>Ga0315336_1001545_pt1 | contig 43304 bp, 33 predicted proteins | sample ASW5metaG_FD_204512 | JGI IMG/M metagenome (GOLD analysis project Ga0315336, IMG submission 204512) | Ammonia-oxidizing marine archaeal communities from Monterey Bay, California, United States - ASW #5 | ecosystem: Environmental > Aquatic > Marine > Intertidal zone | place: USA: California... | reverse complement strand
CTTCTTTGCTTGACCTTGAAAATGCTCGCATTTCCGGCGGCCAAGCGCATCGATTTCGGCGAAAAATCCTCACTCCCGAATTCATACCACTTTTACAACGGGCTGCTAGGCATCACGGATGCCTTCTTGGAGCGACTTTGTCGCGGCATAGCCTGTTGGGACGTTCCCCCCCGGACTTTTCTGTATAACGTTACTCGGACGAGATCGTGGTTACATGTTGTGCATGGGCATTGACGTCGTCTTCGTTGAATCGAATATCCCTGTACTCGCCTTTGAGGTACATTTTCGCCTGGCTGTCGTATTGTGGGCTGCGTATGTGGCCGGAGTTTCCTGTTGGGAGAATGAAGTCCATTCCATCGGGGGTTCCGTAGGCGTTGTAGTCCAATAAGAGACGCATCGAGGCGCCGTGTTCTACCTGATATCTTTCCTTGCGCCATGACATTTTTGCGACGGCTTCGTTGGTTCCCGGAGCTGGGAAGGGGCCGATTTGCCACCAACTTTTCAGGAGATTGGATTGACCAAGAATCATGTAGGGGTATTTCACGGTGTGGACTTCGCCCCATTTCCACGCCTTCGGGTTCTTGCCAAGTTTGTCGGCAAGAGCGTTGACGCCGGATTGAAATGCTCGTAGCAGAATGTCTTCACGAGATTCTTTTTCTTCCGTATTGATATCGTCCCAATACTGGTTGTGTTCATCGTCGACGACATAGGTAATGAAGTTGCGACTATTGGCAATGCTGCTGTACATGGATAGGGTGGTCTCGCCTAGTTCGTCGAGAAGGATCTCGCTCATCAATGCGTCGTAGATGTAGCGGTGGACGGTGGCACCGATGGAATCAGTGTCGTGGGCATAGTCCCAATTTTTGAGTGCGTCTACAGCACCTTCATACACACCTCCGGATATTTTGCCGTCCGCGGCGGCGACGACGACATTGGTAACCTTGTTACCGGTACGCAGGACGTGGTCGGTCTGCACTTTCTTGAGATCTTCCAGGCTCCATTTTTTTTGTTTTGCCAATAAGTCTTCGATTCTTCCTGCTCTATCGGTGGGTTGCCAGTAACCTTCAAGGTCGGGTATTGGGCCGACCGGTCGGGCGGTAGACTGATTGTTGGAGGTGACAATGATGCCGCGTGCGGGATTAACGAGTTGGGGGTTTTGCGAGAAGGGGAGATAGCCGGTGACTTCGTCTTTGCCGGATGCACCATTGAGGATTTCGAAACTGTTTACGTGGGGCGGGCGAACGGGGATTTTGGCTGCGGCCCACCATGCGATGTTGCCTTCTTTGTCGGCGTACGAAATGTTTAATCCCGGAGCCACCAGTTTGGATACGGCTGTTTGCGTTTCTTCGAGATTCGTTGCGGTCCCGAGGTCATAGAATGCCTGAGTGGATTCGTGGGTTGTCCGCAGGTACATCCACCAGAGCGACACGGGGCCACCTTCATAGCCTTCGAGCATATCGGTGATGATGGGGCCGTGAGGGGTGATTCGTACCGGAATTTCCACATCCGGCAGATCTTTTACTTTAATGGTTTCCGTCCATTCTTCCATGGGCGTCCACTCATTCTTGTACATGACCTGGGTAGCATCATCGGGGTTGATGGTCTCGTAGTAGAGATCCACGTCGTCGTTTTCGAACATGGTGATCGCCCAACCTTTGTTGGCATTGTGTGCGATCACCGGGAAGGGAAGAATTGGGAGGTGTACGCCGTACGTTTCGTAGCCATCGTATTTCATGTGGCACTCGTACCAGACGCCGGGGTTGGTGAATCCAATATGGGGATCGTTGGCGAGAAGTGCGCCGCCGGTTTTGGAACGTTCGGGGGAAAGTACCCAGGAATTGCTGCCGTGGAATCCGCCTAGTCCATCGTGGGCAACGTCGAAGAGGGCGGCGACGTGTTCGAAGCCTTTCAAGTCGTATTCGGAGTTGTCTTTCGCCCTTCGCGTTCGGGTTACGGAGTCATCGGCAACGACGCCTTCCATGACGGTAACGGCTTGTTCTTTTGAATAGCCTGGAAAGAGAAGAGAAATGTCGTGATCGGGCAATTTGTTCTTGAGGATGGAGTACAGCGAGTCGCTTTCGATGCCTTCGGCAAATCCGTAAGCCATGTAGCCCATTAATGAAAGGGCGTCAGCTTTTGTAAAGGGTTCGGGCTTAAAACCCAAAATCGTGTATTCGATTGGTTTTGGGCTCGTTTCCAGAAAGTAGTTGAGGCCGAGAATGAACGCGTCCATTCCTGCGACGAATTCGGAGTTGAATTTGGACTCTTCTTTCAGAAGGTCTTCGGCAGACTTGTGCCACATCAATGTGCGGGAAATCGAATCCATGGGAAGTGTTGCTTCCCCGACGATTTCGGATAATTCGCCGCGTCCCAGACGGCGGAGAATTTCCAATTGAAAGAGACGATCTTGAGCGACAGCGTATCCGTATGCGAAATAGGCGTCGGTGGCATGGGTGGCCTGGATGTGCGGTACGCCCCAATCGTCGCGAGTGATAGTGACTTCGCCTTTAATTGACGGATGGTTTAGCGACGCGTCCAGATCCGGCATTCCGCTTTTTACGACGCGGCCCGGTACGATGAGTACACCGACAATGAAAACGATGCATGTAAATAAAACAATTCTTAGGAATATCTTCATGGAAAACCCTTTTGTGTTATTGGGAAAAGTGTCGGGGAAAACGACCTAGTTCAGAATGTTTAGAGCGACACCTGGCTTGTTGGTGATAATGAAATCGACGTTCATCGCCTGAAGTTTCTGCATTTCGGACTCGCCGTCAACCGTCCATACGGCGACCGTCCGCCCTTGTGCGTGCATGGTTTCTACCAATTCAGACGTGACGGAATTTTTGTTGATATTGAAGCCGGGGACGTCCAGTAACTGAACCCATCGTAGGTAGTTGGTCCACAATTCAGGTCTTTTTCGGTCTTCGCTGGCCAATAACTCGGTACGTAATTCGGGTGCTTCTATCAACGCGACCGCGCAGACAATGGGAGAGAAGGACTGAATGACGATTTCCGTGCCCATATTTCGATCTTTGACTTGTTGGATTACTTTGCGGGTTAGCTTAAGATTTTGAGAATCCGACTTTTCGATGCGGGACAACACGTCTTTGAGTTGGTCAGTGGTGAACGCTGTATCCGTTTCCTGAAGAGCCAAGATTTCAGTAATTAAGGCGCTGTCGTTGTCGGAGTTTTTGATTTCGATGTAGACGCCGATGGTGCCTTTGGCATAATCCAACGTTTCGGACAGCAAGGGAACCATTTCTTCGCTGAATTTCGGGTCTTTCCATGAACCGGCATCGGCTTTCGTGATTTCGGCTGTTGGAGTTTCCATCACTTTACCTTTGAGCGGCGTGGTTCTGTCCAAGGTGTCATCGTGGATGACGACGACGTCGCCGTCCAGACTCAGCGTGCAATCCAGTTCAAACCATGGGGCTTTTTTTTCTGCGGCAAGACGAAATGCGGCCATGGTGTTTTCCGGAGCGTCAGCACTCGCGCCGCGATGGGCGATGACTTGAGTTGGGTGTTTGGTTTCGGAATTACAACCAGCCATGGGCATCAGCATACTCCCCAATAGAATCGCATATGAAAATCCCTTCAGATACATCAGTTATTCTCCCAAAAGTTCCGCAATTTTGGACTCCATGGCTTCGGCCCACAATTGGTATCCGTGGGCGTTCGGGTGGAGGGCATCCGGCATGATTTCTTTAGAGAGCGTGCCGTCTTTCGTCAAGAATACGTCGTTTATATTGAGGTAATGGACATTCACCCCGTCGGCTAGCGCGGAGGCCATGCCGCTTGCTTCCGCGAGCATTGTGCGTTCCACGTGGGGCGTTTCGAATCGAGGGAAAATAGCCAATAGTAAGATTTTAGTCGATGGAGATTGCGAGCGAATTTCGCGGACGATGGCTTTGATTCCGTCGGCGATTTCGACGGCGGTATTTGAACGAAAGTTATTGGTACCGATCATAAGGACGCAAAGTTTTGGGGTTTGACCATCGAAGTTCCCATTTTGAAGCCTCCACAATACGTGTTGCGTCCGGTCGCCGCCGATACCGATATTCATTGTGTTGCGATGGTCGTAGTATTTCGCCCAAACTTCTTTTCCTTCGCCTTCCCAGCCGTGGGTAATGGAGTCGCCGATCATCACGAGGTCGTGGTCGCCTGATTGGGCGCGTTCGTTCAGGACAGCATTACGTTCATTCCACCAGTTCCCCGTATCGGACAGGTCAACTTTTGGTGCCGGGACGGAGGCTGAATGGTTCGCGACGCTCATGCCGGCAAGGGTTGAGCCTTGAATAGAAGCGCATCCCGCTAATCCGAACGATAGTATGCTCAAAGAAACCGCAAGGCTTAGTTGACGAAATAGGTTCATGTTACATCCTTAATTTTTCGACCGGAACAGACCCCATAGGGTGACATATTTCCAACGACGGTTACAAAAGTAGCGTTGCCTATGTAATTTGAACCTCATTTCATATTTTGTTACCTTCAATTGCGTTTTGGACGAGACTAGCAAGGCGAAGGAGATACCATGGCGGAATTGGCTCCAGCGATAGAAGTTGAAGGTTTGACCCGGAAATTCAGGACCACCACAGCTTTGGAGAATCTGAATTTGACGGTTCCGCGAGGGTGTGTTTTTGGTCTACTCGGGGAAAACGGAGCGGGAAAAACTACGCTCATAAAACACCTGATGGGATTGTACAAACCCCAGACCGGTACCGTTCGTGTTTTGGGTAGCGACCCCATCGGGGACCCCGAAACCACGTTGGGTCAAATCGGATATTTGTCGGAGGACAGAGATATTCCCCGATGGATGCGCGTGAGCGAATTGATGCAGTACACCCAAGGGTTTTACCCGAAGTGGGACGAGACCTATGCTCAGGAGCTGTTGGAAACCTTTGAACTTATTCCTTCCCAGAAGATAAAAACGCTCTCCCTTGGACAAACCGCCAAAACAGGTTTACTCGTCGCTTTGGCTCACAAGCCGGAATTGGTTGTGTTAGATGAGCCTTCGTCGGGCTTGGACGCGGTCGTGCGCCGGCACATTTTGAGCAGCGCCATCAGGCAGGTTGCTTCCGAAGGTCGTACGGTGTTGTTTTCTTCCCATTTGTTGGATGAAGTGGAAAGCGTATCTGACAACATTGCGATTATCGATGGCGGGGAAGTTATCTTGTGTGATCGGCTGGAAACGATTTTGAAAAATCATCTGGAAATCAAAATCGAACTCAAAGAGTCTTCCGCCGGGCCACCGAAATTGGCCTCCGCGGTTCGCATAGGCGGGGAGGGTCGAAATTGGACCATTCTAGCCAATACGCCGACGATTGAGCAGGAAATTGCATCGTCCGGCGCGACTATCATTCAGAAAAAGACAGCCACACTGGAAGAGATTTTTCTGGGATACGTGGCGCGTCATACACCCCATTCGTAGGAGGACGTCTAATGCGCAATCCCTACGTCAGCTTGTTTTGGATGCAATGGCATAAAACCCGATGGTCGTTATTGGGTCTTCTTCCAGGCGTCCTGGTCATTTACGTCCTCCTCTATACGTTGCAGCGTTTCGGGTTGGGTGGAGATTTTATAGAGGTTTTCGGCCATCTCGTTATTATGGTGGCGACGATGATCACGATGTTTGTTTTGGTAACGATCAATAGTGATGTCGATTCGATTCGGATCTATCTTCCGATACGAATATTTCGATTGCCGCTGGCCACCTGGAAGCTCGTCGCATTGTTCATGGCCTATGGAATTTTGGCGTCGTCGGGAATCGCGTTGGCATCGGCTTTCATGGGGATTTGGATCCTTGACTTACAAATCGCCGTTGGTGGACCCGTCGCTATTGCGGCTGCGTCGACCGCAGTCCTGTTAGCCTGGTCGTACGCGCAGCAGGAAACCACCCCAGAGTCGACGATTGTTACGGGTCTGGTGTTGGCCGCAGGTGCCATTTGGGTCTTTCAACAACAAGCCGTATTAGGGGCTGTTGGTACAGTGGGCGTAATCCCATCGGCCGCTATTTTTGGTTCCGTTTGCTACGGGTTTGGCATATTCGGATTTGCCTGGAACAGGCGTTCACGACTGCCCCAATATTCACTTCGGCAATCTTCGCAATCGATGGGAATGGCTACTGACGTCAAGCGACGATTTAAGAATGCTCGCCAGGCCCAGATGTGGTATGAGTGGAGACGGTACGGTTGGCCGCTGCCTTTTTCGGTGGTGGCATTGCTCCTCATGTACTTTTTCGCTCTTCCATTATTTGGTACGGCGTTCGTTGAAGGACAACATTCTACCGATGATCCGAATTACGAACGTACCTCCCCGTTGATTGTGATCGATTGGATTTCGAGTGTTCAATTTATGACGACGGGAATTCAGGTCGCAGCATTGGTGAGCGCGGTGGCTGTGGGCGGGTTCATGTTTATGAAAGCCGGGTACTGGAACAACAGTACTTCGTTTATCTTTACTCAACCGATGACGACTCGGAAATTAGCCAGTGTACGCGTGTTCAATATCGCCAAAAGTACATTTGCTGGTCTTGCCATCTTGATGTTGGCGTTAGGCACGATGACGTTGATTGTTCAGGCCCGGGGGGATACTCTCGGCATGATCGATTTCCTCGAGCAAGGGTACACGCTGGAACGATGGTTTGTTCTCGCCTTTTTTTGGGGTTCATTGGTGGCGATGATGTGGGCTATTGTATGGCCGGTAAACATGGGATGGGTTTTTGTTGGGGCACTACTCACGTACGGTCCGGCGATGGCATACATATCGGTAAAGCAATCAGGCGGTAATTTGATGCTGGACGAAATGAATGCGTTGAGTGAAACCGCGTTTCAAAACGCGGCACTTCCTTTTGCGGGTATCGTTGGATTTGGCTTGTTGTTGATGGTTTTTATGGCGCTTCAAACCCGTCAGGTAGACTGGACTTCGGTTGGCTACAGTGCACTGGTTTGGGCAATAAGTTTTTGGGGGTTTTATACCTACACGAGTGGCCATCAGCCCAGAACGAGTTCGGATATTGGGCCCAACCAAATTGAGTTGTATCCCGTTAATTGGCCGTTGTGGTTTGCCATGTCACTTTTAATCGTCGCGCCACCTTTCACCTTGTCATTACTAATGCACCGATCGCGTCATCGGTAAATCTTTCTTGAAAAAATTTCCGAAAGAAACCTGATAAAAATATCGGAACGATACGGGGTATATTAGGTGACAATTTTTGTCACCATCTCTATCGAATTTCGCAACGTACAAGTTAAAGTATTCTTCGAGAGCGTAGATACTATGGGTGCACTTTTGGACGATTTTCGAATTATTTTGCGCTCTTGCATGTATTAATTACAGTATGGGTTCTCACACCGTTTGAGCGTAGAGAGGCATTGCGTAAAAACGAAAAACAGTGTAGAATCGTCAATTCAATAACTAAATGCTGCAACGTTTAGGAAGTTAGTATGAATTTAGAAGTAGTCCACCGTCGGTTATATAAGACGGTCCGAATTCTCTTGGCATTGGTCATCGCGCAGAGTATCACTCTCTTCGTTTCACACGATGAGCAAAGTAGTGCGACTCCGAAGGATGTTACCGTCTACGTTTCGGAAATCTCAGAGTAACTCTCCAGCACTCTCATCAGCTTGGTAATCGTATTTCGAATGTACGGGAATCGCTCTATTCGCTTTTGTAGACCGTGCCTTCTTTCATCACGAAAGAAATTGATTCCATCAACTGAATGTCTTCCAATGGATTTCCTTTGACGGCAACCAGGTCTGCGATTTTTCCTGCTTCGACGCTCCCTAATGTATCCTCAATTCGTAGAAGCTGCGCTGTGGTCATGGTCGCGGATTGGATGGCTTCCATGGCGGGCATTCCGGCTTCGACCATCAACCCGAATTCTTCGGCGTTGTCTCCGTGGGCGGAAACGCCTGAGTCTGTACCGAACGCGATTTTCACTCCGCGTTTGTAAGCCTTTTCAAAAGTACCCTGGATTAAGGGTCCGATCGCGGCCGCTTTGGGACGAACAATGGGAGGGAAATATCCTTTCTCCTTCGCCTTTCTTGCTACAAAAGCCCCGGCCGTGATTGTCGGTACATAATACGTGCCCCGCTCGATCATAAGGTCCATCACTTCTTCGGTCATATAGGTGCCGTGTTCGATGGAATCTACGCCGGCCAGGACAGCTCGTTTCATTCCTTCGGAACCATGGGCATGGACGGCCACAGTGAAATCGTAGTCTTTCGCTGTTTCGACGATGGCTTTCAACTCGTCCATCTGGAATTGAGGATTCTGGCCGCTCTTGGCGAGACTCAGAACGCCGCCGGTCCCTGTAAGTTTGATAAGGTCGGCCCCGTCTTTGTATCGTTGGCGAACGGCCTTACGAGCATCTTCCGCTCCATTCACCACACCTTCTTTCGGTCCGGGGTCGCCTTTCAATTTGGCATTGCGGCCGTTGGTGGGATCGGCGTGTCCCCCCGTTGTCGCCAGCGATTTACCTGCAGTAAATATCCGCGGCCCATCCACCCATCCTTTTGCGATGGCATTACGGAGAGAAACGATGGTGACCCCATCGTCACCCAAATCTCGAACGGTGGTGAAACCTGCCATCAGGGTACGTTTTGCGTATACGGATGCCCGTAGTGCGAGATCCGCATCGTTCATGAAAAAGCCTTCTGAATACGATTCTTTCGAGCGTTCAAATGCCAGGTGAGTGTGCATGTCCATCAAGCCGGGCATGACGGTTGAGTCTTTCAGATCGATATGGGTGACGGGAGGCCCGTCGGCGACGGCCTTGAATGCGTGGCCGTCATAGATCCTTGTAATTTTTCCGTCGTTGATTACGATCGAAACATTTTTACGCGGGGTATCGGAAACGCCGTCGATCAGCGTGCCTGCGTGGATGATTGTTTCCGTCCAGGCCGAAAGTGACAATGTCAGGAAGAAGACCATAGTAAACACGTTTTTCATCGGAGTACTCCTTTTAGTTGGTAGAAGGGTGACTACGCCATACTGCCGCCGTCCAACACGATTACTGAACCGTTGGCGTACCCGCCCGCGGGAGATGCTAAAAACACTGCAGCTCCAGAAATTTCGTTGGGTTGTCCCCAGCGACGCATGGGCGAACGTTCTTTGAAGCGTTTTTGCTGTTCCTCATCGGCCATGAGGGCGCCGGCGAAATACGTTTCGACAAGGCCGGGAGCGATCGCATTCACGCGAATCCCTTCGGGACCGCATTCTTTGGCAAAACTTTTGGTCATGTTGATGACGGCGGCTTTGGTGGTCGCGTAAATCGATTCGCCGATGCCCGGGCGCAAACCAGCGATCGAAGCGACGTTGATGATGTTGCCGCCGTGGCCTTGTTCAATAAATAATTTGGCCGCGGCTTGGCAGGTGTAATAGTAGCCGCGCAGGTTTACTTCCAGTGTTTTATCCAATGCGGGAAGAGGCGTCTCAATGGCTTTGCCGAAGAACGGATTGGTCGCCGCATTATTCACGACAATGTCGACCCGCCCGTAGATTTCCTTTGTTTTCGCGAGCAGGTTGTCGATGTCTTCAATTTTTCCGCCGTGAGCGACGATAGGCGTACACTCGCCGCCGTCGGCTTTGATTTCGCCTGCGACTTTTTCGAGTCCTTCCATCTTGCGCGATGCCACCACGACTTTCGCGCCGAATTGGGCGAATGCTTTCGCTATGGATTCGCCGATTCCGCGGCTCCCGCCCGTTACGATGGCGACTTTATCTTTCAAACTGAAATCTACTTCCGGCATGGTCAATTCTCCTTAGTTATTGGGCATCTTTTACAAGTTGCCAGGCGAGCTTTGCGGAATCCCTGCACGAATCTTTGCGTTCTTTCCATTTCTCTGAACTGGCATTGCCGTCAAGGCCGCGTTTGTATACGCCTTGAACAATGGCGCCGATTCGAAACAAATTGAATACCACGTAAAAATGAAAGTTTTCAATAGGTGGACGTCCGGCTTTCTCGCAATACCAAGTGAGCAGGTCTTCCTGCGATGGCAAACCTTCGGCTTCCCAATCAATGTCGGTATTTTGATGGTACATCATCGCGTTGTAACCCAGGTCACCGAAGGGGTGGCCGATGGTGCAGAGTTCCCAATCGAGAACGGCTACAACGCGGGGTTCGGTCGGGTGGACAATGCAATTTCCAATTCGGTAGTCGCCGTGCGCAATGGAGGACTCGTCTGACTCGGGAACGTTTTCCGGGAGCCATTTCATGAGCTCGTTCATCTCGGGGATTTCATCAACTTTGGAAAGTTCGTATTGTTTTGACCAACGGGATATTTGGCGCGCGTAGTAGTTCCCTTCACGTCCGAAATCGGATAAGCCGACGGCATGATGGTCCACGTTGTGGAGTGTGGCCAAAACGCCAATAAAATCCTGGTATAAGGCCTTGCGTTCTTCCTTCGGAACGTTGGGCAAGGTCGGGTCAACGATGACGCGGCCTTCGGCGTGGCTCATAACGTAAAAGGATTGGCCGAGTACTTCGTCGTCCTCGCAGAGTGCATACATTTTGGGTACCGGGACGTCGGTGTTTTCAAGTGCTTTCATGACCCGATATTCGCGGTCGACCTGGTGCGCTGATTTTAGGAGTTGGCCAGGAGGTTTTTTTCGCATGACGTACTGGACGCCCTGGGATTCCAACAGGTAGGTCGGATTGGATTGGCCGCCTTCAAACTGATTGATTTTCAAGTCTGAAAAATCGCCATCCAATTCTTTGTTAAGGTACGCGATCAGACGGTTTTCGTCGATGCGATGTGCTTCCCGCACAGGGGTAATTTGTGGAAAATCTAATGTGCTCATAATCGAACGAGTGTACCGATTAGGGGGCCATAACTCAAGCCGACAAGGAGTTCGAGTCTACCAATAGCGACCCGTTTCCTCGTCGATTATTCGGACGAATCGTCCTTGGCTTCCGCTTCTTCGCTGGCGGTTTGGAGGTTTCGGAAATATTTCGCACTGAGGACGGTCATCCAAACGCCGACGAACAACATGCCGAGAGCTTCGCGAGCGATTTCATTGGTGTACCACCCGTCAAATGAATCGGGCATTTGATAGAAGAATCCGCCTACGTAAGCCACTGCTCCAATGACCGTGAGAGGCGTATACATATTCCGGATAGCCATGAACGTGACCACGGCTCCGTAAAAATAAATGCCGATCCACATCCACGGATCTGGATCGTTGTATTGGACGAACATGGACAAAACGAACAGGCAAAACATCACGATATTGAAATATTTCAGCATTCGGAATCCTTTATTCTCTGTTTGGATTGTAGCACGGTAATTGAAAAAAAGAAAACGGCTATTTGGGAATTTGCAAATATGCGATCAAATCGGCGACCGATTGTAATTCCATGTCGACTTCCAATTCTTCCGGCATAAGCGAAAGACCGTTGGAAAACATTTCCTCAATCGAGTCGCGCGGGATGGTTGATTCGATACCTTCGGCTTCCCGGAGCGTGACGCCGGTGTCGTCGTCGCGAATGACGATGCCGGAATGAATGTCGCCGGACTTGGTTTCTATGTTGTAGGCGACGTATTCGGCGTCGACGGCCGCGTTGGGGTCAACGATATCATGGAGAAGAGTTTCAGGGCTTTTACGGAAGATTTCGGTGAGGTTGGGTCCCAAATCGATGCCCTCCGATTCCATGCGATGACATTTGATGCAGGTGTTGGTGAAAATTTCCTTTCCTTTTTTCGGATCGCCGGTCAGTTGTAACGCGGGTTTTACTCTTGCGAGTGCATCTTTTCTGGTGACCACGCCGGCATCATTGAAAAGGGCCTCGGCTCTTTGTTTAATGTCTTCAACCCTGGAAAATAGTAGGACGCGACGCCGTTCCAGATCCAGGTTTAGTTCTCCCAAAAAAAGGTCTTCGTTTTCGAGAGCCGTCAGTAAAAGGTCGTGATTGCCACGTTTGTACAAAAGAATGTTACCGGCTTGCGTACGAACGGAAGGTCCGAGGGCGTCCCATTTTTCGATCAATGTCCTAGCTACAACTTCGTCTCGTGTGTCATTCAACTGTATGATAGCGGCTCTTTGTATGGGTGCTGGTTCTGAAGGGTCGAGGAGCTCAAACAGCAAGTCTCGTCGGTTTTCAAAATCAGTAAGTTCAAGTAGAGATAACATGGCCAGTCGTTCTTCAGTTGGTGCGTTCTTGTTTCCCGCCGTCTGTTCGGCCTCGCGAATCAGTTTTTTGGGTTCCTCGACGCCTTCGACCTTAAGACGGCGGGCTATCCGCAACGCTTCGCGGATGCGAGGCACGTCTCCTTGCTCAAGAATCACATTGATCAACACTGCAAGCCTTTGCGAATCGTCAAAACCTTCTGTTGGGGCAGAACCTTGGTCGATGCCGTCGGCCAGTGCTTTCAGCGCGGGCAAAGCGGCTGGCAAAGGAAACTCATCTGACATGGAGGTCAACACTTGCCGTATTTCGTCGTGAATTTTTCGCCGACCAATCCATTCTGCGAGTGGGGTGAACAAGGGGGCAATATTGGGTCTCGCGTAACCTGCGGCCTGTGCAAGTTGTTGGTATAGGCGGTCGGGAGATTCCTTTGCTGCGGCGAGAAGCGCATAGTGGGTCCAGGAATCGCCTTTATTGTTCAGTGCTATCGCTGGCAAGATAGCGCTACTTTCATTCTCTGCTACCGGAGAAACGAGTGCGAGTTCCAACTGTACTCGCGGCGCTTCTTCGTTTCGTGCCATCTCATGGAGTCGGTTGGTTATTGTTGGATCGCTGTGTACGTCGCGATGATATGCGCGAAGTGCATTTTCCCGAACGCGCGGATCGGGATCTTCGAGGGCCTCCAGAAAATCGTCGGATTCGAGCTTGCCCATTCCTTCGAGGGTCCACAACAAGTGAACTTTTTCCAGAGGGTTCTTCGGATTTTTTAGGCGCTGTTGGAGGCTAGGAACTGAATACCGGTCGTTCCACTCGACCAGGAGCCGTTGGGCCGTCGTTCTCCACCATCCATTGGAATGCCCGAGTGCGTTGATGGCGTATTCCATATTGTTTTTCGAGAATCGAGGTTTGGGTCGGGGCAGGCCGCCTTTAGGGGTGATTCGGTAGATGCGGCCCTTTTCTTTACCTGCGTTGAGGTCCATGTTTTGTTCCATCTCGTCCGGGATCCATTCAGGGTGTTCGATGACTTCCCGGTGCATATCGAGTACGTAGAGGGCTCCGTCGGGGCCGACGGTCATATTCACCGGGCGGAATGCGCGGTCGGATGACGCGAGGAATTCGGCCTTCTCTCTACCACGGGAAGCTTTGAAGGTTGTACCTGCTGGTTCCAGTACATCGCGGTGAATCAGGTTCAGGACAACGTCGCAAATAAACATGTTGTTTTCGAATTCCGGTCCGAAGGCACCCCCGTTGTAGAAGGTGATTCCACATGCGCCGGAAAAGAAGCCGGACTGTTCCGGATGGTTTACGCGTGTGTCCTGGGTGCCGACCGGATACACCCGTGCCATATCATCGACATCGTGGTCGGAAATGTTTTGAAGGGTGCCCCAGCGCGGGGTCGGCATATTTCGTAGGTGTGTCGTGGGAAATACGCGGTGACGAATGTGGTGTAGGTTGTGGGTGCCGAACCAGCGTCCCCAATTGTCGGCGGCCAGTTCGAAACCGCCGGTGGAGCGGCCGACCAATTCAAATTGTTTACTTTCCGGTTTGAAACGAAAATCATCGAACCGCAGAGGAGTCTTATTGTCGGGGTCGGACGGCCAATAGGGGGAGCCGGAGTTTCCTCCGTTCGCACCGTGAATCCAATTATCGAGGCCATATTGGAGTCCGCCGATATTGTGCTGGGGATTTTCAACATTGAAGCCGCTTAAGACGACTTCGCGAACGTCGGCGACGTTGTCGCCATCGGTGTCGGCGAGGAACAGGATATCGGGCGGGGAAGCGACGAGGATACCGCCGTTGTATGGGGTCAGAGAATCCGCCATTCCGAAACCGGTCGCGAACAAGTGACGTTTGTCATAGACACCGTCGTCGTTGGTATCTTCCAGAAGGATGAGGTTTCCAGGTTTTTCGGGAAAGGGGTAGCCGGGCATTTCGATTACGAATGCGCGACCCTTTTCGTCGAACTCCATGTCGACCGGATCGAAAATTAGGGGTTCGGCAGCGACCAATTCGATTTCGAAATCCGGGTGAAGCTGAAATGACTTTAACGAATCTTCGGGGGATTGAGCGGATATCGTCAAAGATAGGGCCGTGCACAGAGTCAGGATTTTTTTCATTTGTAAGACTTTCTTGGGGGTTAAGGCGTCACCAGGTCTGCCTGAAAGTGCAGGTTTACGAGGGCTCGATTGACGAGGTGTTCGCCCGCGCCGACTTCAACGATCGTCGCGGACGCCGCACCGTATCCGCCTTCGGTGACGGCTTGGATAGTGGGGAAATAGCGGAGACGTCCGTTGCTATATCCTACGAAGAAGGTGTATTTGATGCGGCTGGCCTCTTTTAGGCGTAGGCCGTGTTGAACGAAAAATTCACCGGGAAACGTGGCGAGTGCAATATCGGCGCCGATTAGGACTGTATTAATCTCAGCATCGTAAATCAGGTCTGAACGTTCTCTATCTTTTCGGCTCGCCAACGGAACGATTTCTGTGTTGAACGAGAGAGTAGGAGGGCCGTTGAGCAGGTTCATATAGGTCGATTTGGAAAGTCGAATGACTTCATCGGCGATGGCATGTCCCATTTTCTCGGCTTGCTCGAATCCGCCTTCTTCAGGTGTTGTCTTGTCCCAGAAGGGATTAATATCGCCAGCTGCGCCTTGAATGAACTGGCATTGTCCGCCTAACTCTGTTTCAATTTTGTTCATCATGTAACCCACATAGTCGGCCGATATGGAGAGGTTTTCAGGTCCTAGAACAACGGGATGGCATTGGTAGTTTACAAGCGTTGAGATGTTTTTACCCGCCGGCGTTTCGATTCGGATGACGCCGAGAGAATAATCGACAGGACCCGTAGGCATTCGCCCGCGGTTGACCCACATCATTTCTACAGTACCATCAGGACTCACCAGACGGCGGTTGTGACCTTCTTTTACGTATCCTTTTCCTACTTTGATTTGAGCCGGCTGCAGGGACTGTTGGGCTTTCTTCACGGTGCTGGAAATTTTCTTTTCCAATTCACGAATGTACGGTTTTTTTACCGACGGGAAATCTTCCTCGGTACCGGGTGCAGAGTGGGTATGCGAGGCTGTACACACCAATTGCTCGATGCCGGTCTGTTCCCGGACGAGGCGTTTTACATTTGCGGTGTTTTCGTGGGTAAAGGTACCGAGATCGAGGGTGACCCAGGCGATGGTGTTGCCTTCGTGTTCGAGGACGACGGCTTTTGCGTATAACGGGTCGTGCACATCTTTGGAGACTTTTTTGCCTCTGGCTCCATATCCGTACATGCTCCCCCCGGTGGGAGGTGTAATATCCGTTTTGGCTATGCCGGCCTGGAGCGCGTTGGACGGGTTCGCGGCTGTGATAGATAAAAAGAATGAAAAGATAGCTAGGGCTGCGTAGCGCATAATGGGTCCTCATTTTTCACCGGTGGAAATTGAAGGCTACCATATCGGGGGTATGGTTTCTAGTTGGTTAGTATTGTTCCAACGACGGTCGAGCTTCTATAATGAGAGCAAGTCGCAACAGCAGTATTAGGGCCCGAAAAAGTATGTCGTCTAGAGCACTCTTCTTATTGTCAATATTGGTTTCGTTATCTCTGACTGCCCCGCCTGCACAGGCACAAAGCACGCCAGATTTTGGACAGGACATTTGGCCCATTATTGACTCCAAATGCGTGAAATGCCATGGCCCCCGTAAGCTTCGGGGCGAAGTACGCCTGGATTTGCCGACGGCATTTTTATTAAAAGATGGGCAGACTGTCCTGTCGCCCGGCGATGTGGACGATAGTTTGCTGGTAGAAGTGATCAGCCATCCGGAGGGTCACGACGATATCATGCCCCCTAAGGGTGAGAGCGTGACTCAGGCGGAAGTTGACTTGATTCGGAAATGGGTTGCTGACGGCGCCGAATTCGGAATCTGGGGTGAAGAACATACGTCAAAACGGCCCGAGATTACGCGAAACGATTTGCCAGCGGGGGTCAAGAAAGCGTTATTTGAAATCGAAGGATTGATTCAATTCAATCGAGACATCCGACCGATCCTGTCGAACAATTGTTTTAAATGCCATGGGCCCGACCGAAATCAACGCAAGGCGAAGCTGCGTCTGGATGACCGAGACGACGCCTTGTTAGAACGCGACGGTGTGTCGGCAGTCGTTAGTGGAAAAGCGCGTGATAGCGAAATGGTTTTTCGGATTTTGAGTGATGATGCGGAGATGCACATGCCGCCGGAGGGTTCGGGGAAATCACTGACCGACCGTGAGAAAGCCCTTTTGTATTTATGGATTGACCAGGGCGCCAAATATGAATCCCACTGGGCTTACACGATACCGCAACGTCCTGAGGTACCCGAGACGAAATTCACTGGTTGGGGAAAGAATCCGATTGACCGGTTCATTGGAAGGCGATTGGGACAGGCCGGATTGAAACCTTCGGCTGAGGCTGCGCCGCATACGTTGATTCGGCGATTGCATTTTGACTTGACGGGATTGCCGCCGGCTCGTTCGGACATCAAAAAATCCAGGGCAAAACCGAACGAAAAATCCTATAAGAAATTGGTTCGACAATTGATGTCATCGCCCCATTACGGGGAGAAAATGTCGCAGCCGTGGTTGGACGTGGTGCGTTATGCGGATACGGCGGGATTTCACTCCGATGACTATCGAAGTGTATGGCCCTATCGGGATTATGTGATTCGGGCGTTCAATGAGAATATGCCGTTCGACCAGTTTACTCGCGAACAGATGGCCGGAGATCTTTTCCCGGAGTCAACACAAGAGCAGTTGATTGCTTCGGGATACAATCGTTTGAACCAAGTGACTTCCGAGGGCGGCGCGCAGCCGGGCGAATACATCATTAAGTATCGTCATGATCGGGTCCGTACAACGGCGACGGCCTGGTTGGGGACGACGATGGGGTGTGCCGAATGTCACGATCACAAATTCGACCCTATTTCGACGAAAGAATTCTATCAATTCTCATCTTTCTTCGCGGACCTGGAGGAGCGCGGGAAATATGAGAAGGGTCGGCTGGGGTATGAACCTTTCATGACTTTACCTACCGAGGATGAACTGGACGAAGTAAAGTCCATCGAGAAGAAATTAGCGAGTCTGTCGAAACGGAGCGGGAAGGGGGATCAAACCAAAACAGCGAAAGAAATTGATCGCCTGAAACGTGAAAAGAAAAAAGTGGTAGCGAATTTCACAACGACCTTGATCGCCAAAGCTATCGAACCGCGGGAGGTGCGGATCTTACCTAGGGGTGATTGGTTGAATCATAGTGGAGAGGTTGTAGGGCCGGGAGTGCCGTCCACTATTTTCGAGATGGGGTCCGGTGCTGGTCGGGCCACGCGTATGGATTTGGCCGATTGGATTGTGGATGAGAAAAATCCTTTGACTGCTCGGGTTTTTGTTAACCGGTTGTGGAAGCAGTTTTTCGGGACGGGATTATCCAAGGTTCTGGATGACATGGGTCTTCAAGGAGAGTATCCGAGCCACCCGGAGTTGCTGGATTGGCTCGCGGTCGAATTCGTGGAAAGCGGTTGGGACGTAAAGCATATGGTGGAAATGATTGTTGCGTCGAACACCTATCGACAATCTTCAATGCCCAGACCCGATGCGGAAAAAATGGATCCCTATAACCGTTTGTTGGCGCGCCAGAGCCGGATTCGACTCGAAGCGGAACAGGTGCGGGACAATGCCTTGTCGATCAGTGGACTGCTCGTGCGGAATGTGGGCGGGCCTAGTGTGAAACCTTATCAGCCGGAAGCATACTTCGCGGATACGTATGCTTCGGTCGGGAACCAGAAGACGTACACTCCGGATTCGGGGGAAAAGCAGTATCGCCGGGGGTTGTACACCTATTGGAAACGATCGTTTTTACACCCGAGTATGTTGGCGTTCGACGCACCTAGCCGCGAGGAGTGTGTGGCACAAAGGGTTGTGTCCAACATTCCGCAGCAGGCATTGGTATTGCTTAATGACCCGACTTATCTCGAGGCCGCTCGCGCTTTCGCTGTTCGAATGATTTTCGATGGAGGTGATTCTATTGAGGAACGAGTCACGTTTGGATGGCACGAAGCGTTATCGCGTGAGCCTACAAAAAGTGAAGTGGCGATATTGAAAAGTTTGGTGGAACGGCATGGCGGAGCATTCGAGCAGGATATTGAGAATGCGAAATTGTTAATTGCCATTGGCCAATCGAACAATCCGGAGGAAATCTCCCCGGCCGAACTCGCAGCGTGGACGTCCGTGGCGCGCGCAATCTTGAATACACATGAAAGTATCACCCGGTATTGATGGAGAGACGATGAATCCTTTTGAACACTATAATGTACGAGCGACTCGCAGAGAATTTCTGAGCCGCTCGGCGGCCGGTATAGGGTCCGCGGCCTTGGCCTGCTTGTTGAATCCGCAACAAAGTGTGCATGCTGCAGCAGGCGATGTACCTTACAAAGGTTTGATTAATCCGTTGCATATCGCTCCGAAAGCGAAGCGGGTCATTTATCTATGCATGGCGGGCGGGCCGTCTCATTTGGAAACGTTTGACTACAAACCCGAACTGGCTCGGATGGATGGAACTCCTTTCCCGTCTTCCATTACCGAAGGTCAACCCATTGCGCAGTTGCAGGGGAAGAAATTGACCTGTGCGGGGCCTATGTTTCCCTTTTCGAAGTTCGGGCAGTCTGGTCAGGAAATCAGTTCGCTGTTGCCGCATATCGGTGGAATTGCGGATGACATCTGTGTGATTAAGTCGATGCAGACTGAGCAGATAAATCACGATCCAGCGCACACGTTTATGAATACGGGAACTTCGATTCCGGGGCGCCCGAGTATGGGGTCGTGGTTGTTGTACGGTCTGGGAAGTGAATCGCAGAACCTGCCAGGCTTTGTGGTGCTCACTTCGAAAGGCGGAGGAGAGGGTCAGCCGATTGCTGCTCGGCAATGGCACAGTGGTTTTTTACCCAGCTTGTATCAAGGCGTGAAATTTGAAGCCCAAGGGGATCCGGTGTTGTACCTGAGCAATCCTGATGGAGTGTCTCGGCGTCAACAGCGGGACGTGATTGATGCGGTCAATGCGTTGAATCATCAGTTTAATGAGACTGTGGATGATCCCGAAATCGCTACGCGAATCAGCCAATATGAAATGGCATTCAAGATGCAGGCGAGCGTGCCTGAATTGACGGATTTTGCGGACGAACCTCAACATGTGAAGGATATGTATGGGGTCGACCAAGTAGATGGATCGTTTGCCTCCAATTGTCTTTTGGGGCGTCGCTTGTCTGAGCGAGGTGTTCGATTTGTTCAGCTGTATCACCGTGGCTGGGACCATCACAATAAGCTGCGAAAAGGCATTCAGGTGACGTCGAAGCTGATTGACCAAGCTTCGGCCGCCTTGATTAAGGATTTGAAGCAACGGGGGTTGTTAGACGAAACGCTGGTGATTTGGGGCGGTGAATTTGGCCGCACGCCGATGGCGCAAGGCGATGGGCGTGATCATCACATCCGCGGATTTTCGATTTGGATGGCGGGGGGCGGAATCAAAGGCGGGATGTCGTACGGTAACACCGATGACCTGGGTTATCTTGCGGTAGACCACCCGGTTCATGTCCATGATTTTCATGCGACGATTTTACATCTCCTTGGTATCGAACACGAGCGTTTTACGTATCAGTTTCAAGGACGGGACTTTCGCCTAACGGACGTTAGCGGGGACGTCATTCAACCTATCATCACGTAGTCGATGTCGATGACTGAGTTTTCTCGTTGAGGGCCATGTGTTTGCGGATCGTTTCCAGTAACCAACTTGGATCCACGGGTTTCGTCACGTAGTCATCCATGCCCGAGTCCAGGCATTTTTCACGGTCGCCTTCCATGGAATGAGCTGTGAGGGCGATAATGGGCGTTCGTGACAATTCCTTATCATCCAATTCTCGAATGGTTCGCGTGGCTTCGTATCCATCCATTTCAGGCATTTGGCAATCCATCAATATCAGGTCGTAGGGGTTTTCTTGTAACTCTTGAACCGCCTCAAGACCGTTTGGTTTGCACACGCACGTAAAATGAGCGTTTTCCAAAATTTTCTTCACGACCTTACTGTTGATTACGTTGTCTTCGGCGACGAGAATGTTGTACTCGCTGTCCTTTAAAGGTGCTTCGGGAGGATCAGGAGCGGCTTCATCGTTTGATACCCCGTATGCTAGTTCAATGGCCGACAATAGCGACGATTCTCTCAAGGGAAGATTGAGTGGAAATGAGCCGCTTCTCATCGGGACTTGCTCTACGTCTTTAAGGGAGACGAGAACGACGTTGTTCGTATTCAAAGGAACATGGGAGATGGTGTTTCTATCCACGATCATTATGCTTTCATTGGTCAAAAACGTATCACTGTCCTTCTTTTCGTTGGTAGAGTTGATCACGTCAAAGGTACATTCCCAGCGGGCGAGATTTGTACGAATGGCTTCTTCGAACGTTTCCGATCCCAAACAGACTACAACGTGTTTCCCTTTCAAGGATCCAGATTCTGGTTTCGTTTGTTCCGCGATGCTCCGGAGAGGCAATCGGACGGTGAATGTTGAGCCTTCATTATATTTACTTTGTACGTCCAACGTACCGTTCATCATTTCAATCAATGAATGAGTAATGGTCAAGCCGAGGCCCGTGCCGCCAAATTTTCTGGTCGTAGACGAGTCGGCTTGGGTGAACGAATCGTAAAGCGTTCTTAAATTTTCCGGTTTGATTCCGATTCCGGTGTCTCTAACTTCGATGTTTAGAATGGAGGCAGATTCTTCGTAGGATGCAGAAACGACGACTTCTCCATCGGGCGAAAATTTTATGGCGTTGCTTACAAGGTTGAGCAAGATCTGTCGAATGCGTAGTGGGTCTCCCATCATACGAGCTGGAACAGCATTTACGCGAAACCCAGTCAGGCTGACATGGCTCACGTCTGATGGATAGGACATGATATCGAGAACGTCCTCGAGTATACGTTGGAAGGAAAAGCCGATGGTTTCCAAATTCATTCGGCCGGCGCTGATCTTCGAATAGTCCAAGATGTCGTTCAATAGATCGAGCAGCGAATTTGCACTGGTTTTCAGCGTGCTCAGATATTGGTCTTGCTCAGACGTCAAGGATGTGTTGAGGAGCAAGGAAGCCATCCCGATGATTCCATTCATCGGCGTTCGGATTTCGTGACTCATATTTGCTAGAAACGCGCTTTTCGCTTCATTCGCGTTTTCAGCAATAATTTTCAATTCATTGGTTCTTTCCAATGATATTTTTAATTCTTCATTGACGACTTTCGTTTTTAATTGAGATTCTTCCAGTTTTTCGCGGATAGATCTACTTTCGGTAATCTCTTCATAGGCGCCCATCATTCCGATTACGGTTCCGGTCAAATCGTACAATGGAACCTTGCTGGTGCGGAGCCAGATGGTTTTTCCTTCCGGGGTGGTTTGGGGCTCTTCGAAATTCAGTCGAGTTTCTTTGGTATCGATTACAAATTTGTCGTCCTTGCGATAGGCTTCGGCTTGGTCCTTCCAACTCATATCAAAATCATTGAGCCCAATAAGAGATTCGGGATTCGCGATGCCAGCATCTTGAGAAAACAGTTGATTGCAACCCAAATAGGTGCCATTCAAATCTTTCCAGAACACGCGTACGGGAATCGAGTCTAGTACAAGTTTGAGCATCTGGTTAGCTTCTTCCAAACGTTTTTCACTTGCTTGGATTTTCTCCGCCGCTTCTTTTTCTGCAGTGATATCACGGCTAACGATCATAACTCCTTTTCGTTTCTGTTCATGGTCGTACACAATCGTAATCCTTGAAAAGCAAAGGATTCGGCTTAGGTCTTTTCTGACATTAATGGATTCGCCTTCCCATTCGCCTTTTTCTTCCATGGCGTCACGCACACTTCGAATGAATCCACGACCGTTTTTATCGTGTACCAGGAAATGTGGAGGCTGGTTTATCACTTCCTCTCGTGTATAGCCGGTTAATTTTTCAGCCGCCTTGTTCCAGTCAACTATGTTGTCATCGAGATCCAGGAGGGCAACACCGTCGTTAATATTGCTGAAAATCAGGGCCTGTTTTCGCTCTTGATCCTCTTCTCGCAGTTTTTTCGTGATGTCCTGATAGCGCCAAATGCGGCCTGCACGAACTCCATTAATATTCAATGGTTGAGCGATGCGTTCGACAAAACGCCCGTCTTTGAATTCATCTACATCGTAACTTGATTCACCATTGGTCGCCGTAGCATCCGGCGTGATCTGTGTGAACTGTTCCGGGGACTTCAACAGGCGCTGAGCGTGTTCCATGGCTTTCTGGCCGTTCCCGCTCTTAATAATTTCCTCGGGCAGGTTCCAGATATCCTGAAAGGATTGATTGTGATAGATCATATTACCGTTGGAATCGATAACCAGTATCCCTTGCGTACTCGCGGAAAGGACTCCAACCAAGATGGCGGATTGAGCCTCCATTTCTTGTTTGAAATTTTCTAAAGCGGTTACATCCTGGATACGGATACCGATTGCGGACGTTGAGTTGGTCCTTCCCGGGACGTGAATGAGTTCGAGCGTCACCCATGCCGGTGCGTCGAGATTCGTTTTGAATACCTGACTGGGGTTGAATTCGTTTGGTGCTGTTAAGAGTTCCTCAATTTCCGCGGCATTCATCTGTTCGGCGGTGTCGCCGCGGCCCAATTGATTCTCCAATTGCACGAAAATCGATTGGTCGTAAAAATCGTCCGGTTGACTTAGGAATTTACGTGAGGAGTCATTGGCGAAGGCTATGTTCCACCGTTTATCGAGAATGAGGACACCGTCGCTTTCGAGCTTCATCAAGTGCTGTAATGACACCGGGTTTAAGAGAAAGAGCCGGTCATGATAAATGCCCCATGCAAACAAGACACACGAAAAAACGAAGGCGGAAACCGTAGGGTCAAATCCCGGATCAACAATCCGTAACACGTACGGCACACTAACGAACATCGGAACCATGGAAGCGAATACCATGACTCCTAATTGATTTCTCAATTTTAATTGTTTCTTTTTCCAATACAATCGGAAGAAGACGAGGGCGGACGTGCCGATCATAGAATAGGCGTTCGCGGCGTGGAGAAACCAGCCGAATTTGAATTCATTGCTGTGCCCTTTTGCAGCGACGATAAACTGGTGGTGCATCGGATTTGTCAGAAGCATGGAGAACGCGACGATTGACACCGCGACCGGCACGAACCGGGTAGACATCACGAATTTTGGCAACTCAACGTGCTCGTAGCTATTAAAATTGATCGTAAATAACCACCAGGATGGGGCGAAGAAAACAATTCCGGTAAATTTGACGACTGTCCAGAACCAATATGCGGATGGATCAGCGACGATGAAGACTGAGATCAGTTCTCCAACGGACCACAGGAATGCGCACAAATATACAAAAAACAACGATGGCCATAGAGGATCAGGAGGACGTTGTTTATTGACCAGAATGGTCAATCCTGCGGTAGCGAACACGGCGAGCCCCGTGAAAAGCATGCCCCATGAAAAATCCATCTTAAAACTACCCCCCGAAAACCGGATTAGACAGGTTTCCGCCCAAGCTTACGCGCGATCGTGCCGTCCGAGCACGAATCTCAAGAAATATCCTATCACAAGCGCAGGTTAGATCCATTGTAGCATAAGAAATCCAAAAACCCATAGCTTAGATTGAAAATAGCATTAATAGCATTTTTTCAAATTCCGTCAGATTCATTTTGGAACCATGTGGACCTGTTGCTTTAGAAGTATGCTGGAATTCAATCAGATTAGGACAAGTCGAGATTGACCGGATCGGCATTGTATACTGGCCGACTGATTTCACTTTAAGTTAGATGTTTCCCAGGAGGTACTATGCGTTTCAAAATGGGCGGGATTTATCCCGCAATACTTACTCCGTTTACGAAAAACGGAAAGCAGGTCGACTACGATAAAGCGTGTGCCTACGCTCATTATCTGGCCGATAAAGGCGTACACGGCATCTTCGTGGGCGGCACCAGTGGTGAAGCACTATTGATGAGTATGGACGAGCGGAAACGACTCACCGAGGAACTTGTTGGAGCCGTCGGCAAACGGATCGAAGTGGTTGTACAATCAGGGACGATAGATACGTATTCGACCATCGAATTGACGGAACATTCGATGGCCAGTGGTGCGAAAGCTGTAGGAATTTATACACCGTCGATTTATCGATTGGACGGTTCAGCCAATTACAATCATTTTAAAATGATTGCTGAGGCTTCGCCTAAGTCTCCTATTCTTCTCTATAACATTCCCAGCGTAACCAACAACAACCTAAGTCCGGATCTGATTATGCAATTGGCTAACGATTTCGACAACGTTGTAGGTATGAAAGACAGTAGTGGAAATATGGGGCATGTGGCCCGTGTCGTCGCGAAGACTCCGAAGTCGTTCATCGTTATCAATGGCGCAGATGATTTTACCTACCAGGCGTATATGACGGGTTGCCAGGGGTCGGTTGCGATCACAGCGAACGTCGCTCCGGAAATATTTTTAAAAATCTACAAAGAGCAAAAGGCGGGAAACTTTAAAGCTGCACTGAAAGCCAGTGAGCATTTGACGCGCGTGATTGATGGAATCGGCGGAGGCAGCCCTTTGTCGGTGTATAAAGAAGCGGTGCGTTTACGTGGTGCGGACGCAGGGTACGTACGGCCGCCCCAGCGCGAAGCTACGAAGGACGAAAAGAAAAAAGTAAAAACCGCGTTGAAGCGCGAAAAACTGATCAAGTGAGGCTCCAATGGATATGATAAGCACTCCAGATGCGCCGCAACCGGCCGGTCATTACTCGCAAGGCGTCGTTCATGATGGTTTGTTGTATATTGCAGGCCAAGTCCCGTTGGACCCGGCGACGCGAGAATTGAAAGTAGATTCGTTTGAACAGCAAGCGCGACAAGTCTTCGCGAATATGGAAGCCATCGCTCAAGCGGCCGGTACATCTTTACAATGTACGTTGAAAGTGACCATCTATGTGTCCGACATGAAACACTGGAAAGTGTGTAACGACGCATTCATTGAGGCGTTCGGCGAATGCAAACCCGCGAGAGCGGTCATTCCAGTGTGCCCGTTCAAAGGGTTTGATATCGAAGCCGAAGCTGTAGTTGCGCTGTGTTGAACCACTCACCTATGGCTGATGATTATGTAATCCGACCTGTCGATCCTGTGAAGGACGAGGCTGCTGTCTATGACGTGTGTCTAAAGACAGGGGATTCTGGAAAAGACGGAACTCACTTGTACGATGACCCTAACGTGTTGGGGCACGTCTTCGCGGGACCCTACATCCATATGCAACCGGACGCTGCGTTCGTGTTGGAAGATTCGAAAGGTGTGTGCGGGTATGTTCTCGGGGCGGTGGATTCCGATTCGTTTTACACGAAGTTGGCCGGTGAATGGTTTCCGAGGATTCGACAGATGTATTCTGCTCCGGCCGGTGGCTCGGAAACGTGGACGCCCACTGAAGAGATCGTCAATATTCTTTTTAATCCGGACAAACCCAAATTGTTTTCAGAGTATCCGTCGCATCTGCATATAGACCTCGTTGAGCGCGCTCAGGGTTCGGGACAAGGGCGGCAGATGATGGAAACTGTGCTGGACTGTTTACGACGTAAGGGGTCGCCGGGCGTTCATCTGGGGATGTCCGACAAGAATGACCATGCGTACGGTTTTTACGTCCATTACGGATTTCACGAATTGGAGCGTGATGGCGCTACCATCTTTATGGGCCTGACGTTTTAGGGGGCGACTACTTCTTTCAGCGGGTCTCTATCGGCCATGTTCGGTGCATCAATCCCCAATAGTGCAGCCAGCGTGGGCGCGATGTGTTCAGGCCCAACTGCGCGGTCAATGCGTTGGGATTCGATGCCTTTTCCAGCGAAAATTACAGGCACGTGGGTGTCGTATTTCCAGGGAGAACCGTGGGACGCGGTGAATATACCTCGCCGTGTAATGATTTCGTAGTAGGGTGCCTGGAAGATTACGATTTGGCAGGACCGATCTTTGTGGACGGCTTTGGCTACGCGTCCCATCAGTTCGTCATTCAGGTCGATGTTCCCGCTCAACACATCTTCGCGAGCGAGGGCGGCCCCGATCCCTTTAATCCCAGATACTGCCTTGGCGACCAATCGTTCGACTTCAAGGAGGTCGAGACCTGCGGCTTTGATTTCTTCTTCGCTCAAGTAGAGGTATGGGGGGTAGAATGTTTTCGCGAATGACTTTCCGTAGGCTTTTTCGGTGACTTTGTTCGCAACGTCCTTGATCTCATTTGGGGTTACGATATCGCCGATGTATCCCGAGCCGTCTTCTTTCTTGGGGCGGCCGTCAACGCCGTGGTCGGAGGACAGCGTAATCAATATATTGTCTAAACCAATTCGGTCGTCGAGGTATTTGAAGAAGGAGGCCAACGTACGGTCGAGGCGGATAATGTTGTCTTCACGTTCCCGGCTGTAGGGTCCGAAGCTATGGCCAATAAGGTCCGTGGTGGAAAGGCTAACACACAACATGTCCGTATTATTATCTGAACCTAGGTTTTCCTCTTCGATCATACGACGTGCAAAATTCAATGCAACTTCGTCGGAGAACGGTGTGAAAATCAACGAACCGTATAATTTCCTTCCTGGATCCGCGAGTGCCTTGTGTGGAAACGTTTTTCCAATTAAGGCGTTCCCTAATTCGACTTCACGGCTGTCGTCGTTTTTGTATTCTGATTCCGGCAGTGCTAAATCCCAGACTTTTCCAGCGTACGAATCGGCGACTTTTTCTTCGTTCCATGTTTTGACCCAGCTCGGCAAATCGTCAAAATAGTAGGAGCTTGAAATGTATCGTCCGCTGGAATTGTGATACCAAAACGCTTTTCCTTTTTGGCCGGCCATCAATATGGCGGATCTGTCTTTTTGCGAAAGGGTGAAGACTTTTGATTTTCCGTTGGACGCTTCGATGAGTTTGTCGCCAATCGTTTCGGCCAGCAATCGTTTTGGTGATCGGCCGGATGTGGCGGAAGCCTGTGTGTTCAATAAGGGGTAATCCGAATCTGAAACGCTATAGACAGTGATGCCTGTCTTAGGATCGATCCACTGGTTGCCAACCATGCCATGTTTGTCGGCGTTTGTTCCAGTGACCAATGTCGCGTGGCCGGTAGCGGTATACGTGCTGGCGTGGGCGTATTGCGCCTCGGTATACCAGGTCCCGTTGTCGAACAAATAGCGGAAACCGCCGTCGCCAAGTCGGTCTTCCATTTCTGGCAAATAATCGCCGCGGAGTTGATCGATGGATAAAAAAAGAACCAGTTTGGGTTTATCCGCAAAAGAAGTAGCTGCGGAGAAAAAGATCAGGGAGGCGACGAGACATCGTTTCATTTCATGAATCCTTCGATAACGGTTGAAAGAGGGAGTATAGCCTATCTTACAAATTCGACACATCTGCCACTTGGCTCAGCACTTGGCGGGTAGCTATCGTCGATGCGCCTTTGGTTAACAAGATATCGGTCTCATACGTCGATATCGCGAAGATTGAGATTTCTTCCTTGGCCAGAGGCTCGATTAGTTTGGATAAAATGCCGGATTGAGAGAAATCGATGGCACCTGCAATACGCAGGGCAACCCAGCCTGAATCAGATACTTCAACATCTTCTGGCACAGAATCTTCGCCAACCACGATCGACAGTTCTGACGTTGTTCGAGTAATGCTGAACATGCCTGTTGCATTCAAAGCCCAATCCGGGATGACGGCATCCGGTGCAAGTTGGACGATGATGTATTTTCCGGGTAACCATTCTAGCGGTAGTAATTCTGTGGTCATAATCTTTCCTTACGCATTAAATTTCGCTGGGAACTTAGTGGTCGGTCAACATGTTTTCGATACGATCCAAGAGACGTGTCGCGAGTTCTTTTTTGTCGAGCAATGGAAATTCTTCGATTTCGCCGGATTTGTGAACAAATTGAGCGTTGATAGTCTCCGTTCCAAAACCGGATTCGGGGACGCCGACTTCATTTGCGACGATTAGGTCCAAGTTCTTACGGGCCAATTTTGATTGGGCATTTTCGGTCAAATCTTGAGTTTCAGCAGCAAATCCCACCACGATTTGGCCGTTGGTCTTGGCTTTACCTACCGAGCCGATGATGTCGGGATTCTCGATCAGTTTCAAGTCTAAACAGGCGCCATTTCGTTTGTGTTTTTTGTCGCTGGGGTTTTCGATTCTGTAATCGGCAACGGCCGCGGCTCCGATCACGACGTCCACGTCGTTCATGTGGTTCATCACGGCGTCGGACATTTCCTGGGCCGTTTGGACAGAGATGATTTGAGAAGACGATGGAGGTGCGACATCGGCGGGACCGGTAACGACGGTTACATCCGCGCCTCTGTTCAACGCTTCGAGTGCGATGGCATTTCCCATTTTTCCAGACGATCGATTTCCGATGAAGCGTACCGGGTCGATGGGTTCATGGTTGGCTCCTGTCGTGATCAGGATTTTTTTCCCTTTTAACGATTGGGAAATATCCAATAATTGTAGCGCTGCCTCTACGACTTCCTGTGGTTCGGACATGCGGCCCGGGCCTTCTGTCTTACAGGCTAAGGTGCCGGAATTGGGTCCAACGAAGTGATTTCCGCGCGACTTCAGTTTGGCGATATTTTCCGTTACGGCAGGATGGCCATACATGTTTGTATTCATGGCCGGCGCGAAAAGGATTGGGGCATGAGTAACGAGTAGCGCGGTAGAAAGCCAATCGTCAGAAATGCCGTTTGCCGCTTTGCCGAGAATGTTCGCGGTTGCAGGTGCGACGATAAAAAGGTCGGCGGATGTGGAAACTGAAATATGCTCGATATCGGAATTTTGAACCGGATCAAACATATGGGTGATTACGCGGTTTCCAGTCAAGCCTTCCAACGTTGCCGCGCCGATGAGGTGTGACGCGGATTCGGTAAGAACTGGGGTGACGTGCATGCCAGATTTGCTCAGTGTAGAAGCGATCTCACATGCTTTGTAGGCCGCAATCGAACCGGTTACGCCAAGGACAATTCGTTTAGATGATGTTGTATTCATCTTCCTCTTCATCACCAATACGATAGCCCACTTTACCGTTCAAGACTTCTTCCAGCGCGATCATGATTGATTTGCGTGATTCAGTCTGTACCAAGGGACGGTTTTCGGGTTTGCTGATCTGGTTTGCGCGTCTCGACGCAATGTTCACCAAACGATATAGACTATCGACTTTGTTGTCATCAGTTTGGAAATCTTCCAACGTGTAGTGCTTCATTCTTTATGGCTCCTTTGTGTAGCGTTTTTCAGGTTTAACGATGCTGCTGTAGTATGTTCAAAAACTCCGCTACGGCAGTATCCAGTATATCATTTACTATAATGTGGTCGTACTCATTTTTCGCCGCGATTTCTTTTTCCGCATTTGACATTCTTAACGCGATGTCTTCGGGAGACATATGGCCCCGATCGATTATGCGTTTTTTCAATTTTTCCAACGAAGGCGGCATAATAAAAACCGCAATCATTTCCGGCGCAAATGCCCGGACACTTCGCATTCCTTGAACGTCCAGTTCCAGAACAACATCTTTTCCGGAGCCGGTATGTTTTTCAATTTCTTCCGATAAGGTGCCGTACAAATTTCCGTGCACTTCAGCCCATTCGGCGAATTTCTTTTCATCTATCCATCTACGAAACGTAATTGGGTTCACAAAATGATAGTGGACTCCGTTTTCGTCGCCGTCTCGGGGTTGTCGCGTCGTGACAGAGACCGATTGAGCTAACTCTGTGTCTTCTTCAAATGCGCGGGAAAGAATACTTCCTTTTCCTGTTCCCGAAGGAGCTGAGATTACGTAGATATTCCCTTTCGCTGGCATCAAAATTTGTTCCAGATCTATTCTATGTTCTGTATTTGTTCGCGGAATTTTTCCAATTCCGATTTCATATCCAGGACGAAGCGAACCACGTCAGTATCCCGTACCTTGGAACCCAACGTGTTGATCTCTCGTTGGATTTCCTGAGCCAGGAAATTTAGTTTCCGGCCCACGGGTTCCTTCGATTCAATCATTTCCAGGGCATGGTCGAGATGGCTATACAACCGTACTAGTTCCTCTGTAACATCGCCCTTTTCAGCCATAATGGCGACTTCCATCGCCAAACGGTCTTCGGCCACATCATTTTCAACACAAATTTCTTGTATTCTATTCTTCATACGATTTTCGTAGATAGAGTTAATTTCTGGCAGGCGCTCTTTCACCTGTTCGACCAAGCCGCGAATGATGGCGAGGCGTTCAATTAATTCAACGGCCAATTTCTTGCCTTCGTTGATACGCATTCCGTTCAGTTGGCCCAAGGCTTCCTCTAAGGTCGTTACCAATGCGGCCTGAAGGTCATCCAAGTCGACAGATTCCTCTTCGTACCCGAAGACACCTGAGAATTGGGAGAGCGTATTCAGATTGAGGGAATCGTCGGAGCCGAGCAATTCTTTGAGTTCGTTTGCCGCGTCCAAATATTGGCGAGCTACATCCAGATCCAACTTCAATTGAGTATTTTGGCCGTTATTACGTTTTCTGCTGATGGTGATATTCACTTTGCCTCGTGACAGGAAATTCTTGACAGTTTCTCGAAGTATGGAGTCCAATGCGGTCCATTCACCTGGAATTCGGAGGCTGGTGTCCAAATACCGGTGATTTACTGAACTCAGTTCTATCGAAATCATTGAATCCTGGAAGGCGTGGGACGCTTTTCCAAAACCTGTCATACTTGAAACCAATTGAATACCTCCGTTCGAAACAACCCAATACTATACTGAAAAAAGGCGATTGTGCGCAAGTTTTTGGGACTAAATGACTTGTAGCGAGCGCAAAATGAATGGTACAACTTTAATATATATAATATATTGGACTGTTCGTATATGAATAGTTTAAAATCTATGCTTTTAACGCCTTAATGGATACCTTATGTCCGATTACGATCAAACGTCCATAGATTTACACCGCCTGAAACAGGGGAAAATCTCGATTCAATCCAAAGTTCCCTTGAGAACGAAAGATGATTTGTCCATTGCCTATACGCCCGGCGTGGCCGCAGTGTGTAGCGCGATTCACGAGGACGTTGCTGAAGCGTATCCTTTATCGTTGAAGGGCAATTGCGTGGCCGTGATTTCGGACGGGACGGCTGTGTTGGGATTGGGAAACATCGGTCCCGAAGCCGCGATGCCGGTGATGGAAGGGAAGGCCATTCTCTTCAAAGAATTTGCGAACATCGATGCAATTCCGTTGGTCGTTGATACAAAAAGTGCTGACGAAATGATTAATCTGGTCAAGGCGTTGGCGCCGACATTCGGTGGAATTAATTTAGAAGACATTGCAGCGCCGGATTGTTTTACTATCGAAGAGTCGTTACAGGATATCGGAATTCCTGTTTTCCATGATGACCAACACGGTACTGCGATTGTTACTGTCGCTGCGATCGAAAACGCGTGTAAGGTGACCGCTAAGAAATACACCGATTTAACCGTCGTCGTCAATGGAGCTGGCGCTGCCGGCACGGCGATCGCAAAATTGCTGCGCGGTGTAGGGAATGACCCGAAAAAGTGTTCGTCCGTTAAGGACGTCATCATGTGCGATTCAAAAGGAATTATTTCGAAAGATCGAACCGATCTGAATTCGTTCAAGGAATCGATGCTGCAATACTCGAACGCGCAGGATGTTTCTGGTTCCTTTCGAGAAGCGTTGAAAGGGGCCGATGTGTTTGTCGGTGTATCAGTCGCAGACCTGCTGACAGAAGAAGACATCCAGATGATGGCGCCGGGCGCGATTATCCTCGCCATGGCAAACCCGACTCCTGAAATTATGCCGGACAAAGCTCGCGCGGCGGGCGCGGCGGTCATTGGAACCGGACGCAGCGATTTTCCGAACCAAGTAAACAATGTATTGGCGTTTCCCGGAATTTTCAGAGGGGCGCTCAATGCCCGAGCTACGCGCATTACGGAATCGATGAAAATGGCGGCGGTTCATGCGTTAGCCGATGCCGTTGACTTGGTCGATCCGTATCACATCTTGCCGAATCCATTGGACCATTCTGTGGCGCGAAAAGTAGCAAGGGCGGTAGAAGCGGCGGCCATTGAAGAAGGGGTCGTACGCGACTAAGAAATTCAATCCCTTTTAGGTATTCGTTTTGTCCGACTCCACACACCATCTTGAAGATCATGCCATCTCCAAATTCGACTGGGCAGTAGTCCGATACACAGAATGGCTCATTCGACACGGTGTTTGGGTGCTCATCGCGCTCATTTTTGGGACCGGAGTCATTGCTTCCCAACTTCGAAATGCCGTCGTCAACGGCGATTATTCGGTTTTTTTCTCGACGGACGATCCGAAAGTCCGACAATTCGGAGAAGTACTTCAATCATATACGAACAATGCCAGCGTGTTTTACGTGGTGACCGCGAAAAACGGCGAAGTGTTTTCGAAGGAAGTGCTCGAGGCTATTCAGTACATCACGGAAGAATCGTGGGAATTGCCGAAGGTGGTTCGTGTAGATTCGTTGACGAATTTTACACATGCGCGTTGGGATGATGGTCAGTTCAAAGTGACACCCCTGATTGGCACGCATGAATTTTCGGACGAAACGATGTTGAAGAATGCGCGAACTGCAGCCTTGGCGAGTCCAACGTTGCTCCATCAATTGATCAACGAAGAATCTTCGATTACGGGGATCAACGTTCAAGTCGAGAAATTCAGCGACCCGCTTGTAGTGGGCGTTCGCGAAATCCAAGAGCACGTTCGGCAGAACTATCCCAATATTGAAGTTCGTTTAACCGGTGTCGTGATGCTCAACAACGGATTCAAAGAAGCGACAATCAAAGATGTGATGACGATGATGCCTGTCGTCACCATCATATTGATGGGTACGATGGCTTGGCTACTACGGTCCATCTCGTTGACGGTGGTTACGTTTATCATCATCGGTTTATCAACGGTCGCTGCAGCGGGTGTCGCTGTGTGGGTTGGGTACGAAATCTCGGGACCGGTCGCACCAGCTCCCATCATGATCATGACTTTGGCGATCGCCAATTGTATACATATCCTCGTTACGTTCAATTGGCATTACCAACATGGAAAATCGAAATACCATGCCTTGATTGAAAGCATGCGATTGAACTTCAGTCCCGTATTTATTACGAGCATGAGTACGAGTATCGGTTTCTTGAGTATGACGATCAACGCGGTTCCTCCGATGAAGGCGATGGCCGTCATCACGTCGATGGGGGTAGGATTTGCTTTTCTTTATTCCATTACATTGCTGCCTTTGATGGTTTCGTTTTTGCCGGTCCGCCTGAAGCGGATTGACCGTGAAACGGAACCTGCGACGAGGATGGACACTATCGCCAACTGGGTGATCAAGCAACGTCGGCCGTTGATGGTGGTTTCAATTCTGATTTCATTGTCTCTTGGTGCGTTCATTCCGACCATCGAATTCAACAACCAATTCGTGAATTTCTTAAAGGAGAGCCAGGAAATACGTCGGGATACTGACTATGCGGCTGAGAAACTGACGGGAATTTTTCAAGTGACCTGGTCCTTGGCTGTGCCGGATGGAAAGACGGTTACGGATCCTGATTATTTGAACAAAATGGATGAATTTGCGCGATGGCTCAAGGAACAAGACGGCGTGACGCATGTCTCGACGTTGGCGAATACAGTCAAAGGACTAAACAAGTTGATGGCCCGAGACGATCCGAAACATCACCGAATACCGGAATCTGAAGTGGAAGTCGATCGGTTGATCAAATTGTACGAGAATTCTTTACCAGAAGGTTTAAGTCTTCGCTCGGTAGTGACGGCTGATCGTCGAGCGTCGCGGCTTATTGCGACCACATCGAACATGCGATCGAAGGAACTTACAGAACTGAGCGCACGAAGCGAAGGTTGGTTACGAGAGAATGCTCCTGAGGCAATGTATAGCGATGCGATGGGCCCGTGGAATTTATTCGCGGATATATCGGATATCATGAAAAAAGGCATGGTCATCAGTACACCTGTAGCCTTGATTCTAGTGTCGCTGTTGTTGATTGTGGCGTTGAAGAGTTTAAAATTTGGTTTAATTAGTTTGATTCCGAATCTCGTACCGCTCGTGTCTGCGTTCGGTTTGTGGGGCTCACTTGGCTGGGATATGGATTTGGCGTTGACGGGTGTCATGGCAATGGGAATCGGTATCGTCGTCGACGATACCGTTCATTTCATGAGCAAATATCTCCGGGCTCGAAGAGAACAAAAACTCGACGCGGAAGACGCCGTCCGTTATGCGTTTTCTTCGGTCGGTAGAGCGTTGGTGGTAACTTCATTTGTACTCATTGCGGGATTCGTAACGATGACGACTTCAGTGTTTAATACTTCGGTGAATATGGGGATCCTGACTACGCTCGTGATCAGTTTCGCATTGATTGGCGATTTGTTTTTCCTGCCGTCCTTGTTAATTACACTGGATCGAAAGAAATAAAAAAGGCCCGTCCGAAGACAGGCCTTAGAAATGAATATCTCGTTTGAGGTTAGTCGGTTTGACCGTCCGGAAGTGCTGCCGCGCTCATCAGGAACCCCATCATCATTTCATCTGAAGATCTCTGGCCAAACGTGACGGCCTGTTCAGGATCGAAGCCACGTTTCTCAGCGAATTCAGCAGAATTATCGTACCAGGCCGTGTATTCGATACGTGTCCCTTTTGGTATGCGTTTCAACTGGTCGTAGTAATAAACCGTTTGCCACGCGAAATCGTATACGGGTACGCGGAGCAGTTCTTCGCTGGTTCCATCGGGATAAAAGGCTTCGAACAGTGCGCTTTTCCCACGCATGTGCATGTGGGGCATTAGGGAGACCACATCAATATCTTTCATGATAGTTTGGCTGATAGGTCCGATTTTGTAGTTAGGGTCACCGGGTTTGATGTCAATATTGAAATGCATCAAGGGAGCTGCGCCGCCCATTACGCGGGTTGGTTTTTCTTTGGACAGAATGAATCCGATTTGCGATTGGTCCATGACGCCCGTGCCGGGCCCCGGTTCTTTGTGGTAGTGAATGTCGAAGGTGACCCGGGTGCCCTTTTTGATTGGGATACCAAACCCTTCAGGCCACACGACGGGATCGGAACCTGATGAGATACCGCCGAGGTAGTTCCCGGCACCAACCGGTGAAATTGCACTAGACTCGGCAGACGTGGGAGCGGGGGGGAGTGTTCCGTTTTTGTCTGGAGATAGAAGATGACAATTGAAGTGATGAATGACTTTACTGTCGGGTTTGCATTGGAAAGAAGTGATGTAGGTATCTTCCGGCAATTGCGCGTCGGTCAAATCGACAGTGAAGGCGGTATATAAATCGTAGACGTCGTCTGTTACGTGAAAGGCCTCGGGCATCGTAACGATCAAGTCGGGTTCGCCGATGGTCCATCCGTCGAAGTCATCGAAAATCAGTGGTTCGGGGCCTTCTTTGGGATTACCGCGTTTAGCGCCTTGATCGACCCAATCCGAAATCAGCTGAATTTCTTCATCTGTCAGATGGCGTTCGTTTCGGAACTGGCCTAAATGTTTCGCGTCGGCATCCCAAGGCGGCATCTCGCGGCTTTGGATTTGTTTCACGATTGATTTCGACCAGGGACGCACTTCTTCGTACGATGTTAACGACATTGGTGCGACCATACCCCCAAAGTTGGCGCCGGCTTTTCGGTGACATTCCTGACAATTTTCCTGAAGTATGGGTAACACGTCTTTATAAAACGAGTGTTTGGCCGCATAGGTGGATTGGGATGTTAGGCCGATTATGGCGGCTAACGCGAGAGTGGTGAAATACCGATTCATGTTCTTCTCCTGATAATCTGTCATGAAAACACCAGAATATCATGAAAAGTGCCAAGTATTACAGTGAGCGAGGAATTAGGCTCGGGGGTAGTGGTGGTGCGCGTAGGTCTGGCCGGTATCGGCTTTCGCGTCCAATAACTCAGCGACAGCATCCAATAACTCATCGATATTGAATGGTTTGGTTAGGATCCGATTGACCTTGGCGGATACGACATCCGAAATCAAATTGAGGTCGCTAGATCCTGAAACCGCGATGATTCGCGCCTCTGGATTTTCGTCTTTCACTTCCTGGATGAAGGACAAGCCGTCTTTTTTCGGCATGACCAAGTCTGTCAGAACCAGTTCGGGGTTATGTTCCTTGAATTTTTCGATACCTTCGACGCCATTTTCGGCTGAGATTACTGAGTATTCATCCAAGGATAGTAGGTCCTCCAGGATATCACGCATATAGAGATCATCATCGATAACCAATATAGTTTCCATTGCTGTTCTCCTTATGCGTGAAATCCCAAAGGTCTTACCCTCACTTAAAATGTACCTTAGAAATCCGGATTTAGGCAAATATTTGCTCATAATTCAATGTATCTAGTGACTGACTTCCAATACTTTTATGGAAAAAACTGCGATAAGTTCCAATTGTACTATTTTTGACGTAAAGAAATTAATTTTATATTTAGGTATTTACGTGTTAGTCTGAATGCGAGTTTATGGATAACGCTTCAACATTGTTTTCTCTTTGTTGAAAACGGATCCAGTAGTTTCATTTGATCATTCGAATGGTGCAATACAATGAAGAAAATCGATTGCATAATTAGGAAATCGCCGAGAAAACCTTTCGCCGTCTTCGGCGCGATAGTGATCTTCTGTTCCTTTTGTGGTTGCAACCGAAGCGGACACGTCGAAGATTTCCACGCCGGTCACCATCATGAATCGGAAGATTTGCGGATTCGCATCATCGGTGATTCTGTTTCGTTCACTAACCAAAATAGCTTTGGGTATACGGAAGTGGTTCAGTTGTTGTTACCTGAACACAATGTGTCTCATGATTTCGATAACGCGTTTGGAACGGATCACGTTCTGAATAATTTAGAAGAGTTCACCGATTTTCGAAACGACTGGGATATCGTTCACGTGAATTGTGGCATTTGGGATATTGGGAGTATCTCCGGGAGTTACATCACACCGCCCGAAATCTTTCGAACGAACGTGCGACGGATCATGGCGCATGTGAATACGGTCAGTGAATGCCAGATTTGGGCGACGATTACGCCTTTCTTGGAGCAGCATGAACTAATCGAACTCTTTAATTCGATAATCGTCGAGGAAGCAGAATCCCAAGGAGTCGAGATAAATGATCTCTACTCCCTAATGGAACCTTTGGGTGATGACTTCAGACCAATCAAGAACGAGCAAATAGATCGCATTCATTGGAATTATGAAGGTACTTTGGTGCTGGGTACACGAGTGGCCGACTGTCTAGTGGATTGATTCCGGTATCCCGTTCAAGTTTTCTCTTTCTTGGGTAACCTGGCGACGGCTGCAAGAGCAGCGTTTGAGATCGCTGCATCTTGATGCCCAACGTAGCCTTGGATGTGTTCAAGGGCCGACTCTGACCCGCGAATTGCGAGGGAATTGATGATGCCTGGTTTTGCACTATCGGGACCTTTTTTCAGGTAATAGAGCAATTGATTGTCGACCACTTCATGGTCGATTCGTTCGATCGCGTATCGTGCCATATCGGCGGTTTCCGTGTGATTCAATAATTTTGCGATGGAGCGTACGTTTTCCGGTTGGCCGACGAGCCACAACTGTTGGCAGATGACCCTTTTCGCATCAATGGTGGTTTCGGGAAGAAACAGTACTTGAGTCAATTCGGCGGCGATTCTTTTACTTTCCCTGGATGATTTCATGGCTTCTCGCACTTGATCTTCGATGGCAGTGGCGGATTCGCGACTATCGATGCCGAGGGCGTAGCTTTGAAGGGCTACTATCTCAGGACGAACGACGACTTCTATCGGTTCTGGGGTGGGAGTTGTGGCGCAGCCTGAAAGGATTGCAATCGCGAGGATGCACCAAGTGGATTTTAATAAATTAGAAAACGTTCGCATCAATTCATACTCCTTAAATGTGCCATTCGCCGCGCATGGCACGTTTTAACATTCGGTCGGCTTGCGGGTCATTGACGAATTCTTCTTTTTTGGCATCCCATTGTACTTTGCGTCCCAGCCGCATCGAAATATTTCCTAGATGTGCGATGGCGATGGCGTGATGGGCCGCTTCGATGGGTGCGATACATTTTTCACGAGAACGTACACAGTCTACAAAATTTTGACCATGATTCGTACTCTTGTATAGACGAGTGTCTGAATCTTTAATTTCGATATCTTTGAGTTTTCCCGGCTTACTCACAAGCTTTCCGCGCTTGACGTAGATTTCGCCTTCGGAGCCATAGAACCGTGCGCCCATTCCGAAAGAATTGGAAACGTGGAGTTCGAAACCCTTTGGCGCCACAGGAGACGCTCCCGGCGCATAGTTGTATTTGATCATGTAATCCATGGCCGCGTCCCAAATGCCTTCGCGTGGGAAGTTGCCGGTACCTTCTGCGTTAAGGGGACCCGTAGCTTCCGTGCCCATACCCCAGTTGAAGATGTCGCAATGGTGGGCGGCCCAATCGGTTAACTGCCCGCCGGAGTAGTCAAGAATCCAACGGAAATTCCAATGGCATCGAAGTTTCGTATAGGGTGCCCAAGGTGCGGGCCCAAGCCAGAAATCGTAATCGAATCCGTCGGGGACTTCGGCTGGGGGAGTCGGTTCTTTGAGTGGATTGCCTGTGGGTAGGCCAACTTCAACTTTATGTACTTCACCGATATAACCGTTACGGACCAATTCACACGCGTGTCGGAAATGGGACTGGGAGCGTTGCCAACTGCCCGTCTGCCAAACGACTTTGTTTTCTTGGACGGCGTCAACCATGGCCCGACCTTCGGCGATGGTCAAAGCGAGGGGTTTCTCTGCGTACATATCCAAGCCCTTGTTGGCTGCCTGTATGGCAGGAATGGAATGCCAATGGTCGGGCACGGCGATAGACAAGGCATCGAGGTCATCTCGCTCAAGTAGATCACGGAAATCGTTGTAGGTGTCGCAATCCGTGTTTTCATTGCGTTGGTCGATCATTTTTTTTGCGCGGTTTCGATGAGGGCGCTCGACATCGGCAACGGCTAAGAAATGCATATTGGGATTATTCAGGAATCCGCCCAAATTTCCAGTGCCCTGACTTCCGACTCCAATACAGCCCATATTGATTCGATTACTGGGAGCGACTGTCCCGTCAAGGCCGAGAGCCGATGCGGGGACGATCATTGGAAACGCGACAGCGCCTGCGGTCGCTACCGTGGTTCGTGTCAGAAATTGACGGCGGCTGATGGATTGTTGGTTCGTTTTTTTTTGCGAGTCGGATTTTTTATCCATAGGAATCTGGGCCTTCTTGTTGAGCAAAAATTAGGATATAGAATGCGCTAAATATTTGATCGAATGCAAACGAACTTTATTTTTCAATAAACAAATGAGTCAGTTCGATGTTTCTGTAGGCAACCGGTCCGTGATCGCCCTGAAGCATCAGCGGGCCCAAGTCTTGTTCTTTGGAAAACGTGGCGGACCGCGTCGGACCCGTTATTTCGACGTTCTCATGGATGATTTGGCCATTGTGAACCACTTTAACGAATCGGGCATTCTCCAGTTTCTTTCCCCGATTATTAAACCGGGGTGCACGAAAGGTGATATCGAAAGACTGCCATTCGCCGGGTGCTTTACTGGCATTGGTATCGGGCGCGCGGCCTTCCCACCCTATTTGTTTTTCTTCATCGTATCTTTGGTAAATTCCGCCGCAATCGGACGATTCTATCGTTTGTTTTCCATAACTATCGAGTACTTGAATTTCGTATCGGCCCATGAGATATACGCCAGAATTTGAGCCTTTGGGAACGACGAATTCGACATGAAGTTGGATGTCGGCGTGGTTTACTTTAGTCAGTATGTTTTTAGTTCTACCGATGGGACCGTTGAGAATTACGCCGCTTCCCGGCTGGGGGGCGAGATATTTGTCGTCTTCCACGCTGATGATGGCGTTGCCGACATTGGCCCAGGTGCCCGTGTCTCCACGCCAACCGTCCATTTCGGCGCCCTGGACCAAAGGAACGGGTTCTCCAAACGAGAGGTCTGCGGCCATGATTAGAGCCGCGACAAACAATAGCACGAGCTTCATCTGTTTTTCCTAACGTAAACGATTGTTACCCGAAATGTTTTTGCAGGAACTCTAAATCCAATTCCGGATATACCGGGAATCGGCTTAGGAGAGCGTTCACTCTTTTCTGTGCTTCTTCTTTGATGGTGTCGTCCAATTCGTACACTGCTTTGCTCGGTTTTCCCGCATTGGGACCGGAAGCGATTACGCCTTGTTTTGTATTGGACAATACGAATTTGAAGATGGATGCAATTTCTTTCATTTCATTCTCGTCCATACCCAATGTGGTGACGGCTGGAGTTCCGACACGGAGGCCGCTGGTGGAAATGGCGCCATTGGGGTCGAAGGGGATCGCGTTTTTGTTGAGCGTAATATGGCAGTCGATGAGCGCACCGGCCGCTTGTTTTCCCGTCAATCCGAAAGAACGGACATCGATGAGCATGAGATGGTTCTCTGTGCCGTTCGAAACCACATCCATACCTTCGGCGATGCAGGCGTCCGCAAGGGTGGAGCAATTCGATACTATATGGGATGCATAGGATTTGAAGCCTGGTTGATTTGCCTCGGTGAATGCCACACCTTTTGAGGCCATCATGTGGGGTAGGGGGCCTCCGATTACCAACGGGCACCCCTTATCGACATATTCGGCGAATTCTTTCTTGCAAAGGACGATGCCTCCGCGAGGTCCGCGCAATGTTTTGTGCGTCGTCGAAGTCACGATATCGGCATGTGCGATCGGATTGAAGTCTCCTTCGAAAACCTGTCCGGCAACGAGTCCTGCGAAGTGGGCCATATCGACCATGAACACTGCGCCGACACTATCGGCGATTTCTTTCATGCGTTTGAAGTTGATTTTTCGAGGGTACGCACTATAGCCGGCAACGAGCACCAACGGTTTTACTTCTTCCGCGCGAGCTTGGATTTCGTCGTAATCCAGTAAATGAGTCTCTTTACTTACGCCGTAATTGTGAGACTCGAACATCTTGGCCGATACGTTGAATCGATATCCGTGTGTGAGATGGCCACCGGAAGCCAGATCCATTCCCAAGAGCCGTTGGTTGCCTAATTCAGCCCGTAAGGCGAACCATTCCTCGTCGGTGAGTGCGGCGGCGGATTTTTTGCCAACTTTTTCGATTCCCGGTGCCTCGATACGGGCCGTCAAAATAGCCCAATAGGCGATCATGTTGGCGTCTGCACCGGAATGGGGCTGTACGTACGCGTGTTCCGCACCGAACAATTTACAGGCCTGTTCGCAGGCGTAGGCTTCGATGTCGTCAATATTGTCGCAACCCTCGTAAAATCGGTTGTTCGGATAGCCTTCAGCGTACTTGTCGGTAAGAAGGTTTCCCATGGCGAGTTGCGTCGCCAAGCTACAATAATTTTCGGAAGCGATCAATTTCAGGTTCTGTCTCTGGTCGGCCAATTCTTGAACTATGGTTCGCGCGACTTCAGGGGCGGTTAGGGCCGTCTGCGTGAGATTGGCAATATATCCCAGGAAGCCGGGATGGATGGAATCTGAATCGGTTTGAGATAAGTAATCATGAATAGCATTCATGTTTTTCGTGTTCCTTTTCTAAAAAAGACAGTAAAACGGACCATAGAACTCCATTCCGCAAATTATGGAGTAGGGAGAGCCATAGTATGCCGATTTCGGCCTTGGAAATTAAAGTCTAAAAGCATTTTTACTTGTAAATATGTATAAATTATGACAAAGTAAAGACCGATTTTAAGCTACCTGTTATTGAAAGTGGAACGCTTTTAGTTTGCTTGAATGAATCGAGTCGTTAAGGATGTTGTATGCCGGAAACTAAAGAACAAAAATTACGTCTCTACTGCATCTGTGGTCAGAAAATGAAGGTCGCAGAGAGTATGTATGGCCTTCCCGGTAAATGCATTGCTTGTCGCCAAAAAATTAGGCTTCCTAAGGAAGAGGAAATTCCGGAGGGCGTCTTCGAGATCTACCTCAAAGATCATCCGGAATTGTTGCGTACTCCGCCCAATAAGAATCTGGAAGAAGAAACGAATAAAGCTTTGGAAGCGTTGAAATCGGCTAAACCGCTGCTAAAAGGTGGCGCTGACGATGAGCCTACACCCATTACGGAACTTGATATACCGGATGCCTCCAACGCCCGCAAGGAAAATTATGAAGGTGCAGTCCCGCTCGATCCTCTGGAATCGCTGCAACGATTGACGAGCCTACAATGGAAACTGGAGCGTAAGTTGGACAAGATACGTTCGACGGAGCCGGTGGACAAGACGCTGAAGGCCGAAACGAAGGGGCGTCTGTCGAAATTGAAGCACGTTCGAAATGATTTCGACGAACAATTACGTCAACGGCTCATGGAAGCGGCGATCGAACTGACGACAACGCAGGAAAAAATCGCGCAGATTCAAGTGTCGGTGCGCGTCAGTGAAATTTCCTATGAAGCGTATCACGAACAGGTCGTCCGTTTACGTGGACGTCGGGACAGGATGGAACGTCGCCAGCAGAATCTTCAAGGCTGGATTGCCACGGCGGATCCTTTCGCGATCGGCGGATACATTAGCATGGACGTGGATGCCATGCCCGAAGATGGATATCGGCTCCTGGTGCCGTCAGAAGCTGAAGCGACGGAAGGCTTACTTCAGGCGTATACGAGCGGATTGAAACGTTCTATGCGTGATCGGAGTCTAGCAGAGCATAAGCTAGATGAAGCGAAAAAAATCCGAGACGAATCGGGAGATACGTTGAGTCATCAAACTGTCGCATCTGCGCGGGGCGAACGAAATCGATCGAGAGGAAATGTTGGGTTCTTCCAGTCGCGATTGAAGCAGCTCAAAAAAGATATGACGGGCGATGTAGAGACGGCTGCTGCACAATTGGATAACGCACGCAGCCTCCTAAGTATGGGGGAAATCAACCGAAGTGATTTCGACAAAATAGAGTCTTCCATAAAACGAGTACGATTGGACAATGCCAAAGCATTGTCATTGGTTGAACGCGCATTGTCTGCCAATGCCTCTGGGGACATCCCGCATATGCGGGGGACATTCCTTGAGCGGTTAACGACCAAAAACTCAGGGTTGGCGCATTTATC
>Ga0315336_1001544_pt1 | contig 43317 bp, 44 predicted proteins | sample ASW5metaG_FD_204512 | JGI IMG/M metagenome (GOLD analysis project Ga0315336, IMG submission 204512) | Ammonia-oxidizing marine archaeal communities from Monterey Bay, California, United States - ASW #5 | ecosystem: Environmental > Aquatic > Marine > Intertidal zone | place: USA: California... | reverse complement strand
CGATCTTTCGGGTGGTGAAACCCTTGAAAAGTACCGGTATGCTCGACGGTGGGTGCAGGAACGAAGGTATGCTCAGCGGCTCCGGCAGCGCATTGAACGCACACGCCCGGACGTTGTGCTCTCCGGCAACGCCCCACTCGACATGCACGCTTCTGCTCTTCGCGCATCGGCGGCCGTCGGGGCGGCGTGTGTTTTCTGGGTCCAGGATCTCTACGGCCTCGCTATCAAGGCATACACACGAGGGGCCCTCAGTTGGCTCGCTTCCTCACACTATTCGAGGACTGAGCGTCTCGTTGCTCGCCGCGCTGATGGAGTCGTACTCATCACCGACGCCTTCACCCCCCATCTTGGACTCGATCCGAGCGACCCACGTGTGGAGGAGATTCCCAACTGGGCGCCCATCGATGAAATTCCGTCGCTACCGAGGGAAACCGACTGGGCTCAATCGCAAGACCTCGCCGATTCGCGAGTCGTCGTCTATTCGGGGACCCTCGGTAAGAAGCATGATCCGGCCCAACTCAGGGACCTGGCTCTCGGTGTGCCCACCGACGGCGTGAAGGTGGTGGTGGTGTCCGAAGGACTGGGCGCGGATTGGCTACGCAAAAATGCGAGGCAGGTGGCGAACCTGAAGGTCGTACCGTTCCAAGCGCACGAGATTGTGCCCCAGGTTCTCGCGTCCGCGGATGTTCTGGTCGCGTTGCTCGAGCCACAAGCCTCCGCACTCTCCGTGCCCAGCAAGGTGTTGGCGTACCTGTGCGCGGGTCGCCCCATCGTGCTTTCTGCTCCCTCAGATAACCAGGCGTCCCAGATGGTCCAGGTAGCAGCGGCCGGGAGGGTGGTGGCTCCGGGAGATAGCGAGGCCCTGGTAGCTGCTGTAAACCACTACCTGACCAACCCGGATGAAGCCGCTGTCGCGGGCCGGGCGGGCAGGGCGTTTGCGGAGAGTACCTTTAGCATCGGTGGGATCGCTGCACGTTTTGACGAGGTCTTGAGGCGGGCGGTCGAGCGCAGGCGGTCAAAAAGCTCGAAGTGAGCTAGAATGCCTGAATGAAATCAGCGAAGGATTGATCCATGTCCAGTGAGAAGATTTTCGCCCGGGCTTACGAGAGGCTCAGGAGCCTCAAGAGCTTCGGGCCCCTGACCGACCTCGCGGCGGTCGCCAGGAAAGGCGGTGACGTAAGGATCTTCGTTGCGCTTAGACAGGATTGGCTGCGTTTGTTCGGCATCAAGACGGTAGTGGATATCGGCTCCAACGTCGGTCAATTCGCCGTCGCTGCGATGCGAGCCTTCCCCGATGCGCAGATCCATTGTTTCGAACCACTGCCGAGCTGTTTCGCGACGCTCAAGGGTCGCCTCGGGCGGCACGACCGCGTGAGCCTGCACAACGTGGCCGTGTCCGACATGGGCAGCGTGGCCATGATGCGGCAGAGCAGTTTTTCGCCCTCGTCGTCCCTCATGAAAATGTCTCCTCTACACGAATCAGAATTCCCCTTCACCGAGGGGGGAACGGAAGTCGAGGTGCAGGTCACCACCCTGGATCACGCTCTCCTCAATGTTGAATTGCCCAGCCCCATTTTGATGAAGATCGATACGCAGGGATCGGAGCATCGTGTTCTTTCCGGTGGTCGATCCGTGTTAGAGAAAACGGACGTGGCCATCCTGGAGACTTCGTACGAGCCTCTTTACGAGGGCCAGACATTTTTCCCGGAACTCTACGAGACGATGCGCTCTGCCGGATTCGAGTTCCGGGGGTTCCTGGGAGAGCTTAGGAGCCGACGGAGCGGGAGGCTCCTCCAGTCGGACTCGATCTTCGTACGATCCCCACCCAGTGGGGCCATGCCGACCAGGCTGCATGAGTAGGGAATCGGCGTTCGCCAAGCTCCCCAGGAATGTGCTGATCTATGGGGTCGGCGATGTGCTTTCGAAGGGGCTTCACTTTCTTCTCCTCCCCGTTTACCTGAGGTACCTAGATCCAGGGCAATTCGGCATCCTGGCGCTTGCGGCGGCATACGCGACCGTGGCTGGCTATTTCCTGCACTTGAACCTCAATTCAGCCGTGCTCCGATTCCACTCGGACTGCGAAGGGCAGAGCGAGGCCAAGGAGCTGGCAGGAACGCTCATACTCTTCCAATTGGCCTGGTCGGCAGCGTTGGCCGTTCTGCTGGTCTCGGTCCTTCCCTCGGTTCTGGCGTCGGTCTTCAATAATGACCAACTCGAGCTGCCCTTCCGGTTGGCTGGAGGGCTCGCCGTCGTGACGAGCGTGGCTGTGATTCCTCTCTCGGTCCTCCAGACGCGTCAGGAGGCTGGCCGGTACCGCCTTCTGACCGTTGTCGGTTCGGTTCTCACTATCATGGGCATCCTCTACTTCGTGGTGGTGCGCGGAGGGGGGGCGAGCGGGTTCCTCCTGGGTCAGGTGCTTGGAGGTGCGCTCATGATAGGACCGTACGGGCTTGTGGCGTGGAACAGAATGACGCTCCGCCTTCGCAAGGACGTTCTTCTCAGGTGTCTCGCGTTCAGCGCTCCGCTGGTGCCGTACGCGGTGAGCGGGTGGACCATGGACCTCTCGAATCGCTATCTCGTGGAGTACTTCATGGGTATAGAAGACGTCGGCCGCTACAATGCCGCGTACCAGTTCGCCCTGATCATGCAGACGACTCTGAACGCGTTCGCTCTCGCTTGGATTCCTGTGTTTTATCAACTCGCCAAGGAGGATGACGCCGAGAGGAGACTGGCGGTCTTTGGCAAGATCTACTGGTGCCTGACGCTCTTGTTGGGGTTGGTGCTGACCCTCGGCTCGAAGGAGGCGCTGGCCGTCTTCGCCGACGGCGTATACCGCGACTCTTACGTCGTGATGCCGGCTTTGATGGCAACCCAGGCGCTGACTTGCCTTTGGCACCTTTTTGTGAATCCTCTCTTCCTCCGCAAGAAGACGGCTTATCTACCTTTGGTCATGGGCGCGGCAGCCTTGCTGAGCATACTTCTCAACCTTTTCATGATTCCCAGGTGGGGGCTGGTCGGGGCCGGATGGGCGGTGTTTGCAGCCAACGCCTTCGTCAATGTGGCTGCCGGTGCCTTGTCGTTGCGTTGGTATCCGATCCCATATCGCGCCGGCCAGATGGTGGTCGCGGGTGTGGGGGCCGTCATCACGTTCTTGGTGGCTGAAAGTCTTTTCAGGGCGGGATGGCCTGTCGCTGTGGCGTTATCAGCTATTTTGCTTTTTCCGATTATCCTGGTTGCCACTCGGACCGTGACTACTGGAGAGATTCGTACCGTTTCACGATACTTGGCCGCTCACACCGGTTAACCGATAGGGGTCAGACAAGAGATGATCGTAGGGTTGCTGACCGGACGTGGGGGAAATTCCACCCTGCCGGACAAGAACGTCTTTCCGGTCCTGGGACAGCCACTCATGAGCTACGTCGCCGCATCGGCGTTTCGAGCTCGGCTGCTGGACCGGATCTTCGTATCGACCGAGGACCCGAAGATCAAAGCTGTGGGGGCGGACCTCAGACTGGAGATCATCGACCGGCCGGAAGAGTTTGCCAAGCCGGACTCGCAGCACGATGAGTGTCTCGTGCATGCGGTGGAGTACCTCGCGGACAAAGGGGTCGAGGTCGAAATTCTCGTGGTTCTGATGTGCAACGTCGGCATCCAACCAGAAGGAAAGATCGACGAGTGTGTCCAGGCGCTTCTGGACGATCCGGAGCTCGATGCGGCGGTCACCGTCAGGGAGTGGGGTGACCACCATCCGACCCGTGCGAAGCGGGCGAGCGACGATGGGCTTCTCAGCCCGATCTTGGACGTAGACCCATCCGTGACTACCACGCGCCAACTCCTTGGTAACTGTTACTACCTCGACCATCAGGTATGGGCTCTGCGGGTGAGCAGATGCTTCAAAGGGGACGGGCAACCACCATGGAGCTTCATGGGGAAAAGAGTGAAGGGGATCCCCAACGGCGACATCGTTGTCGATGTCCACGGTATGGATGAGATCCGATACACGGAACTCTGGTTGCGGGGCACGTCTGAAGGCCAGTGAAACTAGTCGATTACGTTGCCCTGAGCGGGTTCGCGCTGACCGCCTTCCAGTGGCGGGGGTTGCTCGCCACCGACATCCGACTGGTCTACTTGATCCCGGTCATCCTTCTCGTTTGGTCGGCCGCGCGGGGGCACTTCAAGGTCCAGGGTGGGCTCTTGTTCTTTATTTGCTTACTCGCACTGATATCGGCGCTTGGTGTCGCCGCCGGGACGACCACGATGAGTGCCGCCGGGTTGCAGATTGTGGGCATATCGACCTTCGGCTTTGGGCTCTACAGCTACTTCAGTGCCCGGCAAGACCGACTGCCCATGATCGCGCAGTGGTTTTTCAACTTGATGCTTGGCATTGCTGTCCTCGCCATCGTCCAGGAGGGGGCGTTCCTGCTCGGCATCGAGCCCCTCTATGAGGTGAATTGGCTGATACCGGGTGTAGGAGTGGCCCCTCTGAGCCAGGAAGGGCCGTTCATCAGGGTCCACTCGGTCTTCACCGAGCCCGGGCACCTGGGAATCGCCATCGCCCCGGCCGGATTCATTGCTGTGAGGGTGATTTTCTTCGGGGGACGGTTGTACTATACCCGGCTGCAGGCTTGGGTGGTGCTCTTGGGGATCATCCTGACGTTCTCGTCCGTTGCATATTTCGGCCTCTTGGTCTCGTTTCTCGTGGCCGGGGGGCGACGACGGGCAGTTCGTGCGACGGCGCTCGGGGGCGTGGCTCTCGGGGTCGTGCTCCTGACGACCCCTGGGGTGCGCGAACGGCTTTTCACATTGGTGCAGCTCTTCCAGGGGCTCGACGTGGCAGAGGGAAACGTGAGTGCCCTGAATATGTTCCTGAACAGCGGGGTAGCCCTGCAAAGCCTACAGAACCAACCCCTCTGGGGCGGAGGCCTCGGATCGCACTCCTTCACCTACGAGACGTTCCTCCGAGAGGGCACCGTGTACGGCGAGGCGGTGCTGGCCTTCCTCCGGTTCATGTCGCCGAGCGAGCTCAACACCCAAGACGCCTACTCCATGTATCTTCGATTGCCTTCCGAGTTGGGACTTATAGGTGTCGGGCTCGTCCTCTTCTTCATCTTCAAGAATCGGCTTCCGGAGGAGGCAGGGCAGTTGACCGTTATCAGTAACGCCTGCCTGGTGTTCTTTATCACATACTGTCTGAGAGAAGGGCACTACTTCCGCTATGAGCTTTGGTTCTTTGTGGCGCTATATGCCTACCTACCACTCAAGTGGGAGAGACTGAAGGGTGAGAGAGACGAGCGGTCGCTTTCTGTCTCTGCGGGAGGTGGGTTGTCGTTTCCTGACCCCGGTGCCGGCGGGTCGACCGGGCTAGGTGCGCAGACCCCTGACGGGGTTTGACCATGCGGATACTCGTGACGGGCAGCGCTGGATTTATCGGCAGGCACTTGGCGCGCAGGCTGGCGCTCCTGCCGGACGTGGAGCTATGGACCCTCGATCGCAGAGAGATGCCGATTGCCGGGGCCAATGCCATCATCGGTGACTTGGCAGAACTCGATCTCGGCGAGGAACTTCCGGAGTTCGATCTGGTCTACCATCTGGCCGCCCAGGCTTCTGCGCGCCTCTCCCACGAGGCGATCGATGAGGAGTTGCGCGACAACGTCGTCGCCCCCTTGAGACTGCTGGAGTTTTGCCGCAGTAGGGGTGTCTCACGAGTTGTCTTTGCCAGTTCTATGGGTGTCTACGGGAGCACGGAAGGAGAGGTCGGAGAAGACGCCGTCCCTCGCCCCACGTCCATATACGGTGCGAACAAACTGGTGGTGGAGAAATATTTGGAGGTTTATCGGCAGTTTGGAATACGGTCTACCGTACTGCGGTTGTTCAACGTGTATGGTCCTGAGCAGAATATGCGCAATCTCAAGCAAGGGATGGTGAGTATCTACCTCCAGTACGTGATGGATGGTGCGGAAGTGCCAGTAACGGGGTCGCTGGACCGCTTCCGGGATTTCGTTTACGTGGATGACGTGGTGGAGGCTTTTCTGTTGTCCATGCGAGAGCCGGGCATGTCCGACCGAACCTTCAACGTGGGGTCCGGAAAGAGCACGACGGTGAGGGAATTGATCCGTCTGATCGGTGTGGCTTGGGGACATCCGGAGCCGGAATACCCGGTTAGGGAGGTGGAGGGTCATGCCGGCGATATTTTGGGCAACGTGGCATCGATTGATCAAATAGCGGGCTTTGGCTGGAAGGCTGCGGTCCCTCTTGCTGAGGGCTTGAAGAGATTCGCGGATTGGGCGAAGGACTCAGCGGAGGTCGCAGGTTGACCGAGGAAGCTCGATTCGACAAATACCTGCTTCAGGGAGCCTACCACTGGGATGCGGCAGGGTCGAGCATCCGACGCTACAACATTATCACCGCCGCCCGTTACCAACAGGTGATGAGGTTGGCAGGCGACCTGAAAGGCCAGAACGTCTTGGACATCGGCTGCGGGGATGGCAAGTTGGTCGCCATGCTCGGTGGGTGCGGGGTTCGACGGGTTCTGGGGGTAGATTATGAAACCAGCGGACTGACGGTCGGCCGGGAGCGGATGGTGCGGGAGCTGTCTGCCGACACGTATGGCAAGATCCACCTGGCCAGGGGCGATGGATTCAAACTGCCCGTGCGAAGCCACGAATGGGATCTGGCCGTCGTGACGGATCTCATCGAACACGTCGAGGAGCCTTCGTCTCTCGTGCGCGAGGCCGCCAGGGTCCTGCGCGGAAGCGGCGCCATGATTGTCACGACCCCCTATCGGGCTACCGAGGTGCCCCTCGACAAGCACCACGTAGCCGAGTTTTATCCCGAGGAGTTGAAAACTTTGATCGAAGAATCCTTCACGGAGGTGGAGATTGTCCTGTCTGACCCGTTGTGGCTTGTCGAACTATACACGATGGGGGGCATTACGAAGCCGCTGCGTCTGGCCCTCAACTGCCTTGCCGTTTGGGGAAAGGTGAACCCGATGCTGGACCTCCCCGTCGGACGGTACGCGGGACAGATCACTGCGGTGGCCCGGGGTAGTCGGCTCGCATGAAGGCATCCACAAAACAATGGCTCCGTGCGTGGGCCAACTGGATCTTACCGCCCAGAGTCGAAGAGGTCATTGCCACGGGAATGGGCCGTTTCCTTATGAAAGGGAGTGCCCGGAACCGGGAACTGAAAGACCGACACGCCGGCGAGACTCGCGTGTTCATTGTAGGCACCGGGCCCTCGCTGAGTTCGCATGACATCAAGGTGCTGCGAGGGGAGAGGACCATTGTCGCCAACAGCTTCTACATGCATCCGGACAATAGCCATGTGAACCCCGATTACTGCTGCATCGGCGACTATCGATTCATGCGAGATCTTCCGAACAATGTTCAATGGTTCAGAGAACTCGAGGGGGCCCTTCCGGATACGACCTTCTTCGTCCATTCCGATGGTCGACAGCTATTCCAGAAGTATGGTCTGCTCAAGGATCATGGGGTCTATTTCAGGAACAGGGGCGCTGCGGCGACGGTGGCGTCGAGGGTGGACCTCGACCTGACCCGGCCATTCACGGTGGGCCTATCCACGGTCTCCGCCATGTCCATCCAGTTGGCGATCTACCTTGGCTTCAAGGAGATCTACCTGGTGGGGTGCGATGCCAACTGGCTTGAGGATCCGTGGAAGGGCGCGGGCCACTTCTACGATATGAGCGAGTTTTTCCCTGAGTTTGATGGAGGGATCGGGAGTGAAGAGTTGGAGACCGAAATCACGCACGTGCTGCGGGACCTCGAGAGTCATCGATTGCTCCGCGAACGGGCCGACTCGATGGGTGTCCGGATCATGAACGCGACGGGCACGGGGTGGCTGCGAATGTATCCGCCGGTTGTTTTCGAGTCTCTCTTCCCTCTAGGGGACTGAGCCAGCGGATGCTGATCGGGATCCATGCGGTCGCGCCGAAGAGTAATGGGGGAGTCTTCCGGTACACGGAGTCGTTGCTCGAGGTGCTCGGCGACATGAGCACCCCCGATGATCAGTTCTTGGTGCTCTTCGATGGCAAGATGGAGTATCCTCCGGATCTGGTGGAAAGGAACGGATGGGCTACCGCGTCCTACGCCCCCACAGCTCTTGGCTTGTTACGGTCACTGGGGGTGAACACCGTGGGTGACGAGGTAGCACGCAGAGTCTGGTACGCGGCAGCAAGAATCTGGCCCAAGAGTGCCGTGGCTCAGCCGATCAGGGTGCCCTCCCCCGATTCCCGGCTGGAGAGCTTCCATCGTACGCAGGGCACGGAAGCCATGTTCTACCCGGCCTATTCGGACGCCGCGTTCAGAGTCCGGGTGCCCGCCATCGCTACGGTGCACGATCTGAACCACCGTTTCTACGACGAGTTCCCTGAGATCCGGGCCTATGGGGAGTACGAACGCAGGGAGCGGTTTTTCTCGAACGTGGCCCGCTCTGCCGAGACCGTCCTCGTAGAGTCGCAAACCGGCAAGGAGGACCTTCTGAGTTGTTATCCCGACTCCGGTATCGAAGAGGAGCGGGTGGTGGTCCTGCCGATGCTCCCCTCACGGGCCGCTACTAGGCCGACGTCTCCGGATGAACTCGAGGCCGTCCAACGGCGTTATGGCTTACCCGAGGACTTCCTCTTTTATCCCGCACAGTTTTGGCCCCACAAGAACCATCTACGCCTCATCGAGTCGCTTGCCCTCCTCCGGGATGGACATGGGCTGGGGCCTATACTGGTCCTGGTCGGGTCCAACAGGGGCTCACTTCGGAAGAGGACCTTTGCCGATATGATGCGGCGGGTGGTCCAGTTGGGGTTGGAGCAGCAGGTGCTGTATCTTGGCCATGTCTCCGACCAGGACTTGGCGGCTCTGTACGACCTCTCGAGTGCCTTGGTGATGCCCACGTTCTTTGGGCCTACGAACATCCCTATACTCGAAGCTTTTCTCCGAGGGCGCCCGGTCGTGACCTCCGACATCCGCGGCTTGCGAGATCAGAGCGAGGGTGGGGCTGTGCTCGTCGATCCCCGGTCTCCACCGGCCATGGCCGCCGGCATTCGGACCGTCCTCACCGACACCGGCCGTCGCAATGAGTTGGTAGCGAAAGGGAGGGAGGTCGCCGGTAGTTACGGGCCGAAGGAGTACGGTAAGATACTTTCGGCGGCACTGTCGGCGGTGAAGGACAGGATCAGGAGTCACGAGACCAGGATCAGGCCACTGGCGGCGTGTGGAAAAAGGTAGAATAGAATGACCAAGACTGCGTTGATCACTGGAATCACGGGGCAAGACGGTTCGTACCTCGCCGAGCTTCTTCTCAGCAAGGGATACACGGTGCATGGCGTCATCCGACGGGCGTCGACGTTCAACACGGAGCGGATCGACCACATATACCAGGACCGCCACGACGCCGAAGCTCGCCTGTTCCTCCACTATGGGGAGTTGTCGGATGCGGCGGCCCTGCGGAGGGTCATCGGAAACGCCCTACCCGATGAGATCTACCACCTAGGTGCGCAGTCGCACGTCGGCGTGTCGTTCCAGGAACCTCTGTACACCAGTGATGTGGATGGGCTCGGGACGCTCAGGCTCCTCGAGGCCGTCAGAGACATATGCGGGGATGATCCGGCCCGGATTCGTGTGTATAACGCCTGCTCGTCTGAGATGTTCGGGGCCTCACCCCCGAAGCAAAACGAAGAAACGCCGTTCTACCCAAGGAGTCCCTACGGCGTGGCGAAGGTGGCGTCTTACTGGTTCGCGAAGAACTACCGCGAAGCATACGGCCTCTTCATTTCCAACGGCATCCTTTTCAATCACGAATCGCCACGTCGAGGAGAGACGTTTGTGACGCGGAAGGTGACTCGCGCCGTCGGTAGAATTAGGCTGGGCCTACAGAAGAAGCTCTTTCTGGGTAATCTCGACGCTAGGCGAGACTGGGGGTTTGCAGGTGATTACGTCGAGGCCATGTGGATGATGCTTCAGGATGACGCGCCCGATGACTTTGTCGCCGCAACCGGGGAATCCTATTCGGTGCAGGATTTGGTGGAGGAGGCGTTCGGGTACGCTGACCTGGATTGGAGGGAGCACGTTGAGCTCGATGCGCGCTACCTGCGACCGACAGAGGTCGATCATCTCGAAGGCGATGCGTCGAAAATGAGGGAGAGGCTGGGGTGGGAACCCACCGTGTCCTTCCGGTCGCTGGTGAGGGTGATGGTGGATGCGGATTCGGAATTGGCTCGCCAGGAGAAGACTCTCCTGGACGGCGGACATGAAGTAGGATCTCGTCAGACTGTTGATCGATGAGCACCGTACTCAGACCCGACGCACGGATCTTCGTGGCCGGACACAAGGGATTGGTGGGATCGGCGATTGCCAGGCGCCTCACGGCCGAGGGACTCACTGGCCTCATCACTCGTGACCGCAACGAGCTGGACCTCCGTGATGCCAGAGCCGTAGATCGCTTTTTCGAGTCGGAACGCCCCGAGATCGTTTTCCTTTCTGCGGCCAAGGTGGGCGGCATCATGGCGAATGCGTCCTGTCCTGCGGATTTCATACGCGATAACCTGGCCATCCAACTGAACTGTATCGACGCCGCCCATCGGCACGAAGTGGAAAAGCTCCTTTTCCTGGGGAGTTCTTGTATCTATCCGAAGTTCGCGAACCAGCCCATGCAGGAGAGTGAGTTGCTTGGCGGGCATCTCGAACCCACCAACGAAGCCTATGCGGTGGCAAAGATCGCGGGCATCAAGATGTGTCAGGCCTACTGGGCCCAGTACGGCAAACGATTCATCTCGGTCATGCCGACCAACCTGTATGGCCCCGGCGACAACTTCGACCTTGAGACCAGTCATGTCCTTCCGGCTCTCATCAGGAATTTCCACGAGGCGGTGCAGGGGGGGCACGACGAGGTTACGATCTGGGGAAGTGGGGAGGCCCGGCGGGAGTTCCTGTACGTAGACGATTTGGCCGATGCCTGCGTATTTCTCATGGAGCGGTGGGAGAGCCCGGAAATCGTGAACGTCGGCACGGGATCGGATTTGCAGATCATGGAGCTTGCCAGCCTGATAGGGGCCATCGTCGGATTTGAAGGGCGCCTCGTCTATGACCGCACGAAGCCCGACGGTGTGCCTCGAAAACTTTTGGACTCAAGGCGGCTACTCGAGCTGGGCTGGTCCCCGGCCACGGCTCTGGAAGAGGGAATCCGGATCACCTACGATTGGTACTGCCATCAGACGGTACTTCCCGAGTAGCCACGGACCGTCCGCCCTCGCTTGGATGTTTTCGGAGACATTCGACCCCATGAACATCGATCACCCCTCAGCCCCGGTCACGCTGCTCAGTCATCCGTTGGACGCATCGACTGTCTCATACGGCGGATCGATGGATGTGGCCCTGGAGCCCATACGGTCAATCCAGGCGGGCGACACCGCCAACACGACCAAGATCACCACGTCGACGCATGCCGGCACCCATGTGGACGTGCCGAAGCATTTCTTCCAGGCCGGAGGCGATTTGCTATCGTTTTCGCCCGCATCCTGGCTATTTTGCAGCGTGTTCATGATGGAGCACCCGGTCCAAAGAGACGGCTCGGTTCTCGGTCTCGGCGCCTTGGAGGAGAAGCTCGCGACCGTTCCTGCTGAAACGGACATGCTTCTGCTCCGAACCGGCTGGGAAAGGCACCGCACAGGCGCATCGGAGGCCGACGAGCAACGGTACGCTCGGGCTGGGCCCGGCCTGGCGGGGGAGATCGGGGAGTGGCTGCGAAAGCACACGGCGGTTCGGGCGGTTGGCTTCGACTTTATCTCTCTCTCTTCATTCTTGCACAGGGATACCGGGCGTGCGGCCCACCGAAGTTTTTTGGAGCCGACCGCGCCGATCGTTATCGTCGAGGACATGCATCTTTCGGAGTTGGATTCTGCCCCCAAATGGGTCTTAGTGGCGCCGCTGCTCATTTCGGGGGGAGACGGAGCTCCGGCTACGGTCTTTGCGGAAGTCGGATGACAGCCGCACTAAAGTTGAGAGGGAGGAGTATCGAGTGACCGCCGAGGGGGAGCGACCCACGGTTGCCGTAGCGTCAGTGAGTTTTTCGGCGAACGAAAGGCTCATTGCCGAGTTGTCTGCGATTGGTGTCAACGTCGTGGGCAACACGGGGGGGCAGCGGTTCAACACGGAGGCAGCGCTCGCCGAGTTTATCGGAAATTCGGATTTCGCTATCGTGGGCGTGGAGCCGGTGGGGGAGGAAGTCATTGCTGCATGCCCGAACCTCGAGATTGTGGCGAAGTATGGGGTAGGCCGGGACAATCTCGACGAGCCGGCTCTCGAGGCGGCCGGCGTGAAGGTGGGTTGGACCGGCGGCGTCAACCGGCGATCGGTGACGGAGTTGACCCTGGCTTTCGCTCTCGGTCATCTCCGTAATGTCTGGCCCTCCGTGAGTCTAATGAGGCGTGGAAAATGGGAGAAGGTCGGCGGACGAGAGTTCTCCGGCTGCACGTTTGGCATAGTCGGTCTCGGTCATGTCGGGACCGACGTTGCCAGGATCGTTCGGGCGTTCGGAGCGACGGTCGTCTACCGGGACATCGTAGATCGGTCGGATGTCGCGGCAGAACTCGGGCTCGAAAGCATGGAGTATGAGGGCGTCCTGCGCGAAGCGGACGTTCTTTCTTTCCACGTTCCCGGGACGCCTTTGACCAAGGAAATGTTCGGCGAGGCTCAAGTTGCCCATATGAAGCCGAGCGCTCTGGTCATCAATACCGCCCGAGGGAGTGTGATCAGGTTTGACGAGACCGTCGCTGCGGTCCGGGACGGTCGACTCGGGGGATTTGCGACTGACGTTTTCCCGAACGAGCCCTTTGATGCCTCGCCTTTCGCGGAAGACGACCGGCTCTACTTTACGCCCCACATCGGTGGAAACTCGCGTGAGTCGATCATGGCAATGGGCCGCTCGGCCATCCACCACCTTCGCCAGCATATCGAGAGGGGACGGTAGCGATGAGCTTAGCCGTGGTATTCGGAGGGGGGGGCTTCCTCGGGAGTCATGTCGCGGACGAGCTGACGGCGAAGGATTTTCAGGTGAGAGTTTTCGACCTGAAGCCATCCCGTTACTTGTCTGATGGCCAGGAGATGACCATCGGCGACATTACGGACACAGACTCGGTCCGCAAGGCTATGGAGGGTGCGCAGTATGTGTTCCACTTCGCAGGCCTGGCGGACATAGACGAGGCATCGAATCGTCCGAGGGATACGGTTCTCTTGAACATCCTCGGTACCGTCAACCTACTCGAGGCGGCACGAGACGCCGGCGTGGAGCGTTTCGTCTTCGCGAGCACGGTGTACGTGTACAGTAACGCGGGCAGCTTTTACCGGGCGAGCAAGCAGGCTTGCGAGCATTACGTCGAAGTCTTCCGTGAGAAGTACGGGCTTCCGTTTACGATCCTGCGTTACGGTTCTCTATACGGTCGTAGGTCGGACCAGAAGAACACCATCTCCGGATTGATCCGGGACGCGCTTGAGCATCGCACGATGTCGTACCCAGGGGATGGCGAAGAGCTTCGCGAGTACATCCACGCCCAAGATGCTGCCATCGCCACGCTCCAGGCGCTCGGTGACGAGTACGCCAACAAACACGTCATCCTCACCGGCGCGACAGCCATGCGCGTGAAAGACGTGATCCACATGATCAGTGAGATGCTGCCGTTTGAGGTCGACGTCGATTTCGGCCATCATGAAGGCGCAGAGCACTACCGCATCACCCCGTATTCCTTCAACCCGAAGGTCGGGAAAAAGCTGATCGTGAACCCGTTTGTGGACATGGGGCAGGGCATACTCGACTGCATCGCGGATGCCGCGGCGCACCTTGATGTGGACGGCGACCAGGACAGGGATCGGGACGGAGATCAGGACGGATGATCCCGGCCATAAGGCGGGTTCGGCATCGTGAATCCGGCAAGTTCGCATGGGTCGCTCTTGATGCCGACGGGAATCATGGGGGACTGTTCAATGAGGGTGGCTTAGAACGGTGGGCTGGTGGCGAGGACCCTTCCGACGGTGATGCATTGGGCGACCCGGTGGACTGGCTGGACCATCCGGTTCTTACCTCGGGAACCGTGTTCGCGTTCGCGGAGACGTACTACGAAGAGGGATCACGCGAGCGCCGCCCCGAGAATCCGATGCTGTTCATCAAGCCTGCCTCGAGCGTCGCGCCGGAGGAGGCCGTAGTTCCGGTTGGTGAACTCCTCGCCGGAGGGGCGAGAATTTGGGGGGAGGGAGAAATCGGCCTGTACGTCGGCCCGTCAGGTCGTCCCATCGGCCTTACGCTCGTAAACGACGTCACGATGGAGATGCCCGGGTACGAGGACCAGGACCACCATCTCCCGTTCTTGAAGGGCCAGTTCGGCTTTTGCCCGTGCTCGTCGATACTGCTGCCCCTCTCGGAATGGGATGACCACCGCCTAGTGAACCATCACGACGGTGAGCTGATTCGCCGGGGTCGCCGGCCGGACTTCATTTACTCGGTGGAGGAGCTATGGGACTGGCTGACCGGCTGGTGTGCGCCTTCTCCCGGGGACCTGATGCTGATGGGTGCCCCAAGGCGGGTGCGTCCGCGCCTCTACGCTGAAATCGGAACGACCTTCACCGCGGTCCTGAATGATCGATGGCGATTGGAGACGGTCTTTGGCTGACACGTCCCCCGTGGTCCTGTTCGATTTTGATGGTGTGTTCTGTGACTCCACAAGGGAATGCTATAGCATCGCGCTTGCCGCCCGGGCGCTCATCGACGGGACGGATTACTCGCACGAAATCGCGGGCGAGTTGAAAGACGGAGACGCGCTCCTGGAGTTCTTTCGATCGCACCGCCCTTATATAAGGTGGCCCAGGGAGTATTGGCTGCTGCTCGAGACCTTCCGCACCGGCGATGGCGTTGTCACGCTGACCCAGCGGGACTTCGATGATTTCGAGGAAGCGGGCGACCCGGGGGCGCTCGCGTTTCAACAGGCCTTCTTCGACGTAAGGGACGATCTTCGCACGAACCGCTACGACGCGTGGATCGATCTATTCGACGCCTATTCGTCGGTCGTGGAAGAGGGCAGAGTAGTCATGGAACACGTTCCGTTCCGGGTTCTCACCGGTAGGGACGGTTCCTCGGTCGGAGCCTTTCTGGCCAAGCACGGATTGGAAGTGCCGGGGGAGTGGATCTTCGATGCTAAGCAATTCAGGAACAAGGTCGAGGGGTTCGAGGCGATTCGGTCGGAGATGGGCCGAGACCGACTGTACGCATTCCTAGACGACAACGTGACGCACCTTGCGGCTCTCCTACCCCTTGGGGTCCAGTGTTTTTGGGCCACTTGGGGGTACTCATCCCCGGATCACGAGAACACGGCGCGGGAGTTGGGGTCACGAATCATCCGATGCGATCTGGATGACTGGACGGACCGGTTGATGCAGGCCATTGACCCAGGACGAGAGGGGGTCTCTGGTGAAACGCGATGATTTGTTTAGAGGGGTATGGCTGTCTCCGTTCGCTTTCATAAGGGGGCGAGAAACACCTCCGGATACGTCGACTACAATCGACGCACAACGAGGCGCGGCGCTCGCACAGGTGGCCCCGGTGACACCCACGATGCTCAACGTCACAGCGTTTGGCGCAGTGGGTGACGGGAGCGCGGACGATACTTCGGTGCTCAGGTGGCGCACGATTGGAGATGGCAACGGCTCGACGAACTCCGTCATGCTTACCGGCGCCCGGCAGACGGTTGAGGCGTTCTTCTAAACGATCCCTACCGAATGGACTGGAGTTGGCCGCAGCACCCAAACGGGGATCGAAGTTCTCACCGCGTCGACCACAGCGTTCTTGCTGGCCGGTGTGGTCGTGGAGGAGTTTCCCCTTTCCCAAACCGCGAAGATCTTGACTTTAACGGACGTGGCTACCATCGCCGTGAACAAGGCCCTCGGGGGCAAGTTCACGGTCACGCTCACAGCAGATCGCACCATGGGTGTGCCCACCAATCCAGCCATCGGCCAAGAGATCGAATTCGACATCGTTCAGGACCGCAGGGGAAGCCACCCCCTCACCTGGGACGCCGCATTCAAGGAAGCTTGGTCCGACAGAGGGAACACGCGAGGCAAACGGTCCACCATCCGCTTCTACTATGACGGTACGAATTGGATGCAGATGGGTGCTCGGTCACCGTATATCTAGTCGCCCGGATCGGGCGTGGTTTTCTTGTGCACCCACTGACGCTCCCTCGGTACAAGCGTGGAGGGGGCTGTGAGGTAGACGCACTGTACGATCGCGCCTAGCTTGCCGCCCATGGCGGGATAAACATCTGCTTGTGGAATTCCAGAAATGCTGAACCAAGAACATCGAATGGACCCGGCGGCTTATGCGGGAATGGATGACACGCCATACGGATTAAAGAATGAGGTTTCGCTATTTGAAATCGTAAGCGCACTGCTGCGGCAGCGAAGCGTCTTTGTTCGGACCTTTGTCCTGGTATCCGGCATCACTTTCTTGTTCATCTTCACGAGACCTCCGCGATACACGTCCTCAGCTTCATTCGTCCCTGAGACCTCCGACCCTCAGGCCGCAGGTATGCTCTCACTGGCTCAGGAGTTTGGAATACCGATGGGTGGTGGCTCCAGTGAGAGATCCCCCGAGTTCTACGAGGCGCTCGTTACGTCGAGTGAAATCCTTCGGCAGATCGTGGTGGAGCGGCATCCCGTAGGAGATTCTGAGGCCGAGTCGGGGGAAATCAATCTGATCGAATACTACGAGGTCGACGAAGAGACCGAGGTCGGCCGCATCGAGCGCGCCATGGAGGAACTGATCGAAGACGATCTCGAAGTCACGACGGATCGCGACGCGGGGATAGTGAGCTTCTCGATCACGACGGAGGATTCCTTACTTTCGTACGGGGTGGTGGCCCACCTTCTTGGTCTTGTCAACGACTTCGACCTGAACACCCGTCAGTCACAGGCGGGTTCTGAGCGCGTATTCACTGGGGAGCGGTTGGCCCAGCAAGAAGAGGAGTTGAGGCAGGCTGAAGATAATCTCCAGGGGTTTCTCATAGAAAATCGTGTCATCAACGACTCTCCGTTCCTCCAGTTTGAACGTGACCGACTTGGGCGGGCCGTCGAGATGCAGCAGGAGCTGGTCACTTCACTCGCGCAGTCCTTCGAACGGGCGCGAATCGAGGAAGTCCGGAACATACCGGTGATCACCATAATAAACTCTCCTCACGTGCCGGGCCTTCGCGATCGGCTGAGGATTGCCTTGACCATCATCATGGGGATCATGTTTGGGGCGGCATGCGGGGCGTTTGCGGTTTTCTTGAGGACTTACATGGAGCAACCCGATGACACGCGCCCGTCTGATCTCCAGGAGTTGGCTTCCGTGTGGAGTGACACGAAGACAGATCTCCGGAGATTCCTTCCATGGCCGTTTAGGCGATCGGGTCTCTCCCGCGCAGATGTCAGCGTACCAGAACCAGAATCACCGTCGTCAGCGAACTCAGGATTCCCACTAGATTTGTGACCAGCCCAATCGTGTCCAATCGATTCAATGGGTCCTTGAGCGGTACGGACACCACGCTTCCGGGGCCGGGGGCGGGATAACTCGACCAGAATAGGAATTTGGATCGAGTCCGCGCCAGACCATCTGCGTACCGCACCGACACCCTGCCCTTGTCCGCGTCGTTTCGGTACCCGCCTGCATTGGCCAGGTAGTAGTTTAAGTCTGCTCCCTCACGGAAGAGGACGGTCACTGGCGAATTCACGGCGCCTTCGATAACGACGGTGGGTGAGTATTCGGGGATGTGCAGGGAATCCCCAGGCTGTAGGATTATGTTGGCCTCGCCTGTACGGTCGTCGAGAGCAGTGGGAATATCAACGTTGATGCGACCGAGGTCGTCCTGTTGCCGAAAGAAGCGCGCACCTTCGAGGTATGCTGTATCCAGCAGGCCGTTGGCACGGGCTATGAGGTCGGCTACGCGGTCGTTCTTGGTCAGGAGCGTGTAATCGCCGGGAACCGACACCTCGCCAGTGATCTCGACCGACTGAGGCATCTCGAATTCGGGCTGCCTCAGAATTAGAACCTGGTCGAACGGCTGAAGGATGAACTCCGGGCTGGTCCCGGCCGGAGGAAAGGCCACTCCTGGAGGACCCACGTACTGCCCGTCGGGTGTCCGCTGGCTGAGATAGCTTGAGTCCAGCGGGACCATTAACGCATCGGCGAGCTCACCGAGTCTGCGCTCGTCGGGGAGGCGCGATACTTGTGCCTCGCGCAAGTCAGCCCCGACGGTAGGCCCCCGAGCCAGGAGCATCAGGTCACGGAGCGTCATCCCTTCTCGCCACGGGAGCGTATCGGGAGCGGAGACCATGCCGACGATCGACACGTAGTAGCTGTCCCGCAGGTCCGCCACCTGATCGACGACGATGGAATCGCCGTCCTGTAAGCCGACCGGTGGGATGAGCACGCCCCCGACGTGCCCCGGCTCGCCTGGATCCTTCGACGGCGTCAAGCCCAGATCGATGGCGATACGATCGCTCGATCCGGGTCCCCGGTCACTCGGGCGCACCACCCGATGGATCGTCATACGCTGGCGGTTCGCCTCGGGCGCAAAGCCCTGGGCTTCGCTCAGGACATCAATCAGATCGTCATCGGCGTCCAGCTCATAAAGGGCCGGTCGACCGACGGACCCACGCAGCTGTACCTGCCGCCCCCTCAACGGAACGAAGACGACGTCCCCCTGCTCCAGGATGACGTCTCCCGACACGTCGCCGTCGAGGAGATACGGGTAGAGGTCGAGCGAGACTTCGTCCCCACTGCGCCCCCTCCGGAGTTTGATCTCTCGCAGGCTACCCAGCACTGTGGGACCGCCCGCGGCGTAGAGCGCGTTTGTCACCGTAGCCACAGACGCCAGTTGATACGCGCCGGCCTGGGCCACTTCACCCGTGACGTAGATCTGAATCGTGCGAAGCTCAGTGATGGTCACGTCGACGGACGTCGTGCCGCGGGTGATCCCCGAATACGAGTCGGCCAGCCGGTCCCGAAGCAAAATCCTCAGGTCGGCCATGGTAAGATTCGCCACCGAGATCCGACCGACGTCCGGTACTAGCAGGAAGCCTTCTCGCGTCACGACCAACTCATGAGCCAACTCGACCTCACCCGTGATGATCAGGACGAGCTGGTCCCCGGGTCCGATCAGGTAGGAGTCAGGCACCGGGCCGGAGAGAAGAGGTTGGAACAGGGAGCTTGCCCGGGTGAAGACATCAAGGCCGAAGATGGGCAGGCCGTTGACCAGGATCTCCCGCCGAGCGCCTCGCAGTTGCATGCCGGCCTCGACTGGCACGACCTCGAACCCGTCGGCGGTCTGGACCCCGATTCCCAGCGCTTCCAGAGCGGTCATGGCGTTGCTGTCGAACGGGCTGGCCGCTTCAAGAGAGTCGTAGGAGAAGAACTGGTCGAGGGCGTCGGGGGATAGGCCGGACGCCCTGAGCCGGTCCCGGATTTGGCGCTCGCTGAGACCGGACTGAAGAAGACGCTGCCGGACTAGGTCCGGGTTCTCCCGGGATAGCTGACGCGCCTCAGCACTGGGAACCTGAGCTGAGGCGCCCGTCGCAGTGGCAAGTACCACTGCGACGCACAACGCCGCCGCTCTCACGGCCCACCGCTCCACCCTGAGGTAGGGCGGGAAGATGGGGTCACCTGAATCTCTATGGATGTTCCGATCAGATCGCACGTGGGATTACCCTAAAATAGCAAGGACGGCCAGGCTACAAGCATTTTCACGGGTCGCGCTAAAAATGAAGGGTAGGATCAAGCCGGTCAACACGAGGAGGCCTTGGTGTGGGACTTCGGACGAATCATTTGTTTCCTTCTTCATGTCAGCCCATGTGCCATTCATCTTCATAATATTAGTGAATACGCGATCCACAGGAGAGTTCCCTAGCCACCGTATTCAATGCTCTCTACAACGTGGGTGGCCTGGGGGAGCGCGGATCGATGCGTTCGGTCGAAGTTCGGCGTGCCGGGTGGCTCTTGGCCGAAGCGGATCTCTACGACTACCTCATTCGGGGCGACGCCTCGGACGATATCCGCTTAGAGTAAGCCGACCGGCTCTTCGTGCCCCTCGTCGGATCCCAGGTCTCGATCGAAGGGTTCGTGCGCAGGCCAGCGTTCTACGAGATCAAGCCGGGTGAGCGGTTGTGGGACTTGATCGGCTTCGCCGGGGCCCCGCGGCGTATGTGCGGCAACTCCAGATTGATCGCATCCTGCCGGCAGCAAAACGGACGCCGGAGCGGGAGCGGGTGATCCTCAATGTCGATCTGCAGAACATGTGGGAGGGCGTCGACTTCGAGCTTCTCGATGGGGGCGGGGTCACGGTCCTGGGCATCGGAGATCGCCGAGACAATCAGGTGATGGTGGAAGGCCACGTAGAGAAACCGGGGGTCTTCGAGCTGGTTCCGCACATGACCCTCGGCGACGTCATTTCCAGGGCGGGGGGACTGCTACCGGACGCGTTCGATGTCGTGGCACGACGCATACGTTCCAGGCGCCCGGTTGGTCCGGGACGGACTGCCCTTGGGCCTCGACTCGAGGCTGCCTTGAATGGCCGAAGCGCGGACCTCTTCTTTCTGCCTGGCGACGTTCTCGAAGTGCCGTAATACGATGGAACGGTTCGCATTATCGGTGCCGTGGGCTTCGAATCTCGGACTCGCTGGCGGGAGGGAATGATCTTGAGCGACTACCTCGATCAGGCAGGTGGGGTCGTAGAGCAGGGAGATCGGAATCGGACGGTGGTCACTTACGCCAGCCAGGAGCGGCAGTGTTCGAGCAAATTCCTCTTCTTCCGGAGCGACCCCAGAATCGAGCCCGGTAGTACCATTTCGGTACCGTTCAAGGAAAAGCGAGTGGGCGGTGGGCTCAACGTGGATCAACTCCTGACCCGGATCCTCTCGTTCGCTACGATCCTCGTCGCAATCAAGGCACTCTGACGGTCGACGTAGCCCGGTGGTGCCGACCCATAGCGCGGTGTGCGCTTCCTACCCAGATTCTTGCCTGCGATCAATCTGTTGATAGAGGCCTTAATGTCCTGTGGGCACTCCATGCACATAACAGTCATCGGCGCCGGATACGTCGGCTTCGTCGCTGGCGCCTTTCTGGATGAAACCGGTACCGACGTCGTTTGCGGCAGCGCCGGAGAAACGAGGGTGGCGTGGGGATAGGGAAGCGGGCCCTGGACTTGGTCGGCGCCTCGGTCGTGCTTGCCCTGGCGTCGCCATTGTTGGTGCTGGGCGCCCTCGCGGTGCTCTTGGGGTCGGGTCGTCCGGTCTTCTTCGGCCACCGGCGATTGGGCCGTGAAGGCGTCCCCTTTCGTTGTTGGAAGCTCCGGACCATGCGCGTGGGTGCCGAAGCCGAGCTGGCACCCGAGAGTGCCCTCCACGAGCGTTACCGGGGGAACGGCTTCAAGATTCCCACCGGCGAGGACCCGAGGGTGACTCGCGTCGGAAGGTGGCTTCGTCGCAGCTACGTGGACGAAATTCCTCAGCTCTTCAACGTCCTGGACGGGACCATGTCTCTCGTGGGTCCCCGTCCCCTGGTCGAGGACGAGCTCGAGTTGTATGGCGAGAACGCAGACGAGTTGCTGCGAGTGCGGCCTGGCATTTGCGGGGAGTGGACGAGTCATGGAAGGGCCAGACCGCCTTACCCCGAGAGGGCGGCCATGGAGCTCGACTACCTCCGGCACCGTTCGCTCATGAAGGATCTCGCGATTCTCGCGCGCACCATACCCGTCGTTTTCAAAGGTCAGAAGGACAGATAGACCATTGCTTACGGACACCCCTCCGGCGGAAGGCCTGCGCCGGTCGTGAGGATCGGCATCAACGGTCGCTTCTACGCCGCCCCCCTCACCGGTGTGCAGCGGTTTTCCCGCGAGCTCTCCGCCCGGATCTACGATCGACAGGGCGGCGTCCTTTTCCTGCCCCGTGGAACCGACCCACCTCCAGGGCTCCCCGAGCGGGTGGAGGTGGTGATAGGAAGGACCCGCGGGCACCGGTGGGAGCAGTTTGAGCTTCCGGGAGCGGCGGCATCGTGCGACGTCCTCTTACACCCCGCCAACACCTGCCCGCTTCGGGGCGCGGGACACGTGGTCGTTGTGCACGACGTTCTTCCCCTGAGTCACCCCGCCTGGTTCGATCGCCGGTTCGCATCGTGGTACCGCTGGGTCGTGAAACGCGCTGTAAGAGGCGCGGAGCGGGTGCTCACGGTGTCGCAGTGGAATGCCGACCAATTGATTCGACTCGTCGGTGTGGATCCCGACAGGGTGGAGATCGTGACGCAGGGCGTCGAGCCGTTTCACCAGCCGGCGTCGGCCGCAGTGGTTGAGCGTGTGCGGGAGCGTTGGAGCCTCCCCTCCGAATACGTCCTCACCGTGGACGGGGGCGATCCTCGGAAGAACCTGCTCTTTCTCACAGGTGTGCTGGATGACCTGGCTTCAAGGTCGGACCGGACCCCACCCTTGGTCGTCGTGGGGCGGTCCCGGCACGTGCACCGGTCACCGCCGTCAATCGAGCCCGCATCGAAGCACGTCGTGGACGTGGGGTCGGTGACCGACGAAGAACTCCACGGTCTCTATACCGCCGCGACAGTGTTCTGCTTTCCTTCGTTGGCCGAGGGCTTCGGGCGTCCCCCACTCGAGGCAGTCGCATGCGGGACGCCGGCCGTCGTGGCCGAGTACGGTCCGGCGCGTGAGGTGATGGGGGATGGGGCGGAGATTTTGCCGCTGGACCGGGCCGCCTGGACGGCCACGCTGGACGAGCTACTCAGCAATGCGGATCGAAGACGTGATCTGGCCGAACGCGGATGCCAGGTGGCGGCACGGTATCGGTGGGGCCGGACCTGCGACCAGGTTCTCGAGGCGTGTGGAAAGGTGGCAAGACGGATGGCCAGGGTGGGCACGCCCTGATGCCCGGTGCCGAATCGTTACGAGTCGCGCTGGTGCATGATTGGCTCACGGGAATGAGGGGAGGAGAGCGCGTCCTGGAGGCGCTTCTCGATCTCTTCCCCCGGGCGGAGATCTTCACCCTGATCCATCGACCGGAAACCGTCTCCTCCCAGATAGAGGCCCGGACCATCCACACTTCCTTTGTGGACGACCTGCCTTTTGCCCACGGCCCATACCGTTACCTCCTGCCGCTTTTTCCCCGGGCCGTCGAATCCTTCGACCTTGAAGGCTTCGACCTGGTGATCTCGAGCAGCCACTGTGTGGCCAAGGGGGCTCGCCCACCCTCGGGCGTGCCCCATCTGTGCTATTGCCATACGCCGATGCGTTACGTGTGGGATCAATATCAAGCATACTTCGGGCCCGGCCGGGCGAGCGCCCCCGTCCGCGCCACCATCGCCGCCCTCGCCCCGTGGCTGAGACGCTGGGATGTGGCTTCGGCAGGCCGAGTCGATCGCTTCGTCGCCAACTCCGCGTGCGTAGGTGATCGGATTCGACGGCACTACGGTCGGACTTCCGTCGTGGTGTACCCCCCAGTGGATCTCCAGCGCTTCACATCCGCACCCGTCCGAGAGGACTTCTATCTCGTCCTCGGCGCCCTGGTGCCCTACAAGCGTGTGGATCGGGCGGTAGAAGCGTGTAATCGGCTCAGCCGTCCACTCGTGGTCGCGGGTGTGGGCTCCGAGCGTTCCCGACTCGCCAAGGTGGCCGGGCCCGGGATCTTGTTCCTCGGGAGCGTGACGGACGCCGAGGTAGTCGACCTTCTGTCGCGGTGCCGGGCGTTCCTCCTTCCTGGGGAGGAGGATTTCGGGATCACGGCCGTCGAAGCCCAGGCGGCGGGAGCCCCGGTGATCGCATACGGAAGGGGGGGGGCACTCGAAACGGTCATAGGCTTGGAGCACAACGTAGAGGCCCCTTGCCGGAGTGGGGAGGACGCCACCCATGACGCACTCCAGCCCACGGGCGTGTTCTTCCACGAGCCATCCCCGGAGGGACTCATGGCCGCCATTGAGCGCTTCGAGTCGCAGGACTTCTCCGTCGAAGCCTTACAGGCCAGTGCAGCGAGATTCGGAAGCGAGCGCTTCAAGCGAGAGATGATGAGCCAGGTACACGAGCTTCTCGGGCGGGGGCAGGCGTGAGCTTCGGGAGCCGACGCGTTAGGTTTCCCGCGACGCGGAGGCGCCCATGATTCGAGGCCGGGGTGAATGCAGGTGAACGTGAAGCCATCGGAGTTGCCTGAAGTGCTTGTCCTCACACCGAAACGTTTCGGTGATGCGAGGGGCTTTCTTTCTGAGACCTACAACGAGCGGCGTTGGCGAGAGCTCGGCATCGACCTCCGATTTGTACAGGACAATCACTCGCACTCGGCGCAGCTGGGAACGGTTCGGGGTCTCCACTACCAGTTGCCGCCGCACGCCCAGGACAAGCTGGTGCGCGTCCCCCGAGGGGCGATTCTCGACGTCGCCGTCGACATCCGGGTCGGGTCGCCCACGTTCGGACGGCATGTCAGCACGGTGATCGATGCCGAGGTGTGGAATCAGATTTTGGTGCCTTCAGGGTTCGCCCACGGCTATGCGACCCTGGAGCCCGATACCGAGGTGTTCTATAAGACGACCGATTTCTACGCGCCTGACTTCGAGCGTGCCATTCGATGGAACGACCCCGCTATCGGAATCGAGTGGGGCCTCGCTCAAGGGCAGGCGGTCGTATCGGAGAGAGACGCCCAAGCGCCGCTGCTGGCCGACGCCGTCGATCTGTTCGACTGACCCGTCGATGTGGTGGCCGGCCTTCAACGAGAACGATCGCTTTGAGATCAAGGGCGGCGCCACCCCATAGCGCGTCGTGCGCTTCCTACGCAGATTCTTGCCTCGAATCAATCCGTCTGCTCAGATCTTATGTCTTCAGGTGATTCATGCACATAGCAGTCATCGGAACCGGATACGTCGGTCTCGTGGCTGGCGCCTGCCTGGCTGAAACCGGCAACGACGTCGTTTGCGCCGACATCATTGCTGAAAAGATCGCGGCGCTCAAAGACGGCCACATTCCGATCTACGAGCCGGGCCTCGAGGCCTTGGTCGGACGAAACCTCCGCTCCGGTCGCCTGCGTTTCACGACCGACATTCCCGAGGCGGTGCGCGCCTCCGAGGTGATCTTCATCGCGGTGGGCACGCCCCCCGATGAGGACGGCTCTGCCGACCTCCAGCATGTGCTCGAGGCCGCTAAGACGATCGGCGCTTCGATGGACGGCGAGCGCATCGTGATCACCAAGAGCACGGTCCCGGTGGGGACGGCGTTGAAGGTGCGGGAAGCCATCGAAGCCGAGACCGATCATCCCGTCCACGTGTGCTCGAACCCAGAATTCCTCAAGGAGGGGGCCGCGGTCGACGACTTCATGAAGCCCGACCGGGTCGTTTTGGGCGTGGACAGCGAGTACGCCGCGGACGTGATTCGCGACATGTACGCGCCCTTCGTCTTGAACGGCAACCAGATCCTCATCATGGACATCACCTCGGCCGAGATCACCAAGTACGCGGCCAATGCGATGCTGGCGACCAGGATCAGCTTCATGAATGGCATCGCCGGGCTCTGCGAGAAGTCGGGAGCCGACATCGATATGGTGCGTCGCGGCATCGGCAGCGACGAGCGAATCGGGCGCGCCTTTCTCTATCCGGGTGTCGGATACGGCGGGTCCTGCTTTCCGAAGGATGTGAAGGCGCTCATTCGCACGATGGAGGAGTCTGGCGCGGACCCCTCGATTCTTCAGGCGGTCGATGAACTGAACGACCGCCAGAAGCGATCACTCCTCGGCGCCTTGGTGACGCGGCTTGGAGAGGACCTGAGCGGGATGACGATCGCCGTCTGGGGGCTCGCTTTCAAGCCGAACACGGATGACATGCGAGACGCGCCGAGTCTCATCACGATTGAGGGTCTACTGGAGCGGGGCGCGCGTGTGGTGGCCCACGACCCCGAGGCGATGACCGAGGCACGGCGCCGGTTCGGCGATCGCGTCAAGTGGTGCGAAGACGATTATGCCGCTCTGAAGGGTTCCGCCGCACTGGCCATCCATACGGAATGGAGCCCCTATCGGCGTCCGGATTTCGATCGCATGAAGGCCGCGATGGCGCAGCCGCTCGTGTTCGACGGGCGAAACCTCTACGATCCAAAGCACATGGCCAAACTGGGCTTCGAATACCACTCGGTGGGGCGGCGCTCGGTCACGGGTGGCTAGGAGGTCCAGCCATACGAGCCCGCGCCGGGCTTTGGCAGGATGAGATTGCGTTTGACCATGGACTTAAATTTATCATGATGAATTGAAGTGTAACCTCAAAGTCGCGTTGCCCCATCCGGACATCGTCTTGCGGCGCGGATCGCCTCACCTTGGAGCGAGTGGCAGCGAACGCGTGGCATTGGAGCATGAAGCCAGAGGCGAGATGACCAAGAGCGAGTACCGGGAGCCGGTGGAGTTCATCGCCCCCCGGTTCGACCGCATCGACGAGCGCCTCCGCCGTGTGGAGATCCTCGGGGAAGATAATCGCTACCAGATCCAGATCGTGGCCGACGCGGTTTCCCAAACCGTGTCCGACGACAAGTTCGAGGCGTTCCGCACGTTCACGACCTGCTACGGACTTCCACCTGGGAGCTAGACCGACGGGTGACGCGCCTGGAGCAAGGCCGCAGGCCCTGAATCTCCCGCCGGCTACCTCAATCCGCGAATAGTCGTGGGAAGCATGGCCTTGGTGTGCCGGCGGTGTTTAGATTGACCCCTGGAAACTCCGGTCGGGGACACTAGGATGCCACGGACGTACGACGAATTAGAGGCCTGATATGCAGCGCGTCCTGATCACCGGGGCCGCCGGCTTCCTCGGCTCCCATCTGGCCGACCGCTTCCTGACCGAAGGATACGACGTCATCGGCGTGGACAACTTCGTCACGGGTTCCGAGCGGAACATCGCCGCCTTGCAGGAAAACGGGAGTTTTTCGTTCCTGCGCCACGATATCTCCACGCCTCTCTACATCGGCGAAGAGTTGGACGGCGTCCTCCACTTCGCCTCGCCGGCGAGTCCGGTGGACTACCTCGAGCTTCCCATCCAGACGCTGAAAGTCGGCAGCCTGGGCACGCACAACATGCTCGGCCTCTCTCTGGCGAAGTCGGCGCGCTTCCTGCTGGCTTCGACGTCGGAAGTGTATGGGGACCCGGAGGTCCATCCCCAGACCGAGGACTACTGGGGAAACGTCAATCCGGTTGGGCTCCGTGGGGTGTACGATGAGGCCAAACGCTTCGCCGAAGCGATGACGATGGCCTATCACCGATACCACGGTGTCGATACCAGGATCATTCGGATCTTCAACACGTACGGACCGTCCATGCGCCCCGCCGACGGACGGGTCGTCTCGAACTTCATCGTGCAGGCGCTCCGGAACGAGCCGCTCACGATCTATGGAGACGGCTCGCAGACGCGCTCGTTCTGTTACGTGGAGGATGAGGTGGACGGCATCTTTCGGCTGTTCCACTCGGACCGCATCGACCCGACGAACGTCGGGAATCCGGACGAATTCACGATCGCCGAACTGGCCGAGTTGGTGATCGAGGAGACGGGCTCAGACTCGGGCATCGAGTCGCTGCCACTCCCGGAGGACGATCCCAAGGTGCGCCAGCCGGATATTACGGTGGCACGAGAGATCCTGGGTTGGGAGCCTGTGACAACGTTGCGAGAGGGCCTGACGAAGACCATTCCCTACTTCCGCGAACTCGTTGAGACGGAGGACGCGCGCGCCCGGCCGCTGACTTCGGACCACTGATGGCCAATTACCTCGTCACCGGTGGCGCCGGCTTCATCGGCTCGAATCTCGTGGAAGCGCTCCTCGCCGATGGGAGGAGCGTCCGCGTTCTCGACGATTTTTCGACCGGAAGGCGGGAGAACCTCGACGGGTTTCTTGGGAAGATCACACTCGTCGAAGGATCGATCACGGATCCGGCGACGTGCGCATCCGCGTGCGAGGGAATCCAGTTTGTGCTCCACCAGGCGGCGCTGGCGTCGGTACCGCGAAGTGTGGCGAATCCCGCTGCTTCGCACGAGGCATGTGCGACGGGAACGCTGAACATGCTGATCGCCGCGCGGGACGCGGGGGTGAGGCGCTTCGTGTATGCGGGTTCGAGTTCCGCCTACGGAGACACGCCGACGCTCCCCAAAGTCGAGGACATGCCGGCGCTGCCGCGCTCGCCTTATGCGGTCGCCAAGCTGGCGGGCGAGCATTACTGCAAGGCGTTCAGCCTGATTTACGGTTTCGAGACCGTGGTACTGCGCTACTTCAACATCTTCGGCCCGCGCCAAGACCCCTCATCCCAGTATTCAGCGGTGATTCCGCTCTTCATTATGAAGGCGCTTGCGGGGGAGGGCCCAACCATCGATGGCGATGGCGAGCAAACGAGGGACTTCACGTACGTCGAGAACGCCGTCCGGGCCAACCTGTTGGCGTGCACGGCCACCCCCGCGGCGGTGTCCGGGGAGGTCTTCAACGTGGGCTGCGGGGAACAGATTTCGGTCAATCAGTTGTGGGAAGCGATCCAGGAGGCCACGGGGGTGCGGGTGGACTCCGTGACGGGGCCGACGAGAGAGGGGGACGTACGCGATTCCCTCGCCTCCCTGGACAAGATCCAGGGGCAAATGAGTTATTCCGTGACCGTCTCTTTGACGGAGGGCCTCCGCCGGACTGTCGAATCGCTAGCTAGGTCTTGAAGCGGGGTACTACCCGCCGATCGTAAAAGAGGAAGCCAGCCTTGAAGATCAGGGCCTCGCTGCCGTTGGCGAAATTCAAAACCGCCTCGGCGTAGGGATACGTCCTACTCACCGGGTTGAACGATACGCCGTCCTTCACGTTGAGGCCGACATCCGAAGATGAGTGCCGACATCGGGAGAAAACCTGGCCCACGAGATGCCACCCCCGACATAGGGTTGCACCGTTTCCGCCTCCAACTGGTACTGCACGTCGAAGTTCAGGGCGAACAAGGATCCGTCGTCCAAACTAGGATGGAACTCGAACCCCGGGTTCCACGTGAGGGGAAGCGACGAAAGGTTCAGCCGTCCCACGGCGCCGAGGAGGAGTTCGTCGTTATCAAGGTTCACGCCCAGATGGTGGCTGACTTCCGAAGGCGATTAGGCCTGCGTGGACGGAGCCGCGAGGAGCCCGGCGAGGAAGAGTGCACAAAAGGCTGTACGGAGCGTCTTCATGAGGCGATCCTCGGGGTTCGGGAAAGTGGCGTGCTACTCGCTTGCTAATTACGTTTTCGGGGCGTGTCAACAATCATGAAACAGGCCCCCGTAACGTACGCACCGCCGGTCCTCAGGGATCCCGGCCCAATGTTTGCGGTACATTGCTTTCATGAATCTCCGAACCGGCGACAAATGTTTATCACCCGCGAGCCTCGTCCTCGCCGGAGTGATCATCGCCTCGACCCTGATTAGCGGCTGTTATGCGGGTAGGGGAGACGAGTCTTCGATCCTCCGCGGCGACGAAGCCTACGCGCGGGGCGATCTAGATGCGGCGCTGGCGGAGTACCGGCTGGCGGTTCGCCGGGGCTCCGACGACGCTCCGGCGCTGGCTCGCGTAGCGCACACGTATGCCGAGATGGGCCGCATCGACGAGGCGGGAGATTTCTATCATCAGGCCGTGGACCAGGATCCGAGCCTCGCGGACCAGGCGGTTTCCGACATGGTGCGTCTAGCCCGTGCGGCCCGTGACCGGGATGACCTCTTCGGCCTCGCGTCCGCGATGGAGACGGCGATGTCCTTTCGCCCGGGCGTCACGATGCAAGACATGGCGTTGCCCCTCGCGCGCCATTACTTCCGAAGCGGCGAGTATGCCACGGCACTCCCGTACTATCAGACGTCGATCGTGGGCATGCAGGGGGACACCATCCCCGACGTGGTGTTCGAGGCTGCTTCTGCCTATGACGAGGTCGGGGATTGCAGGCGGGCGCTGCTCTACTATGAAGAATACCGCGCGCTGATTTCCCGTTACCAGCGTGGTGAGGTCGATTGGAAAATCGGCAGCTGCTCGCTGCGCCTGGCGCAGGAATTACGATCCGAGGGTGTGGACGACGAGGCCTTGGCCCACATCGAACGCACGATCACCCTGGGTGAGCCCCGAAGCCTGCAAGCGGTGGCGTACTTCGATATCGGTGAAATCCTCTCCGACCTCGGCCGGTGCGAAGAAGCGATGGAGGCCTTCCTCCAGGTCCGTCGTGCGGACCAGACGGGTACGAGCCCCCTGGTCGAGCGGGCCCAGTGGCGGTACGACGAGCTTCGCTTCGTGGGACCCACGAGTAGCGGACTGGGCACAGGCTGCTGACGCGTGAGTCCTAAGAACGTGAGTCCTGAGAAAGAGAAAGCAGATGGCGGCTACGAGCGCCCTACGAGTGGCTCCGGATCCCAGGCCCGGCACCCGTCGGTTCGACAAAGCCGAACAGAATCCCGACGATCGCCGAATTCGAGCCCACCCCGCATCCCTGAATTCGTAAGAACCGCAGCGTTCTTAGGCCCATTGCCTTCACCCGGTGATCCGCCGATAGGGCTGTTTTTCACGAACCTGACCCGGTTGGCGGTGTAATTCAGACCCATGACGAACGATCTTGCACGAATATGCATGCTTTGTCTGGCCTCCTCTCTATTCCTTTCCGCCTGCGGGGCAAGTCTGCAGTACCCCGGGCTCACCGCTGAAGAGGTGTGGGCCTTGGGACTCCAGGCGAGAGAGCAGGAGCAGTGGCAGAATGCAGGGGAGGCCTTCGAGTTCGTCGTCTTTTCACCGGGGTTCAACCGCGTCGCCGAAGCCCGGCTCCTACTTGCCGAAGTGCAGTATAAAGACGGGCGTTTCATCGAGGCCCGGAGCGAGTATCAGCGTGTGATCGACCGTTGGCCGGCCGACACTATTGCGGTCACGGCCGCAGTTGGGGTTTGCCGCTCACTGGTGGGCCTGTCACCGATTACGCAGAGGGACCAATCGTTTACTCGACAAGCCAGGCTCTCGTGCCGGCAAGTGGCGGCTGACCTCGCTGGAACAGTGATGGGGCTAGAGGCGGGCCGCCTGGCCGGCGAAATGCAGGTCAAGCTCGCCGCGCAGGATTACGACACCGGGCTCCACTACCGGAAGCGAGGCCTCTTCGATTCGGCGCTAATCTACTTCGAACAGGTGGTAAGCGAGTTCTCAGAGACCGAGTGGGCCCCTTGGGCACTCTATCAGATGGTCGATGTTTTCGGTCAGATCGGGTATTTGAGGGACGGCCAAGCGACTCGGGACCTGCTCCTCGAGATCTACCCGGATTCTGAGCCGGCCCAGCTTCTGCTCGCAGATGGCGGAGTCTAGTGCGGAGCCCCAGGATGACCGCCCCGTAAGACTCGGCGTCTTCGGGGGCACATTCGATCCTCCCCATGTCGGCCACGTCTCGCTAACACGAGAACTTTTGGAGTCGGGGGCCGTAGACGAGGTTGTCTGGATTCCCGCGCGAGTGCCACCCCATAAACCCGTGGGAGGGCTGACATCCCCCGAACTCCGGATGGAAATGGTGCGTGCCGCGGCCGAGGGGTGTGCGCATCAAAGTGTCAGTGATATGGAGCTCCGGAGAGAAGGACCGTCCTACACCGTAGATACGCTGAGGGCACTCTGCTCGCAGCGCCTTGGGGCCACACCGGTGCTCATCATGGGCTCTGATCAGTTCGCGGAGTTGGCAGGATGGCACGAGCCGGAGGAAATCGTGCGCCTTGCGGACTTGTGCGTGCTGCCCCGTGACGGCGTCGAGTCCGTTACGGTCCTGCCTCCACTCGACGTGGTATGGAGTGCGGCGGACGTGCTGCCCGTCGATGTCTCTTCTTCGGACGTTCGAAGAAGGGTCCGAGCGGGTCGACCCTACCGGCAACTGGTGCCCGCGGGGGTGGCCGACATCGTCGAGCGGGAGGGTCTGTACGCCGAGTGAGCTCGTACGTCGACAAGATCCGTATGTCGAGTGAGTTTGTACGGCGAGCGAATCTGTACGTCGATAAGACTGCCATACGCGCCCGGGTGCGGGCCCGTGATCCATGACCCAAGCGAGATGGGGTACCAATGATTTCACGTAAGAGGCACGTGATCAAAGCCGTGACGTGGAGAGTCGTGGCGACGTCGGCAACCGTGGTCATCGCGTGGTGGGTAACCGGTGACTGGACCGTGGGCGTCGAGGTGGGCACAGTCGAGTTCTTCGCGAAAATGTTGCTCTACTACCTGCACGAACGCTTTTGGTACAAGTTTATTGGCTTGGGGGTAAGCGCGGGCCAGGAGGGGTAACCCGTGTCCCCCAGAGGCACTCTCGGACGGGCGAAAATCTATTGAGCATGATGAAGGCGGTAGTAAAGAGGATCCTCGGTTCGCGCCACATCCGCGAGGCGAAGAAGCTCCGGCCATTGGTCGACGAGATCAACGAGTTGTTCGAGGAATACCAGTCGCTCTCCGAAGAGCAACTCAAGGGCAAGACGGCGGAATTCCGGGCGCACATCGCCGAAGCCACTGCTGAGATCAAGGGCGAGATTGAAGAGCTTCGCGAAGAAAAGCGCCATTCGGAGGATCCCATCAGACGGCAGGAGCTGCAGGAGGCCCTGGCTGATCTCGATGAACGGGTGGTCGCGCAGACTGCCGATGTGCTCGACGAAATCCTCCCCATGGCGTTTGCCACGGTCAAGGAAACGTGCCGGCGTCTCGTGGGCACTGAAGTGACGGTGACAGGTCAGAAGCAGCTCTGGGACATGGTTCCGTACGACGTTCAACTCATCGGCGCCATCGCCCTCCACAGGGGCAAGGTGGCCGAGATGGCGACGGGGGAGGGAAAGACCCTTGTGGCCACGATGCCCCTCTACCTCAACGCCCTCGTGGGTGAGGGGGCGCACCTGGTTACGGTGAACACGTATCTGGCACAGCGCGACGCTGAGTGGATGGGATACATCTATAACTATCTCGGCCTCAACGTCGATTGCATCGACAAGTACGAGCCCCATTCGCCGGAGCGAACCGCGGGCTACGCGTCGGACATCACGTACGGCACCAACAACGAGTTCGGGTTCGACTACCTCCGCGACAACATGGTGCACGCCCTCGAGCAGCGGGTGCAGCGCCGGCACTGGTACGCGATCATCGATGAGGTGGACTCGATTCTCATCGACGAGGCACGCACGCCCCTCATCATTTCGGGCCCGGTGGGCAAGGATACGTCGACGCCCTTCATGCAGTACAACAAGCTAGTGGGCAGTCTGTATCGGAAACAGACGCGCCTGGTGAGTGAACTCATCGCGGCGGCCGAAAAGGAACTCGAAACCGGCAACGAGTTCGAGGCGGGCGAGAAGCTGTTGGCGGCCAAACGTGGGGGCCCCCGCAACAAGCGTCTTCTCAAGCTGTTTTCCGACGATCCGGGGCTGCAGAAGCTTGTTCTCAAGGTCGAGGGCGACTACATGCGGGAGAAGCGGCTGTTCGAAATCGATGAACTGCTTCTCTTTGCGATGGACGAAAAGGGGCACAACGTCCACCTGTCCGATGCGGGTCTCGACGAACTCTCTCCGGGAGACGTGGACGCCTTCGTCGTCCCCGACCTGTCCGAAGCGATGGGCAAGATCCAGGAGGACGAATCACTTTCGATCGACGCCAAGCGCGAGATGATGGCCCGGCTCGAGGCCGAGTACGCCGGCAAGAGCGAGAAAATCCACGTCATCCATCAGCTCCTGAAGGCGTATACCCTTTTCCAGAAGGACGAGAAGTATATCATCGGCGAGGGTGGCGAGGTCGTGATCGTCGACGAGTTCACCGGTCGCCAGATGTCCGGCCGGCGTTGGAGCGACGGGCTCCACCAGGCGGTGGAGGCCAAAGAAGGCGTGGAGATCAAAGGCGAGACCCAGACGCTCGCCACGATCACGATCCAGAACTACTTCCGGATGTACGAGAAGTTGGCCGGGATGACCGGAACCGCCGAGACCGAGGAGACCGAGTTCCACCAGATCTACAAGCTCGACGTCTTCGTGATTCCGACCAACCGTCCGATCGTACGGGAGGATCGAGACGATCTCATCTTCCGAACCAAGACGGAGAAGTATCAGGCGCTTCTGGACGAGATCGAGCGACTCCACAAGATGGAGCTCCCCGTGCTCGTGGGAACCACGAACGTCGAAATCTCGGAGACGCTGTCGCGCATGCTCAAGCGTCGGGGGCTCCCTCATAACGTTTTGAACGCGAAGCAGCACAAGGCGGAGTCGGAGATCGTGGCGGAGGCCGGGCGTGCGGGGGCCGTGACGATCGCCACGAACATGGCCGGCCGCGGAACCGACATCAAACTGGGCGAGGGAGTGGTCGAGCCCCGTACCGTGGCGTGGGCGAGGGAGCGTGGCCTGGATCTCGAAGAACTGGCTCCGGTGGATCCCACGCGGGAGATGGATTTCACGGACAAGCCGGGCGACTACGTCATTCAGGTGGGTGGGCTCCACATCCTCGGGTCCGAGCGCCACGAGTCGCGACGGATCGACCGTCAGCTTCGGGGCCGTTCTGGGCGGCAGGGCGATCCCGGCGCGTCGCAGTTCTTCATCTCGGTGGAGGACGACCTGATGCGGCTGTTCGTCGGCGATCGCTTGGCGAACGCCATGGACAAGCTGGGTGCCTCCGAGGGCGAGGTCATCACGCACCCGCTGGTGACCCGCTCCATCGAGACTGCACAGAAGAGGGTGGAGGGGAACAACTTCGAGTCCCGCAAGCGCTTGCTGGACTACGACGATGTCATGAACCAGCAGCGCGAGGTCATCTACGATCGCCGCCTTTTCGCCTTGGAGGGGGGCGAGGACCTGAAGGGCGAGATGTGGGAGATGATCGAGCACACAGTTCAATCCACCGTGGATGAGTACCTGGACTTCGAACACGATGAGGAATGGGATCTCGCGGGGCTCAAGAGGCGGCTAGCGCTGGACTACTTCGCAGTGATCCCAGGTCTTCCGGACGAAAATGATTCAGAGCACGGGATGGAGACGCACGAGGTTCAGCAGATGTGCGTTAGGCTGGTCCACCAACAGTTCCATCGAAAAATCGAAAGTTTCGGGGAGCACGGCGAGGGCGTCACTAGCTACATCATGCTCAGCGTCATCGACGGCAAGTGGAAGGATCACCTCTACGATCTCGATCATCTCAAGGCCTCGATCGGCTTCCGGGGATGGGGACAGAAGGACCCTCTCGTCGAGTACAAGAAGGAGGCCTACGAGATGTTCGTGGACCTCATGAACGACCTCCGTGGGACGGTTGGAAACCTGCTTTTCAAGGCCCAGCTAGGTCAGCCGCGGCAGCCCATTCGCCAACCTCAGAGGATACAGTACTCGGGCCCATCCGAGGACAGCGTCAACGCCGGGGCCCTTGCCCAGGCAGCAGCAGCCCGTCCTACCGAGAGGCTCGGGAGTGGCGGTAGCGTGGACGATCTGGGCATGGCTCGGGGCACGCGCTCGGAGGGCGCCGGCCTAGGGCGAACGGTCCCCCTCGGTTCCGTCGGCGGCGTGCCCTCACCCCAGGATCCCCGAGAATTAGTGACGAACCGCGGGGAGGAACGAGTTCGCGCGCCGGTGACGGCTACCAAGGATCCGGGGCGGAATGATCCTTGTCCCTGTGGTTCCGGGAAGAAGTACAAGAAGTGCCACGGGCGGGGGTAGGCGATCCCCTCTACCTAGATCGGAGCGCATGGCTCGGCTTGTGGCCCGACACTTTGCCGTAGGGCTTTTTCGAGACTGCTTCTCCGGAGGGACACGGCCTCGCTCCTTCATGCGCGCCTGGCAGCGCTGACCGCCGAAATAGCCACTTGATAGGATCGACCACGTTCCGCCGCGCGGTAAGAGAGGGGGGCTTCGGCGGACAGGTGGGAATGATCTATCCGCCCCGCCCACCCGGGGGCCTTTGGCGCATCCGTGAGAATAACCATCCCGCCAAAACCTACGCTGAGCGGACGTGGGCGGATCGGGGAATGACCCACCCGCCAAGCCCCCAACGCCCCTGAGCGCGGCTGTGCGACCCTCTTCCAGCTACGCGAACAGGGAAGCCTCGGATCCTACGCCCAGGAAGAAACAGACGAGCGTGATTCGGGTAGCTCAGGGATGGCTACCGCAATCGCAACCGCAACCATCCGCGGACTTCCGAGGCCCTTGGCCCGGGCGATGGAGGCGTACTCCGATCGCCTCAATGTTGACGCGGTGCGGGACGCGTACAACTTGGCGCTGGAGGCCCACTCGGGTCAGCGGAGAGCGTCAGGCGATGATTTCGTCAGTCACGCGGTCGAAGTGGCGACCATCCTGGCGACGTTCGGTCTCGACACCGAATCCCTCGTCTCGGGCCTCGTCCACGACGTGGTCGAGGACACGAGCGTCTCGGTGTCGGACATCGAAAAGCACTTTGGCGAGAACGTCGCGACGATTGTCGACGGCCTCACCAAGATCGGCCGTGTGGAGTTCCGCTCGAACTCGGAGCAGCAGGTGGAGAACTACCGCAAGCTCCTCCTGTCGATGGCGCGGGACGCGCGGGTCATTTTGGTCAAGCTGGCCGATCGTCTCCATAACATGCGGACCCTGGACGCGCTCAAGGAGGAACAGCAGCGCAGGATCGCGCTTGAGACAAGGGAGATCTACGCGCCCCTGGCCCATCGCCTCGGAATGGCCGCGATCCGGTGGGAACTCGAGGACTTGGCCTTCAAGCACCTCGAGCCGGAAGCGTACGAGGCACTGAGAAAGAAGGTTCGGCAGAGAAGAAAGGTGCGAGAGAAGCAGGTTCTTGAGATGCAGCGGCCACTTGCCGATGCACTCACGAAAGCCGGCATCCCCGCCGAGTTGACCGGGCGTCCCAAGCATCTCTGGTCCATCTACCTCAAGATGTTGAGCCGAGACCTGCCGTACGAGGAAATCTACGACTTGATGGCCATGCGCGTGCTGACCGACGACGTGCAGAACTGTTACGCCGCGCTGGGCATCATCCACAGCGAGTGGACGCCGGTTCAGGAGCGATTTCATGACTTCATCGCGACGCCCAAGTCCAACATGTATCAGTCCCTCCACACGACGGTCATCGGACCGGGGGGACGCCGATACGAGATTCAGATCCGGAGCCATGAGATGCATCGGACCGCGGAGTTCGGGATCGCGGCTCATTGGCGTTACAAGGAGGGGATCACCCAGGAGGAGCCGGAGGGTGGGGCGGACGAAGTCGACGAAGCGCTGACCTGGTTCCGCCAAGTGCTCGATTGGCAAAAAGATACGAGTGAACCGGAGGAGTTCATGGAATTCCTTCGGATGGACCTTTTTCAAGGCGAGATCTTCATATTCACGCCCAAGGGTGAAGTCAAACAGCTCCCGACGGGTGCCACGCCCATCGATTTTGCCTACTCGGTTCACACCGAGGTCGGCCACCACTGCGCTGGGGCCCGTGTTAACGGCCGGATTTCACCACTCTCCCGCGAGCTCAAGAATGGTGACACGGTTGAGATCATTACCGATGCGAGACAACGCCCCAGCCGCGATTGGCTGGCGTTCGTCAGGACGTCCCGCGGGCGCGGACGCATCCGCCAGTGGATCCGTAAGGAGGAGCACGACTCCGCCTTGAAGCTCGGAAAGGACCTTTTCGACCGCGAGATCAAAAAGGCCCGCAGGGGCAAGCCGACGAAAGCCCAGTTGAAGGAGGCGGCGCACCACCTCGGATACGCGGAATTCGAGCAGGTGTTGACCGCGCTCAGCAGGGGGGACGTGGGGCCCACCGCGGTCATTCGGGCCCTCTATCCCGATGAGGACCCGCACGACGTGGTCAACCGCACGCCGACGAAACTTGAACGCATCGCCGATCGCATCCGTCGTTCGAACCAGGCGGTGAAGATTCAGGGCATGGACAACCTCATGATCCGGTATTCCCGGTGTTGCCAGCCTGTGCCCGGGGATCAGGTCATGGGCTACATCACGCAGGGACGCGGCGTGTCGATCCACCAGGTGGACTGCCCGAACGTACTCGATTTGTCGAAAGACCGGCGGGTCGAGATCGAGTGGGCCACAGAGAAGGGCGACCGATTCTTCGTGAGCCTCGTCATGGAGGGCACCGACCGGCGTGGGCTTCTATCGGATGTGGCCAAGGCGATCAGTGACACGGATACCGACATCCTCCAAGCCAATATGAGAGGCGTCGAGAGGGGGATGCTCGGTACGTTCTCCGTAGAAGTGAAGGACCTGGCTCATCTCACCAAGGTCATCAAGGCGATTCGCGGGGTGAAAGGGGTGGTCCAGGTGGACCGGCAGGATGCCTCTCACGAGCCGGAATTCAACTGACAGGCACTCCGAGCCACAACCAGGAAGCCGTTTCCAGCCACCGTACCAGCAATGCCACAATTTGAACTGTCGTCTACGTACGAACCCCAGGGGGACCAACCGTCCGCCATCGCCGAGTTGAGCGAGGGACTGGCCCGTGGCGATCGTTTCCAAACCCTGCTTGGGGCTACGGGCACCGGTAAGACGTTCTCGATCGCCCATGTGATTGCCGAATACGGTCGGCCGACTCTCGTGACGTCGCACAACAAGACGCTCGCTGCGCAGCTCTACGGGGAGTTCAAGGCACTCTTTCCCAGTAACGCCGTCGAATACTTCATCTCCTATTACGACTACTACCAGCCCGAAGCCTACGTCCCCTCCACGGATACCTATATCGAGAAGGACGCCTCCATCAACGAGGACATCGAACGGCTGCGCCTGCGGGCGACGTCGTCGCTGATGGAGCGAGAAGACGTCATCGTCGTCGCTTCCGTCTCCTGTATTTACGGATTGGGAAATCCGATGGACTACCGCTCGCTCATGGTGCATCTGCTGGTGGGGCAGAAAATAGGGCGGCGCGAGATCCTCAAGGCGCTCGTGGGAATCCAATATCGCCGCAACGATTACGAGTTCGAGCGAGGCACGTTTCGCGTTCGTGGCGATACGGTCGAGATCTTCCCCGCTTACGAGGAACAGGCGATTCGGGTGGAGTTGTGGGGAGACGACATCGAGCGGATCACTCGCTTCGAACCACTGACAGGAGAGACGGTCACACCGATGGAGCGCGCGTCCGTCTACCCTGCCAGTCACTATGTGACACGCCGGGAGGTGATCGACCAGATGGTGCCGCACATTCGAGACGAGATGAAGCGGCAGGTCGGGGCGTTCGAGGCGGCGGGGCAGCTCCTGGAGGCGCAACGCATCGAAAGCCGGACGAACTTCGATGTCGAGATGATGCTCGAGATCGGAACCTGTCCCGGCATCGAGAACTATTCGCTCTACACCAGCGGTCGGCGACCCGGAGAGCGTCCGGCGTGCCTGATCGACTACTTTCCGGAAGATTTCCTGCTCGTTGCCGATGAGTCGCATGCCTCTGTGCCACAACTCCACGGGATGTACAAAGGGGATCGCTCCCGTAAGGAAACGTTGATTGAGCACGGATTTCGGCTTCCGAGCGCACTCGACAACCGTCCGCTCCAGTTCGACGAGTGGGACTCGCTGATCCATCGGGCGGTGTTCGTGTCGGCGACACCCGGAGACTGGGAGCTGGAGCGCTCGGGCGGTGTGGTGGTGGAGCAGATCATCCGCCCCACCGGGCTGGTGGACCCCTCTATCTGCGTGCGACCGGTCAAGGGCCAGGTAGACGATCTTCTCGCCGAAATCCGTGAGCGCGAGGCCAAGGGCGAGCGCGTGTTGGTGACGACGCTCACAAAGCGCATGGCGGAGGACCTCTCGGAGTATCTTCAGTCCGTCGGCGTGCGTGTGAGCTACATGCATTCCGACATCGACACGATCGAGAGGATGAAGATCCTGAGGGATCTGAGACTGGGGAAGATCGATGTCCTCGTCGGGATCAATCTCCTGCGCGAGGGCCTGGATCTGCCGGAGGTCTCACTGGTGGCGATCCTGGATGCGGACAAGGAGGGGTTCCTTCGGGACGCTCGCTCGCTCATCCAGACGATCGGGCGGGCCGCACGCAACGTCGAGGGCATGGCCATCCTGTATGCGGACAGGGTGACTTCGTCCATGGAGGTCTGCATCGGCGAGACGAACCGGCGCCGTGAGATCCAGCTGGCGTACAATCAGGAACACGGCATCACGCCCGTGACGATTCAAAAGAGCGTCCAGCAGATCGAGTTTACGACGCGCGTCGCGGACGCGAGACTGAAGCCCGTGGCCCGAGTGTCGGAACCCAAGGCCCGATATAGCGATGAGGTCAACGCGGAGGAATTTCTCAAGATTCTAGAGCAGGAGATGGCAGATGCCGCGGAAGCGATGGACTTTGAGCGGGCCGCGATCTTGAGGGACCAGGTCTTCGAACTGAGAGCCACGGTAAGGTGATCGGGTGAAGGATGATCGGATGATTCTCAACGAGACCGAGATGATCCGCTGGGGCCAGGCCATCGGCGCCGCGGCGCGCACACCGCTTTTTCTCCTTCTGCGGGGCCCGCTGGGTGCCGGCAAATCGGTACTCGCACGATCGATCGCACACGGGGCGGGGGTCGAGGGAGCCGTCCCCTCGCCGACCTTCAATCTCATGTTTCGATACCCGTCGAGCCGGGGTGTCCAGGTCGTGCATATGGATCTGTATCGTGTGTCGGATCCTGATGAATTATGGGAGCTCGGCTGGCAGGAGCTCGGGGATCAGGACGAACTGGTCCTGGTAGAGTGGCCGGATCGTGCGGAGGGATTACTTCCAGAGCACCGGTGGGAGATCACCCTGGGTCCCGCGCCGAGTGACCCGGACGCCCGTGCCGTCTCGGTGAGCCGATTCGGTGTGCCTCAGCATCTTCCCGGGTTTCCGGTCTCGGTGTCCCTATGAGCGCGATCCCAGCGTGGTCGGCCGGGGGATCGTACCTCGCGCTGGATACCTCTTCGTCCCACGGGTCGGTGTGCGTGAGCGTAGGGAGTCGCGTCGTCGCCGGAAGGGCGATCCTTGGCCAGGGCTCGCACTCCTCGGATCTGATCCCAACGGTCGGTGACGTGCTTCAAGGGGCCGGTGTGGATCTGTCCGAGCTCGACGGCCTGGTCGTGGGGGCTGGCCCCGGCTCGTTCACCGGTGTCCGAGTGGCCGCGGCGACGGCAAAGGGGTTGGCACACGCACTCGGCGTTCCCCTATGGGCGGTCTCATCTCTCGAGGCGGGCGCAGCGGCTGTGGATATCGATGAGGCTGAGCCCTCCATCGACATCGGGGAGGCGTCGCATCCGGGCGGGGCGCGAGCGCTGTCTGAAGAGGAACGAACTTGGCCGCGCTATGTCCTCTTCGACGCCCGGAGTGATCGGGTATATGGCGCTTGCTACCGACCGACCGGCAGCGGATTCGAGGTGCTAGTCCCGCCGCATTCGACCACAATCGGGGCGGTTCTCTCCGGGGATCTTCCATTCTCCGTGTTTGCGGGCGACGGAGCCCAAAGGCACGCGGACGCGATCCGCGGTGCCGGGTTCACGCTCCTTCCAGCCCCGTTGGGAATGCCGACGGCGGCCGGTCTTCTGAGGGTGGTCTCTTCCTCGCCCGCCCGTGAGCCGGTGGAGGACGTCGCCCGATGGCAGCCCGATTACCTTCGCTCCTCCTCGGCGGAACGATGCGTGGGGTCGGGCGCATGAGTAGCGGGTTGGTCCTGAGGCCGATGACGCCATCGGACGTGTCCGAAGTGGCCCGTATCGAGAGCACTGCCTTCTCCACCCCTTGGAGTGAGCGGACCTTCCGCTCGCTCCTTCACCGTTCGGGTGTGGAGCTTTGGGTGGCGGAGTGGGGTGATCAGCTCGCCGCCTATGCGATCCTTTGGAAAGTTCTCGATGAGGGAGAGTTGGCCAATATCGCGGTGCGGGAAGATCTACGGGGTCGTGGCATCGGCTCGGGCCTTCTCAGTCGCATTCTCGAGGTGGCTGAGGACTCGGGTGTTCGAAGCCTCTACCTCGAGGTTCGAGAGTCCAACGAGCTCGCTCAGGAGATGTATGCCCGGCGTGGATTCCATGAAATTGGTGTCCGAAAGGGCTACTACGAGGGGCCCCGTGAGGACGCTCGAGTGCTCAAGAAGAGCCTTGAAAGGACCTGAGAAGACGAACCAATTGTCCGGACAGAGTGGTTCAGAGGCCCGGAATATGGAAACGTTTGTAGTTGAATGGTAAAAAACGCGTTGACCCACGGGGCCGGAGCGGCCTATCTTCGAGGTTGAGTGATAGTGCATAAAGCCCCGTCCCATATCGAAAGGGGGCGATCATGGTCCGGTCCGTGATGACCGGACAAGAGCCGGTACTGGGAGCGCCAGTACGGGCGACTCTCGAAGCGGTGGCCCACTTCGACTTTGACGAAGCCGCGATCACCGCCGAGGCGGTCATTGGACGCCTGAGGGTGGTATTGACCGAGGAAGAGACCTCTTCGGCCGAAATCGTTACTCTAGAGGGACCTGTGTTCCATGTCGGCACTACCACGTACCTCGGCAGGAAGATGCGGTAGGGGCCGAATCTTCCACATGATGGGCTTCCGTTGACGCACGCAGTCGCTCTTCTTCTTTACATCGGATCGCTGATCCTGTGGTGCCGCTCGCTCCTGAGCGGAGGGCGTGGACGCGGCCCAGGGATCGCGTTCGGGTTGGCCGCCGCCGGCGTCGCGGCACACGTCGTCGCGCTCGCCCGTTTCACCGCCGAGTACGGTCAGCTCCCGCTCAACGGACTCGCGCCCTCTCTTTCCACTGTCGCTCTTATCATCGGCATTGGCTTAGTGGCCACCCTCGGTTTGGGAGAGGGCCGCCGCGTCGGCATCGTCCTCGTTCCCGTCGTAATTCTACTCGAGGTGGTGGCGGTTTCGTTGGGGATCGAACCCGCCGCCGAGTTGCTGGACTTCCAGGGGGCTTGGTTCGTTTTCCACGTCACCTTGGCCTTTGCCGGCCTGGGCGGATTGGCCGTGGCTTTCGCCTCGGGGTTGCTCTACCTCGTTCAGCTTCACGAGCTCACCGCAAAGAGGATGGGGCGACTGTTCCAGTTCACTCCTCCTCTCGCTACGCTCGACCGCCTGGGCCGGACCGGCTTGGTGGCCGGCTTCATCACGTTCACCCTCGCGCTCGGGCTCGGGTGGTTGTGGACCGTCAGCTTTCGGCAATCGTTCGACCAGTCGAACCCCAAGGTGGTTTGGGCGATCATGTGCTGGCTCATCTTCGTCGTCGCTCTCGGGGTTCGAGTCGGGGGTGGGGTGAAGGAACGAAGAAGCGCTTTGGCGAGCGTGGTCGGGTTTTCATTGATCGTCGTAACCTATCTCGGCCTCCGGATGGTGAGTTCTCAGGGGGGGTTCTTCCTTTG
>Ga0315336_1001543_pt1 | contig 43324 bp, 38 predicted proteins | sample ASW5metaG_FD_204512 | JGI IMG/M metagenome (GOLD analysis project Ga0315336, IMG submission 204512) | Ammonia-oxidizing marine archaeal communities from Monterey Bay, California, United States - ASW #5 | ecosystem: Environmental > Aquatic > Marine > Intertidal zone | place: USA: California... | reverse complement strand
TGATCCCCGGGAACCCAGTCGAGCGGGAGGACGTGGTAAAGGCGGATGACGACTTGAGCTTCGTCGACCTTCTGGCGGCCTCAGACCTGGTCGTGGCCAAGCCGGGCTACGGCATCATCGGTGACAGTAGCGTTGCCGGCACGCCTATTCTGTATGTAACTCGCGCGGGGTTCCCCGAAGATCTTTATCTGGAGCGATGGCTCACCACGCAGGCGGTTTCAGCCCCGGTGGACGCGACAGTTCTCGCGCGCGGGAGCTGGCTCAGCGATGCGCAAGAGTTGCTCGGGCGCGAGCGTCCTCGGCCGAGAGGCCTCGATGGGCTCGAAAAAGGGTGCGACGAGATTATCGCGCGGCTCGGCTAACCCTGCACACCGGCAGAAGTACCCGACGGTGTCGGCGGCGGCTCGCTCGAGGGGCGATCATCCGTCACCGCATTCGCCTCGAGTATGTCGCGCAATATCTCATCGACGTGCTCGATGTAGTGGAAGATGATCGTTTCTCGCAAAACCTCATCAATCTCTTCAACATCGTTGCGATTGCGGGCAGGGACGTAGATCTCTCTGATATTAGCCCGGCGCGCGGCCAGCACCTTCTCTTTGATACCGCCAACCGGCAAAACCGTTCCGCGCAGTGTGATCTCACCCGTCATCGCGACCCGCTCGCGCACGGGGCGACGGGTTAGTGCCGAAGCCAGGGCAACGAGCATCGTCACGCCCGCTGACGGGCCGTCTTTCGGAATCGCCCCCGCAGGGACGTGCACATGGATGTCGCTCTTTTCGATGCGCCCAATATCGATATCGAGATGCGTCTCGGCACTTCGCAAATAGGTGAGGGCGGCCTGCACCGATTCTTTCATGACGTCGCCGAGCTGCCCGGTTAACATCAGGGTCTTCGAGCCGCGCATGAGCGCGGCTTCGATAAACAAGACTTCGCCGCCGTAGGGCGTCCACGCCAGTCCGATCGCTACGCCCGGTCGGTGCGCACGATCGGCCAACTCGGAAGTAAATCTTTCCGGGCCGAGATACCCGCGTACGCCGTCGGTATCGATCTCGATGGGGTCCGTACGACCTTCGGCGACCGCTCTGGCGATCTTCCGGCAGATCGAGCCGATCTCGCGCTCAAGGTTACGAAGTCCAGCCTCCTTGGTGTAGTCGCGAACGACCGACATCACGCCGGAGTCGGTAAAGCGGACGAAGTTTTCGCCAAGGCCGTTTTCTTCGATCTGTTTGGGGATAAGATGCCGCCTCGCAATCTCCATTTTTTCTTCTTCGCTGTAGCCCGACAGCTCGAGCACTTCCATGCGATCCTTAAGCGCGGGCGGAATCGGGTCCAGATAGTTCGCCGTCGTCAGAAACATCACGTGCGAGAGATCGAAAGGAACATCGAGATAGTGATCGCGGTAACTGTAGTTTTGCTCCGGATCGAGCACCTCGAGAAGCGCCGACGATGGATCGCCGCGAACATCGCTGCCGAGTTTGTCGATCTCATCGAGCATGAAAATCGGATTGTTCGATCCGGCCGACTTGAGCCCCTGAATGATACGGCCGGGCATTGAGCCGACGTAGGTGCGCCGGTGGCCGCGAATCTCTGCTTCATCGCGAACTCCGCCGAGAGAAAGGCGATAGAAGCGACGCCCCATTGCGCGCGCGATCGAACGACCGAGCGAGGTCTTGCCAACACCGGGCGGACCGACGAGACAGAGTATCGGACCGCGCGGGTTGTCGCGTAACTGCCGCACCGCGAGGAACTCCAGTATGCGCTCTTTGATCTTTTCGAGGTCGAAATGGTCCTCGTCCAACACTTCGCGTGCATGCGCGGTATCGAGATTGTCTTCCGTCTGGACGCCCCAAGGCAGATCGGCGAGCCATTCGATATACGTCCTAACGACGGAGTGCTCGGCCGATTCCGGCGGAATGAGCGCCAATCGGTCCAGCTCTCCCTCGGCGGCTTTCATGGCTTCTTCGGGCAGCTTCGCCGCGAGTACGCGCTGGCGCAGCACCTCGACTTCGTTGGCACGTCCTTCGCCTTCGCCAAGTTCGTTCTGAATCGCCTTGAGCTGCTGGCGCAGATAGAACTCTTTTTGATTCTTGGTGAGTTCGGTCTGAACCTGCCCCTGGATCTTCTGTCCGAGTTCGAGCAGTTCGATCTCACGACGCAGGATCGTATTGACCTGAGCCAGACGTGAATCGACCTCGAGCGCTTCTAGCAGTTCCTGCTTCTCGGCCAGCGGCAAGCTCAGATTGGACGCGATGAGATCGGCGACCTTGCCGGGCTTCTTCAGGTTAATGACGACTACCTGAAGTTCATTGGGTAGGTGCGGCGTCAATTCGACGAAACGAGAAAAATTCTGAACCGTCTGTGTCTTGAGCGCAGCTACGTTGACGCCTTCGTCGTGGGTATCAGCGTACTGCGTACACTTCGCCTTGAAGTACGGCTCCGTGTGTACATACTCGGTGGCCTCGATGCGACAAAGGCCCTGGACCAGGATCCGGATGCTCCCATCAGGGTACTTGAGCATCTTCAGGATACGCGCTGCGGAGCCGCGGTCGTACAGATCGTCGATTCCCGGCAGCTCCATTTCCGGCGAACGCTGGGCGATCAACCCTACGATCCGGTTGCCTATGAGTACCTGCTCAACCAGCTCGAGCGAGGATTCGCGCGAGATCAGCAGCGGAACAATCGCCGCCGGAAATACGACTACGCCGCGGAGCGGCAATATCGGCAATTCTTCAGGGACCGGTACGTCCTCGACTTCCTCTTCGAAGCCGTACCAACGAGCCTGCTCGTCGCCCATCGACTCTTCGGTGAGTTCTTCGATATCGTCGGTGCCGTCAGGGGACAGAGGATTGTCGTCATCCATACGTTTTGCTTTGCACGTTCGACACTTGGAGACAAGAAAGTTAGGCTCGCCGGGTCATGCAACGTACCTTCTCCTCGCTGTTCATATCCAGTTTAGTCATCTGGATCGGCGCGGCACTCTTCTTTTCCCTTGTCGTTCTGCCGACGCTTTTCATGAACCTAGAACGGGCAAATGCAGGCACTGTCGCTGCACTGCTATTCCCCGCATACTTTCGCCTCGGCGCGGCGGCAGGGGGCGTGCTTCTAGCCACAACCTTGCTGATCGCCCGCCACGCGGGGAGTTCTGGGCGCACATGGAAGCTGGCTTCAGGTGTCGTCGCCGCGATGCTCACGTGTCAGCTCTACGCGACCTTCGTCGTGCACCCGGAGATTGACTCGATACGCGGAATCGAAAGCAGCCAAAGTCGCTTCGACACGCTTCACAAGCGATCGGTGCGTCTCAACGGCGTAATCTTGCTCGGTGGCGTTGGCTTGGTGGTGTGCAGTGGCTGGCTCTTCGACAGACGTTAGAGCGCCCCCTCGGGCAATCATCTTCGACCTTTTTCAAACGCTGGTCTTCTTCGATGGGTCGAAGTTGCCTGTCGTCGAAATTGGAGGAAAGAAGCGCCCAACGACGATCGTCGATCTCCAACGTCGGCTCCACGAGTACGATCCAGCGCTCGACGCGGCGCACTTCCTCAAGAGCATCGCCGCAGTGCAGCGTGAGATCACCGACGAGAAGCGTGCAACCGGCCGCGAGATTACGAGCTGCGAGCGATTCCGACGCGCGCTGGTCCATGCAACCGACGGCTGGGCCACACGGCATTCTACCCAGCTCGAAACCGTTGCAGACAACCTCGTAGAGGCGCACATGGCCACGCTGGCTTCTGCGGTGTACTGCCCCGAGGACCGTTACCCTTTGCTCGAATCGTTGGCGGCCGACTTTCAGCTCGGACTGCTGTCTAATTTCGATCACGGCCCTACGGCACATGCCGTTCTGGATCGCCTCCAGCTCAGCCGTTGGTTCGACGTGCGCGTGGTCTCCGACGATGTCGGATACTGCAAGCCGGCGCCTGAGATCTTCGCGCTAACCTGCGAGCGGATGAAAATCGCGCCGCCCGAAGCGCTGTTTGTTGGAGATTCACTGAGCGCCGACGTGCACGGAGCTGCCGCTGCCGGGCTGAAACCGATCTGGGTGGGTGACGCCAACGAGGACCGTGGCCCTGCCGTCGCCGTCATCAAGGACGTGACCGAACTGCCCCAGGTCCTTAGGGCGTTGCGCTTCGTCGGCAGAACGTAAGAAAGCCTGTGTGGGCGACCATCCGGTGATCGGGACGAACGCTGCGGCCCTCGATATGCCAGCTCCGCTCGAGCACCTCGAGCGTCTCCGGCATGACGAAGCGTGCGTCGGCATCGATAGCCTTTCTGAGCGCCTGGAACTGTAAAACAGTCGGCACGTAGGCAGCGTAGCTTCCACCGGGCCGAAGCGCCTTTGCCACAGAATCCAGGAGCCGGTCGGGTTCGGGGACGTCCGATACCACACGATCTACCCCGGTCTCGTCGAAGCCCTCATTTCCGTCGCGCACCTTCTCGTGCCAATTGGCCGCATCGCCGTGGTAGCGTGCTACGGCTTCGGCCGCCTTGCTGGCAAAGTCCTCCCTGATTTCGTAGCTCGTGAGCTCGCCGGCTGGCCCAACCGCTCGCAGCAACGCAATCGTCAGCAATCCGGCGCCGACGCCTACCTCAATCACACGGTCTCCGGCACGGATGTCGCCGTGAATGATGATCGCCCCGGCATCCTTGGCGAATACCGGCTCGGCCCGCCTCTCGATGACCGTGGCGAGTTCCGCATACGACGGTCGGAATACGCCAAAGCGTTCAGGCTGCTCTGAGTCCGATGTGCAGCCTTCGGGCTGCCCGATGAGGTCGTCGTTACGGATCACGCTCCCACGGATCGTAACTCTATGCCCGGCGCGCAGTTCTTTCAGGTACTTGCGCCCCTGATGATCAACGAAAAAAACAGCCTCACCGGCGCGAAGGGGTCCGTAGGACATAGCCGGGCGACGGTCCACAAATTCTCCGCGGATTGCAACATCCGTGCAATCTTGCCTGCTGGATTTCTTGACTGGAAAGCCTGTCATCCGTATTGTCCGCCGACCAAGCCCCCTACCGGTGGACTCCTTAGCGAGCGAGAATCCAAGTGGCAACGAAGAAAGCAAAGACAGCAATCAAAGGCGGGGGCTCCGAAAAACCCTCATGCCCGGACTGTGGCTCCGAAATCCGCGTGGTTCGCTACGCCGGATACGGCCCCAAGGGACTGTTCTGGGTCTGCGACAAGACCTGCGGCTACATGCTGCGCACACGTTAGGCTACTAGGCCCGTAGACCGGAAAGTCAGTGGCAAATAAAGCCAAAAAAGCTTCCATGAGAGGTGACGGATCGGGGTTCCAACTCTTCGACGACCCAGCGGTTGGCGAATCGTCGGACGACGAAGAGCTTCCGAAGGACGAAGTCGGCCGCCAAAAAATCAAGAGTCAGTACTACGACTTACTCGGCATTCGTATGCAGAAGCTGTGCGGCCGAATCCTCAACCGCGAGCGTATCAATAAGACGCTCGAGGGCATCTACTTCATCTGCGTGCGCTGCGAGAAAGTCTGCCACAACCTCGATGAAGGGCTCGTAGAAGACGAGAACAACGAGAAGAACATGTGCGTGCCATGTTCCAAGCTTCCAGCCGCGCCTCCCAAATCTGCTGAACCGCCCGCTCCACGTCCAAAGAAGCGGGTAGCCGTGCGCAGGGCAATAGCCGCCGCGAAGGCGACGAAGAAGGTCACCGCAAAGGCGACGAAGAAGACCACCGCGACGGCAACGAAGAAGGCCACCGCGAAGGCGACGAAGAAGACCACCGCGAAGGCAACGAAGAAGGCCACCGCGACGGCAATCAAGAAGGCCACCGCGACGGCAATCAAGAAGGTTGCCAAAACAAAAGCAGCCAAAACGGCTAAGACATCGAAGAAAGCGACCAAGGCCGCGAAGAAAAAATAGCGAGCAGTCGCTCAGTCACCTCGTAAAGCGGCCAGCGCCGCTTTGAAATCCGCGTCAACCGGCGCTGCAACATCCAACTCTCCGGCGATCTCCAAACGTAGCGCATGCAACAGCTGTCCGTCACGACTCGCGACGGGAGCGGCGAGAGAGCCGTATTTCATGTCGCCGAGGATCGCGAAGCCGGCCAACGCGGCGTGCGCCCGAATCTGATGCGTAACCCCTGTACGCATCGAAACCAGCACCAACGACCAATGTTTAGCTGTCTCGAGAGGGTAGAAGCTCGTTTGGGCCTCGAAAGATTTCTCTCCGCGATGCGGTCGACCCACCCGCGCGTTGCGACGCGCCAACGGCTGATCGATTGTCACCGTCTCTCGAACCTCACCGCCAACCAGAGCCAGGTAGTGCTTGCGTACTCGGTGCTCAGAGAACGCGCAGCGCAAACGTCGCCATGCACTCGGATTGCGGGCGGCGAGCAACACGCCCGACGTATCGCGGTCCAAGCGATGCACTAGCCCTCCGTCGATGGGCTCTCGCGACGCGGTTCGCGTCTCTGGATACAGACTTCCAAGCGCGGCGGCGGCGCTGTTTTCTGAATTGCCGGCAACCGAGTGCATACCCGCGGGCTTGGCGACTGCGATAAAATCCGACGCCTCCTGGATGATGGCCAGTTCCATTGGCCGCTCGATTGGCGCGTCACAATGGCCGGCCACGATCTCGACCGACTGACCGGCGACCAGTGTCGTGGACGGAGCCACCGAGCGGCCGTCGAGCAGAACGCGCCCCTCACGAATCAGCGACCGCGCCGTACGCCGCCCACATCCCGATGCATCGGCGAGGAATTTGTCGAGGCGCACCCCGGCGCGCACCACAGCGAACGTCTGGACCGACTCAGTCGACCGAGGCACTTTGTTCGCCCTCGGGCTTGTGCCTCTCTGCGGCCTCGGGCGCGTCGAGGTTCTCTTTCACTAGCTGGTAGACTCGCTGAGCGAAGAGCAGCCCATGGTGACCGTAGCCCTCGAGCGTTACGCAGAAAGCCCCCGGCGGGAAACTCAGATCGTGAGGGAAGACCACCGCGTCAAAGCTCGAGGCGATCGAGGTTAGGCTGAACGGCTCTTTCGCTGGGTCGTTCTCCTCTTCGGCTTCGAGCAAGCGCGACAGGAAACGAGATTCGGGACGTAGCTGCACCAGGCCGAACGATCGGACCAGAATCGCCAGTGCTGTACCACAGTGGGGGGAACCCAGAGTGACGACGTTGCCGAGGACTTGGTCGGCACCGTGAAAACGCGCTGCGGCCCGCGTGACGACCCCGCCGAGACTATGGGCGACTACATCGACATGCCGACCCCCATAGGCCGCGGCGATCTCCAGCAGTGTCTTCGCGACGGCCTCAGATTTCGCATCCGTGTCCGAGAGCATGCTCGGATAGTTGATCGCGTAGACGTCGCGACCGTCTTTGCGGAGTCTGGCCGCGAGCATAGCCATTGAGGCGCGATTGAGACTCCAACCGTGGATGAGAACAACCGGGCGGAGATCGCCGCCGGGCCGCGGTTTCGGTTTCCCGAATACGCCCATAGGCCAGCCGAGGACGACGACCAAGAATGCGAACCATTCGGATAAACCCGCAGTCCACAGGCGCAGTGGGTCATCGGTCGCCGAAAACGCACCGCCGCGCCGTTTCTCGTACAGCCAGAGCAAATACGTGACGGCCTGGAAGACGGCCGTCCCTGCCAGAACGACGATTAGAACGGTACAAAGCAGCGATGCCACGGTCCTGGTAGGTACCGACGGCGGGGCTGCAAGGCAATGCCGCCGGCCACGGCGAGCACTTTGAGGCATATCCTGGTTGATTTTTTCCAGTCGGAACTCGATTATCGGTACGATGGCAGCCAATAAACGCGGCAAATCGTCCGACGTCCCCTATCGTAAGCGCTACGCGATCATCATGGCCGGCGGCATTGGCAGCCGCTTTTGGCCTTGGAGCCGCGCGGCGATGCCCAAACAGTTGCTCGCCCTGGCCAGCGACAAGAGCATGCTCGCAGATACGGTAGAGCGCATCCGGTCGATCGTGCCGAGGGAAAATATCTTCATCGTCACGGGCAGCAAAATGCGCCGCGGCGTCGCCAAGGCAATTCCCTGGCTTTCTGCCCGAGGGATCCTGTGCGAGCCGACCGGTCGAAACACCGCACCCTGCGTCGGTTGGGCTGCCTTGGAAGTCGCCGCCCGAGATCCAGAAGGGGTGATGATCGTCCTTGCCGCCGATCATGTCGTCGGCCCGGCCAAGAAGTTCGAGAAGTCGATCCTCACCGCGTTCTCGGTGGCCAGCAACGACGAACAGTTGGTGACATTCGGTATCAAGCCGACCGACCCCGCTACCGGCTACGGATACATAAAGGTGGGGCGCAAAGGGAAGGGGAAAGGTCCGGCACTGAGCGTCGATGCGTTCGTCGAAAAGCCCGACTACAAGACAGCCAAGCGCTACCTCAAGACCGGAAAGTACTACTGGAACAGCGGAATGTTCGCGTGGCGCGCCGACACAATACTCGCCGAGATCCGCGAGCACCTGCCGGAGTTGAGCAAGGGGCTGGCAAAGCTCGAGCGTGCGCGAAAGCGCGGCAGGATCGCACAAAAAGCGGTCGACCGTATCTATCCGAAATTGCCTTCGATCTCGGTCGATCACGGGATTATGGAGAAAAGCAGGCGAGTCGCCATGCTGCCCGCAGGTTTCGACTGGAGCGATATCGGAGACTGGGACGCCGTGGGCGAAATGTGGCCGGGCGACAAACAAGGCAACCGATCGCGCGACCCGCTCATTGCGATCGACGCGGCCGACAACGTTGTCGCTACCAACGGCAAGCCCGTGGCCTTGGTCGGCGTGAGCGGCCTGGCGGTGGTCGATGCCGGCGACGCGCTGCTCGTCTGCCCGCGTGAGCGGGCTCAAGAGGTACGCCGGGTAGTCGCCGCTTTAGGGCCGGCCGGGCTCGAAAAGCTGTCCTAGGAACGACGCCAATGGTAACAACTATGCGGCCTAATGGAGGCTGCACCAAACGATGAGTTCGACGATCCCCATCTCCGAGACCCAAACCGCGAGCGCCGAGGGCGCAACCGGAACGCACCGCTCAGCGATGCGCACCCGTTTCGGCTGGTTCGTCGAGAAAATTGCGGACCATCTGTTCTTCTCGGTCGTCATGAACGAGGCCGCGGTTCGCAAGATTCGTGCGCTCAGTGAAGCCGGCACCGTCGTCTATACACTCAGGCACCGCTCCTTCGTCGATTACTTTCTCGTCAACTATGTGCTGAGGCGCGAGGGTCTTCCATTGCCCGTGTTCGCGAACGGAATTTCGGCGACGCCTCTCGCACCGCTTCGACAGATTCTGCACCGTCTAAGGCTTCGTGTGCGTGAGTTGATCATCCCTAGGGAACGCGCATCCGACCCCGAATCACACGACTTCTGCGCGCACGCCTTGCGCGACGGCAGGCCTGTCCTTGTCTTCATGCGCGGACGTCGCCGCGCCGGCGTCTTCGGTCGATGGCTCAGGCGCCCCGGCCAGTCGCGTGTGGGCAGCGATTATCTTCGCGAACTCGTCCACGTCCACAGGCTTGCCGGGCGCGAACACTTCATCGTTCCGATGGCCCTGTTTCGCGGACACAGCGTCCACAGGAGAGAGACGCCGTTGTCGGCGTTGATCTATTCGGTGCAGGACGTACCGAGCGACGCACGCAAGCTCGCCGCATACTGGTGGAACCGGCGCGCGCTGTTCATCACCGTCGGCAAAGAGGTGGCGCTGGCCGAATTCATGGAGCGCTACGGGGAAGACACCGAAGACCGCTTGGTGCGCCGCCTCACGCGCGCGATCCAGATCTTCTTGAGCCGAGAGGAACGCGTAGTACAGGGCCCGGCACTGCTAAACCGCCGTCAGGTGCGATCGTTCGTCATGCGTTCGGAGGAAATGCAGGACGAACTCGAGACCCTGTCTCGTTCATCGGGCGTACCGCTGGCCAAGCTCAGGAAAGAGGCCGATGGCTACTTCAATGAAATGGCTGCCGACTTCAACGGGATCCTTTTCGGCCTCGTCGCATACGTCTTCAAGAAGATTTGGGGGCGCATGTTCACCGGCATCACGCCGATCGGATTCGATGAGGTCGTCGAGAAAGTTCGGCACAACCCGATCGTCTTGGTCCCGTGCCACCGCAGTCACCTCGACTATCTGATCATGACCTATCTCTTTCACTTGAACTTCGTCAGTCCACCGCACATCGCCGCCGGCATCAACATGGCATTTTGGCCGATGGGCCCGTTTTTGCGCGCGTCCGGTGCGTACTTCATCAGACGCAGCTTCGCCGACAACGAGGTCTACAAAACTGTCTTCAACCACTACCTTAAGTTCCTCATCCGCGAGGGCTACACTCAGGAATTCTTTATCGAAGGCGGCCGCAGTCGTACGGGCAAGATCCTCACACCGAAGCTCGGCATGCTATCAGCGATCATCAACGCCTACCTCAGTGGCATCCGACGCGATCTCTACCTGTGTCCGGTCTCGATCCACTACGGGCGCATCGTCGAAGAAGATGCCTACGAGTACGAACTATCGGGTGGAGAAAAAGAGGCCGAGAGCTTCGGCGCGTTGCTGCGTGCACGTCGATTCCTGCAAAAAAACTATGGCACCGTATACATGTCGTTTGCTGAACCGATTTCGCTCAAGGAACTCCTAGGCGAAGATCGTCAGCGCTATACCGAGGGCGCGGGCGCAGAAGAGATAGAAGAGGAGAAGCGGCGTTTCATCCAACGTCTAGGCTTCAAAATCCTACGCGACGTTAACGACTGCTCGGTTGCCGGCGCGACATCGATATCGGCCACCGTACTCTTGGGGGCACCGCACGCCGGTACGCGCTACGAAGACTACGCGGCTCAGGCGAACGCGCTCTCGCAATACGTCATTGCCGCCGGCGTGCGGCTGACAGCCTCTCTCGAAAGAAACCTCGGCAGCTTCCGAGAAAGCCTGGGCTTCCTGAGCCAAAGCGGCCACATCGACACGCTCAAACGCGGAGACGATGAGATCCTCATCGTCTCGGAAACCCGGCGACTCTCTCTCGACTTCTACAAGAACAATCTGATCCATGTGTTCCTCATTCCGTCGCTGGTAGCCGCGAGCGTGCTTAGCGGTCGTCGAGGCGCCGATCTGGTCGACGACGTATGGTGGTGGCTCGAAATGTATCGATTCGAGTTCGCGCTTCCTGCGAGAACGGAACTGCCGGATTCGGTTGAGAAAGCGACCGAGTATCTCCAGAAGACCGGGGCTCTTTCGGCGGACGGCGAACTCGACAGTAGCCACGCTCTTGTGCGTGCACTGTCGCCGATACTCGACTGCTTTAGGCAAGCGTACTGGCTCAGCCTACAAACGATTTACGAGAGCGTCGGCGAAGAGGCCATCACCGAGAAAACCCTGACCGACGAGTTCCGCAAGAACGTCAAAACCGCGCAATTGCTCGGAGAAGTTACGAAGCCCGAATGCGGCAACGTCGTGCTGCTCAAGAACGCTTTGAGCCGCTCCCGAGAGCTCGGATTGGTCGAAATCGAATCGGGCGGGCGCGGCGGCAGAGACAAGCTCATCACACGTGGACCGAACTTCGGCGTCACGGCGGCCTTCATCGATCGGATTCGACACCCCGAGAAGCCTGCGCCTACGATAGTACCCGTGCCACGAAAGCCCCTGGAGGACCCACCATAATGGCAGTTACCGAAGCGTCGCTCAGAGACGACCTCAAGACGGCGATGCGCGCCAAGGACAAGCTGCGAACCTTGGTCATCCGCAACTTGCTGGCTGCGATCAAGTACAAGAACATCGAGACAGGTTCGGATACGATTTCTGACGCCGACCTGCTCGCCATCACAAAGCGTGAGGCCAAACAGTGCCGCGAAACGCTCGATGCCGCTCGCGCGGCCGACAGAGCGGAGATGGTCCGCGAACACGAGGACGTGCTCTCGGTACTCGAGAGCTATCTGCCCAAGCAACTTTCCGAAGAAGAGTTGGAAGCGGCCGTCAAAGCGATCGTCGCGGAGACAGGTGCTGATTCAATCGGCCCCGTGATGAAAGGTCTGGCCGAACGCCACGCGGGCAGCTACGACGGTAAACTCGCGAGCAAGATCGTCGGCAAGCTGCTCAACTCGTAAGCCGATCCGGCGAATTGACAGCCTCGAGCACGGATTCTACTATCGCAGCTGTATGAGTTCTGACCTCCCCATCGTCGCGCGGCTCAAAAAAGAGCTTGCTGAATATCGCCACGAGATGCACCACGAACTGCCCAAGCAGATCGAGGAAGCGCGCGCTCATGGCGACCTCAAAGAGAACGCCGAGTATCATGCCGCTAAAGAGCGGCAAGGCATGCTCAACGCCCGCATCGGCACCATCGAAGGGCGACTCGCTGAACTGGCGATGTACTCGATGGCCTCGATCCCCAAGGATCGAGCCGGTTACGGTAGCCGACTGGTCGTAGAAGATTTGGACTCCGGGGAGGAGTTCACCTACGAGCTGGCGTTCTCCGAAGAGTCGGATCCCGACCAGGGGAAGGTTTCACTCGACTCCCCGTTTGGCCAGGCTTTCATCGGCCGCCAGGTCGGCGATGAGATCTCCGTCCAGACCCCGAAGGGCAAGCGTACTTACGAACTGCTCAAAATCATCACGATTCACGAGATTCTGGGCGAATCCTGACTCCTGCGGACACGGCGCAAACGCCACCGTATCCTTGATGTCGGGGGGACCGTGTGGTACGAAGACGCAACATCTGGGGATTGTCTCTGGGTGGGCCTCGGCCCACCTTTTTTTTGGCCTGCACGCGGGTACAAGCCTGGAGATGATTCACGGCTGCCGGGGCTACCCAGAATGGAGTCGACGACGGCGCAAATTTGGTCTCTGGTCGAACCTGTTGCGGCCGAGCTTGGACTCGAAGTTCTCGAGATCGAGTTGGGCGGCGGGACGTCCAACCGCCTGTTGCGCATCTACCTCGATAGTCGCGACGCCAACGGTGCGGTGTCGATTTCCGACTGCGCAAAGGTTAGCCGCCGGGTAGGTGATGTACTGGATGCGCACGACACGGTCGCCGAGCACTACATGCTTGAGGTGTCGTCGCCGGGCGTCAACAGGCCGCTGCGGAAGCGAGAACACTTCGAAAGGGTGGTCGGCGGTCGAATCCGAGTGAAGCTCGCTTCACCCGGCGGAAAGAAGCGGTCATTGCTTGGGCGACTTGCAGCAATGGACGGAGACGTGGCCAAGATCGAGACAGAAGAGGGGAATACCGAGCGGTTCGCTCTCGAAGAGGTCCAACAGGCCAACTTCGAATTCGAGTTCGAACAGCCCGCAAAGCCCGGCAACGCAAAGCCCGGCAAACGGAAGCGCCGTCGATAGGCAAGCACACGCGGGCAGACGCGAGTGGACAATAAGTAGGCAAGGACGAACTCATGCAGAAGGAATTAGGGCGTGTCATCGAACAGGTCAGCAAGGAGAAGGGCCTCGAAAGAGAGCTCGTCGTTGAGGCTGTCGAAGACGCGATGAAGTCGGCCGCGCGTAAGACCTACGGCGCGACCCTTAACCTCGAAGCCAAGTTCGACCCGGAAACCGGCGGCGTAGACGTCTACAAGATCCAGACCGTAGTCGCTGAGATTCTTGACCCGATCAACGAAGTGTCGGTCGAGCAGGCCAGGGCCGATATGGACCCCGAGGCCCAGATCGGCGATGAGATCTTGATCGAACTCGACACTGTACCGTTTGGCCGCATCGCAGCGCAGGCTGCGAAACAGAACATCGTCCAGAAGGTTCGCGACTACGAACGGACGATGATCTACAACGAGTTCAAAGAACTAAAAGACACGATCCACTCGGGCATCGTGATGCGCTTCGAGCGGCGCAACATCATCGTTCAAGTCCGACCCAACGTCGACGCCGTCCTGCCCGAACGCGAGCAGATTCCCCGCGAGCGCTATCGGCAGGGCGACCGCCTACGGGCTTTAATTACCGACGTGAGCGAGACGGCTCGCGGACCGCAGATCATCCTCTCGCGCACCTCACCCGCTCTCGTCAAGAAGCTCTTCGAACAGGAAGTGCCGGAAGTTTACGAAGGCATCGTTGAAATCAAGAATGTCGTGCGCGAGCCCGGTGGGCGCGCCAAGATCGCCGTGGTCTCGAACGACAGCGACGTCGATCCGGTAGGGGCCTGCGTCGGAATGCGCGGCAGCCGAGTCCAGGCTGTGGTGCAAGAACTGCGCGGCGAACGCATCGACATCGTGCCTTGGACTCCCGATGAAACCGACTTCGTCTGCCGCGCCTTATCGCCGGCGAAAGTCTCTCGCATTGTCATCGATGAAGACGCGCACGCGATGGAAGTCATCGTTCCTGACGACCAGCTCTCGCTTGCCATTGGGCGAAAGGGACAGAACGTTCGTCTGGCAGGCAAAATCAGCGGTTGGAAGCTCGACGTCCACAGCGAGGCCGAGTACGAGAAACGCCAGCGCGAATCGCGACGTTCGCTGCAACGCATCGACGGTCTGGGCGATGTATCCGCAGAACTGCTGCTGGCCGACGGCTACAAGTCAGCGGCTGAACTTTCGGAAACCGCCCCTGAGGTCATCTCGGAAGTCATCGACTGCGACAACGAGAAAGCGCTCGCAATCATCGCTTCGGCCGGCAGCGCCGCCGAGATAGAGCGAGTCGAAAGCATGGTCCTCCATATCGCTGCCGGTGTCAGCGAAGCGGCCTATGCCCTGCGGCCCCCGCCCGAAGAACCAGGCGTCGAAGGCTCCGCTGATGGAGAGGCTCCGGCGGATGGCGAAGCTACTGTTGAGGCGGCCGCGAGCGAAGCTTCGGCCGATGCGGCAGCAGACCCGGCCGCGAGCGAAGCTTCGGCCGATGCGGCAGCAGACCCGGCCGCGAGCGAAGCAAAAGAAGAGACAGCAAAGGAGCCGGATGCCTGACGTGGCGCAGCACCTCAACACAGACGGCCCGACGCGCACCTGCGTCGGTTGTGGCCGCCGCGAGCGGCAGGGCCTACTGCTTCGATTGCAATTCGACGGCGACGCTCGGCTGCAGATCGTAAGCCGCCCAGGACACGGGCGTAGCGCGTACATCCACGCCGACGCGACGTGTCGAACCCGACTCCGCAAGAGTCGGCTGCTCGCCAAGTCATTGCGGCGAGCGATCACCGAAGATCACAGGCAGCAGGCCGCAGTGGCCCACGAATCGTACCTGGCGCAGCTGCAGACTGACCCGACGAACGGCCACGAGACGGCCGGAGCGTAGAGATAAATGGCGAATCGGCGAATACACGAGCTTGCGAACGAATGGGGCGTAAAGTCCCGCAATATCCTCGACCATCTCGCAAAGATGGGCATCACCGGAAAGAAGGCTCAGAGCAGTCTCTCCCCGGATGAAGCCAATCGGGTCGAAAAGGAGATGAACCTCGCGGCGCGCGCCGTCGAGGACCGGCCGGTAGTAACGCGCCGGAAAGTAGCAATACGGCGCCCGGGCGAAGGCACGGCGGTCGGCTACGATGAGATCACCGAGACTCGTGTTAAGCGCGGTGTATTGCTGCGTAGGAAGAAGCGTACACAGATCGGGCCGAGCGGCTCCACGGAGGAGGCGATCCCTCTACTGCGCATGCCCGATGCACGCATCAGCGCCCCCACCATTGTCGATCTCACCCCTGAAGCGCTGACCTCGTTCGTGCCCGGCGACTTTTCGGCGTCTGCACGAGCGTTCGGGCGACGGCTAACAGCATTCGACATCGGAGCCGACAACTTAGAGCAGCCCACCGAGAGCTTCGTAAACGGCAACACAGCCCATGCCGGTGAGATACCGACCGGCGGGACCGAAGAGGAAGTCGACGTCGCACCGATCGACGATGCGGACAAGCTGGCGGAAGAGATGCTCAGTGCCGCTGCGCTTCGGGCCGAGCAGGAGACCGCTGCCGCCGACGCAGCCAAAACAATGCAAGCCGAGGCAGCCGCTGCGAAAGCCGCCGTGGAAGCCGGGCAAGCCATAGCCGCCGAAGAGGCGGCACAGCCAAAGGAAGTTGCAGCGAAGCCCGCCGAGGGTGCAGTAGAGGCGGAGGCCGACGCTCCCATAGAAGCCACCGACACGCCCGAGGCTACCGAGGCTACCGAGGCACCGGCGGCATCCCGGGTGTTAGGACGCATCGACCTCAGCAAGCAGGCCAAGCCTGTCATGCCGGCCGACGCAGCCACCGACGGCAAAGACGCGAAGAAGCCCGGCGAAGAAGCCACTACGGAAGACAAGCCGGGAAGGCGCAAGAAGCGCAAGGTCGTACGCAAGGAAGACATGTTCGACGCGCTCGAACGGTCGTTCCAGTCGCGTTCACGCCGTCCGATGAAACGACGGGTGGCTCCCGGCCAGAAGGTTCACAAGACAGAGATCACCGTAGCGAAGGCCAGCAAACGCGTCATCAAAATCGACGATGTCACCTCCGCCGGCGAACTCGCGAAAGCGATGGGAATCAAAGCCGGCGAAGTGCTGGGTGTACTCATGCGACTGGGCGTGATGAAGAGCATCAACGACCCTATCGACCTGGATACATCGACTCTGGTTGCAGACGAGTTCGACTACAGCATTGAGAATATCGCGGTCAACGTTGACGAGCTGCTAGCGACCTCCGCGACCGAAGACTCCGAAGAACTAGATACAGCCCCGCGCCCGCCGGTCGTCACGATCATGGGACACGTTGATCACGGCAAGACCTCGCTGCTCGATGTGATTCGCAAGTCGAACGTAGTTGACGGCGAAGCGGGCGGCATCACGCAGCACATAGGTGCCTACTCTGTAAACACTCCGCAAGGCGAGATTTGCTTCCTCGACACACCGGGCCATGCCGCGTTCACGGCCATGCGCGCACGCGGTGCAAGCGTGACCGATCTCGTAGTGCTGGTGACCGCCGCTGACGACGGCGTAATGCCACAGACTGTCGAAGCGGTTAACCACGCGAAAGCAGCCGAGTTGCCCGTCATCGTGGCCGTTAACAAAATGGATCGGCCCGACGCCAACCCGGATCGCGTCAAGCAGCAGCTAAGCGAGCACGGGCTACAGCCCGAGGACTGGGGCGGCGACACGCAGTTCGTCGCGGTGTCGGCGCTCAAGAAAGAAGGCATCGACGAACTACTCGAAACGATCAGCCTCGTATCTCAGATGCTCGAACTCAAGGCTCCCAACGACGGCCCCGCACGCGGCACCGTCGTAGAATCTCGACTAGACAAAGGCAGAGGCCCTGTCGCTACGGTCCTCGTTCAGCAGGGGAAACTCGAGCGCGGGGACTATTTCGTTGTCGGCGAGAGCACCGGCCGTGTCCGCGCGATGAGCGACCATACCGGGCGCCAACTATCATCGGCCGGCCCTTCGCAGGCTGTCGAAATTATCGGTCTTGATGGCACCCCGAACGCCGGCGACGGATTCGATGCGGTCGAGAATCTTGGTCGAGCGCAACAGGTCGTGAGTCACCGGCGAGACGTGGTCAGACGGGCTCAAGGGACTTCGTCCGCGCGCATGTCTCTCGAAGACCTGCAACGCCAGGTGGCCGCGGGCGATATCAGCGAACTAAAGGTCGTCATCAAAGCCGACGTACACGGCTCGGCGGAAGCTCTGAAGCAATCGCTCGAGAAACTCAGCAACACCGAAGTCGCACTCAATGTCATCCATCTCGGTGTTGGTGCGATCACCGAGTCCGACGTGCAACTGGCACTCGCGTCGAGGGCGATCATCGTTGGTTTCCACGTACGGCCGGAAGGCAAGGCGCGCAAGCTCGCCGCTCAAGAGCAAGTCGATGTCCGCCTACACACAATCATCTACGAAGTAATCGACGAAGTGACGGCGGCCCTCGAGGGCATGCTCGCGCCCGACTTCAAGGAAGTCGCCGAAGGCCGCGCCGAGATCAGAGACACATTCAATGTGCCGGGCGGCGTCACGATCGCCGGCTGTTACATTACAGAGGGCAAGGTTTCGCGTAACAGCCAGTGCCGCTTGCTGCGCGACAACGTCGTGGTGCACACCGGCAACGTCGGCAGCCTGCGACGATTCAAAGACGATGTACGCGATGTGCAGTCAGGTTACGAGTGCGGTATTGGCATCGAGCGCTACAACGACCTCAAGCCCGGCGACATCATCGAGAGCTTCCGTCTCGACGAAGTAAAACGCACGCTCGGCGACGTAAAGTCCGAGCCACCGCCGACGGATACGCCGACCTGAAATCGGCAACCGGCTGAGGAGACCATGGCGCAATGGTCGTAGGTGTTCTCACACTGCTGCTCTATCTCCCCGACAACCACTCACTCAAGGGGAAGCGGTCGGTGGTGCGTGCCATCAAGGCGCGCGTCTCCAAGAAGTTCAACGTGTCGATCGCCGAGACCGATGACCTCGACAACTGGCAACGGATCACTCTCGGCGTGGCCCAAGTGGGTAACGAGCGCGATCACGTCGATCGGTGCCTACGGGAAGTCTCCTCGTTCATCTGCGGCCTCGGGTTGGCCGAAGCAGGCGAGGAACACTATGACTTCGACAACTACTGAGATCGCAGGCCCCCGCTGACATGCCATCGCAACGCGCCGAAAGAGTAGGACGACTGATCCTGCGTGAACTCTCGCAGATCGTGGACTCCAATGTGGGCGATCCGCGCCTCTCTCTGGTCACGTTCACCGACGTCAAGATGACACCGGACCTGCGAACGGCACACGTTTACTTCTCGAGCCTCGTCGGCGCCGACGGCCGCGAGGAAGCCGCTACCGCGCTGAAGAAGGCCTGCGGCTATATCCGCCGCGAGTTGGGGCATCGGCTGAGCCTGCGCTATGTCCCTCAGCTGCGCTTTTCGGTCGACAAATCTCTGGATCTATCCGACCGCATCGGCCGTCTGATCGACGAACCGCACGACAACGATGAAGAATAATCCGGCGCGCCGATCCGGCATTCTCCTGCTCGACAAACCGACGGGAATCACCTCCGCCAGGGCCGTGGCCGTAGTGCGCCGCGCACTGGGCAAACCGAAGGTCGGTCATCTGGGTACTCTCGACCCCTTTGCGTCGGGGCTACTCCCTTTGTGTATCGGAGAAGCAACAAAGATAGCGCCGTTCCTAAATACTGCCGACAAGGCCTATCGCGGTGTAATCCAACTCGGCCTGCGCACGGACACGCTCGACGGCACCGGCGAAGTGCTCGAACGAGCTACCGACATCCCAGACGCCTCCGGCATTGATCTCAAGGCGCTCGCCGCCCGCTTCACCGGCGCGTTGGAACAGGTTCCACCTGCATTCTCGGCCATCAAGAAAGACGGCGTGCCCATGTACAAGCTGGCCAGGGAAGGGCGTGCGCCCGAGCTCGAGCCACGACAAGTATGCATCCATCGGCTCGTGCTGCGCAGCCTCGGCCCCGACCGCATCATGCTCGATATGACCTGCTCGAAGGGCACCTATGTCAGAAGCCTCGCCCGCGACCTGGGCGACGCCGTTGGCTGTGGCGCAACCTTGGTCGAACTCATTCGATCCGCTTTCGGCGCTTTCGCACTCGAATCGGCCATTTCCCTAGAAGATGTCGAACAGGGAGGCGACGCGCCCATGATCGGGCTCGCCGAGGCCGTCGCCCACCTACCGGAACTCAGCGTCGATGCTGCCACGGCAGCAGACCTTCGCCAGGGCCGCCAGCACGCCCTAGCGGGCCTGACCCCACCTACCAAACAAGGCGAACTGAGGCGCGTTTTGGCCTCGGACGACGACCTAGTGGCCGTCGTCCGCGCCGAGGACGGAGAGTGGGATTTTGAGAGGGTATTCGCCGCTGCACCATAAGAAGGCGGCATCTTGCGCACTTTCCCTGTACCTGTTAGAAGCAGCCGTCTAATCAATAGAGAAAAATAGAGGAAGATAGGAACGACGCGACGCGCCCGTGGCGAGGCTAATCACCCAAGTCGGCAAGAAACTGCCGCGCGGGGGAAAAGACTCGCGTGACGCAGCGGGGATTCCGCTTAAGACGACATGCAAGCACAGGGAACAGAGGCGAAAGAGGTCATCATCGAGGCCTACCGCACTCACGGTACCGACACGGGCTCTCCAGAAGTCCAGATAGCGCTCCTTACAAGCCGGATCATCCACTTGACGGAGCACTTTAAGATCCACAAGAAGGATCACCACTCTCGGCGCGGTCTGCTCAAACTCGTTAGCAAGCGACGCCGTCTGCTGGACTACCTAAAGCGAACCGAACATGCTCGATATCTCGCAGTTATCGAGCGTCTTAGCCTTCGTAAGTAACAGCGCACGTTCAGTTCAAATACTCCTCACCGAATTGCGAATCTTCGGATTGGCAGAGGTCTAATTAATGGCTCACCAAGTTGAACTTGAAGTAGGAGGCAGACGCCTCCTCATGGAAACCGGCAAAGTCGCCAAACAGGCTGACGGCGCCGTCATGATGACTTACAGCGATACGTCTGTGCTCGTCACAGCCGTATCTGCGAAATCCGCCCGCGAGGGCCTCGACTTTTTCCCGCTCACCGTCGAGTACCAGGAAAAGTCGTACGCGGCCGGCAAGATCCCCGGCGGCTTCTTTAAGCGAGAGGGCAGACCGGCGGGACACGAAATTCTCACCTGCCGTGTAATCGACCGCCCCATTCGCCCGCTGTTCCCCGCGGGCTATCGTTTCGAGACTCAGGTCATCGCCACCGTATTGTCGGCGGATGCCGCCGGCTGCCCTGACGTATTGAGCCTCTGTGGCGCATCGGCGGCATTCACCATTTCCGACGTCCCATTCGACGGCCCCATCGGCGCCGTACGTATCGGCCGGATGGACGGCAAGCTGATCGTCAACCCGACCGTCGAAGAAGCGGAAGAGGGCGATCTCAACATTCTGGTAGCAGCCAGCCGCGACGCGATCGTCATGGTGGAGGGCGGCGCCAACGTGGTCCCCGAGGACGAAATCCTCGAAGCGCTCTATCATGCGCACGATTCTATCCTCCCAATTCTCGATGCTCAGGACGAGCTCCAGAAGGCGGCCGGCCGGCCGAAACGCGAATTCGTCGCTCCCCAGCTCGACCAGACCATCCTCAAGCAGGTGCGCGAGACCGCAACGCCCGGCCTGCGCGAAGCATACACGGTCAAAGAGAAGCTCGATCGCTACGCCGCCCTCGACAAGTTCAAAGCGGAGTTTGTTTCCGGTCTGAGCGAAGAACAGCTCGAGCGCAAGGGCGAAGTCATGGAAGCGCTGTCGGCGGTCAAGAAAGAGATCGTCCGCGGCGACATCGTCGACAAGGGCGCCCGCCTCGACGGCCGCGATCTCGAAACGGTTCGTCCCATCGAGATCGAAACCGGCATACTGGCACGTACGCACGGCAGTTCCCTGTTCACACGCGGCGAGACGCAAGCGCTGGTCGTGGTGACGTTGGGTACCTCGTCTGACGAACAACGCATCGACTCGCTCTACGGTGATGTGTGGAAGAGATTCATGCTGCACTACAACTTTCCGCCCTTCAGTGTGGGCGAAGCGCGTCGCTTCGGTTCACCGGGCCGACGTGAAATCGGCCACGGTGCGCTCGCTGAGCGTGCACTGGCACCGGTACTACCGACCAAAGAAGATTTCCCGTACACGCTGCGTGTGGTCTCAGAGATCACCGAGTCGAACGGTTCATCGTCAATGGCTTCGGTCTGCGGTGGTGCACTGGCGATGATGGACGCGGGCGTTCCGCTCAAGGCGCCGGTCGCCGGCGTTGCCATGGGTCTGATCAAGGAAGGCGACTCGTTCGCGATCCTCTCCGACATTCTCGGCGACGAGGATCATCTCGGCGACATGGACTTCAAGGTCGCGGGCACCCCGGACGGCATTACCGCCGTGCAGATGGACATCAAGATCTCGGGCATCTCGCGCGAGGTCATGCGCGCCGCCCTCTACCAGGCACGCGACAACCGCCTTCATATCCTCGGCGAGATGGACAAAGCACTCTCGGGGCCGCGTGACGATGTTTCGGAACACGCTCCGCGCATCGAAGTGATGAAGATCGACCCCGAAAAGATCCGCGACATCATCGGACCAGGCGGCAAGGTCATCCGCGGCATCGTCGCCGAGACCGGCTGCAAGGTCGACGTCGAAGACGATGGTACCGTATCGATCGCATCAGCCGACGGAGCTTCGTTGGCAAAGGCCATCGACATCGTCAACGGGCTCACCCAGTCGCCCGAAGTCGGCCGCATCTACGACGGGAAAGTACGCAAGGTCGTGGACTTCGGCGCCTTCGTCGAAATCCTTCCGGGTACCGACGGCCTTCTGCACATCTCCCAGCTTGCCGAGGAGCGCGTCCAATCCGTCACCGACGTGGTGAAGGAAGGCGACGAGATCCCCGTCAAAGTGCTGGAGGTTGATCGTCAGGGTAAGATCCGGCTGAGCCTTAAAGAGGCGCGCCGCGACCTAGAAGAGAAATCGGGAACGTGATTTGAAAGATACCTGTAGAGCCACGAGGCTTGAAAATGGGCTGCGTATAGTAACCGAACCGGTAGCTGACGTCGCGTCGGCGACCGTCGGTATCTGGGTTGAGAACGGATCATGCTTCGAGACCGAGAAGCTCAGCGGGATCTCACACTTCATCGAGCACCTCCTGTTCAAGGGAACTGACGACCGGTCCGCATTTCAGATTGTCGAAGAGATCGAGCGCTACGGCGGATCGGTCAACGCATTTACGAGCAAGGAACATACGTGCTACCACGCGCGCGCGTTGGGCGCGCACTGCGAAACCGTGCTCGACGTGCTCGGCGACATCATTCTGAACTCAACTTTCCGAACCGAAGACATCGAGGTAGAGCGCGAGGTCATCACGCAGGAGATTCTCGACGTCGAGGACTCTCCTGAAGAGTTCGTCCACGACTACTTCTTGCAGAGCTATTGGCCGGGCCATCCGCTGGGATGGAACGTAACCGGCACGGTGGATACCGTTTCCAATATCACACGCGACGACATCATCGACTATGTGGCGTCTCGTTATCGACCAGACCGTATCGTAGTAGCGGCCGCGGGCGCCCTGGACCACGACTCGTTTGTCGATGCATGTCGCGAGCGATTTCTCAGCATGAGCGGCACCTACGAGCCGCCACCGCCGGACATGCCCGACTTCAACCCCGGCCTGTTCGTCAGCCAACGTGATCTCGAACAAGTACACATCGTGCTCGGCCTCCCGGGAGTATCGATTGTCGACGAACGTCGCGATGTTGCCGAGGTACTGTTTTCTGCGCTCGGCGGCGGCATGAGTTCACGCCTCTTCCAACGCGTACGCGAAGAGAAGGGCCTCGTCTACTCGATCTATTCATTCCAGAGCCCCTTCCAACACATCGGATATTCGGGCGTATACGCTGCGACGGTACGCGATCACGTCGAAGAGGTCATGGATCTCGTTACCGCCGACATCGCGTCGATCGCCGCCAACGGTCTTACCCTCGAGGAACTCGACCGCACCAAGGCGCAGCTCATCGGCAGTATCCCTCTCTCGCTGGAATCTACCGAGTCACGCATGTTCCGAATTGCTCGCAACCAGATGGAATTCGGTCGTCACGTTACGCTCGATGAGATCACCAAAGCGATCTCATCGGTGACCAACGACGACATTCAAGAGTTGGCCGAAGAGCTGTTTGCCTTCGAGCGCCTCGGGGTGGCTCTACTGGGTGACGCGGACGAAGATCTCCTGACGCTTCCGGCAAGCTGATCGATGGGCCTGAACAAAATCAGAATCGCGGTAAAGCGCATGGGCGGGATCGCGACCGAGCTGCCACGCTATATGACCGAGGGCGCCGCCGGGATGGACCTCCACGCCGCCCTCGAAAACTCGATTTCGATAGATCCTGGGGCGACAACCCTTGTGCCCTGCGGGTTTGCGATCGCCATACCTCGGGGGTACGAGGGCCAAGTGCGTCCCCGAAGCGGGCTCGCCCTTAAACACGGACTGAGCATTCCGAACGCTCCGGGCACGATCGATTCGGACTATCGCGGTGAGGTGGGAGTGATCTTGATCAATCTCGGCCGCGAAACGATCGTCATCGAGCCGCAGCAGCGCATTGCGCAGCTCGTGATTTGTCCCGTCGCCCACGCCGGTCTGGTTGAGGTCGAAGATCTCGACGAAACGGTCCGGGGCGAAGGTGGTTTCGGCCACACTGCGTGAACGTCGCCAAGCTCGCGCCGTGCGGCTACCAGCAGCCTTGGAAACAGACTCGGCAGGCGCAAAAAGAGCTACGCGGTGATTGAACGATATACCCGTCCAGAGTTAGGAAAGATTTGGTCTGACGAGCACCGTTATGCCGTCATGCTCGAGATCGAGATTCGCGTTTGCGAAGCGCTCGCCGCACGCGGGTTAGTGCCCATCGAGGCCACGAAGGTCATGCGTAAGAAGGCCTCGGTCGATGTGGCGCGTGTGGCGGAGATCGAAGCTGAGGTCCACCACGACGTCATCGCATTCGTCACGGCGGCTGCCGAAAGTATTGGGCCCGAAGGGCGCTTCCTCCATTTCGGAATGACGTCGTCCGATGTACTCGATACCACATTCGCGCTGCAGCTGGTCGAGGCGAGCGATGCGCTGGAAAAAGCACTGATCAAACTGATCGCTGCGGTTCGCAAACAGGTCAACGCACATCGCGGTACGGTCATGGCCGGACGCACACACGGCATTCACGCCGAGCCGATCACTTTCGGCCTCAAGCTCGCCGGCTGGTACACCGAGCTGCTGCGCGCGCTCGACCGCTTGCGCGCAGCGCGCGTCGAGATTTCTCACGGTGCGCTGTCGGGGGCTGTAGGAACCTACGCCATGAACGGCCCCGACATTGAAGCAGAGGTGCTCGAGTCTCTCGGCCTGATCGTTGAGCCGGTATCCACCCAAGTCGTTCCCCGCGACCGCCATGCGATGTTCTTCGCGACGCTTGCGACCATCGGCGGTGGTCTGGAACGCTTCGCCACCGAGATTCGCCATATGCAACGTACCGAGCTGCTCGAAGCACTCGAACCGTTCGGCAAAGGACAAAAGGGCTCCTCGGCGATGCCGCACAAGCGCAATCCGATTCTCACCGAGAATCTGAGCGGGCTCGCGCGTCTACTGCGCTCGTACGCGGGGGCGGCTTTCGAGAACATCGCTCTGTGGCACGAGCGCGACATCAGCCATTCGTCGGTAGAACGCGTGATCGGCCCCGACGCCACCATCACGCTGGACTTCATGCTCGGTCGCCTGACCGGCGTGATCGCCGATCTCGATGTCAGACCGGAGGCCATGCGGCGCAACCTGGACATCACAGGCGGGCGCCTGGCATCAGAGCGCATATTGCTCGCGATAGTCGACAAGGACATCGCGCGCGACGAAGGGTACCGCTGGGTGCAACGTTGCGCGATGGCCGAAGGCGACTTCCGCGCTGCCGTGCGAGACGACACGGACATATCGCGCTTGCTCAGCCAAGACGAAATCGAAGATTGCTTCGACGAGAAGCACGCGCTGAAGCACATCGACCTGATCATCGACCGGGCATTGGAGAAAACACCATGAGCGACGGGACGCGAGGCGAATTGCTGGCCGAGGAGATCTCTCCCGATACCTGTCGGTTCTGGGATGCGAAGACCCGCAAGAAACTAGACAAGGATCGCTTCCGCCAAGATCTCGGCGGAGTCGAAGACGCTTACCAAGCGAACGCCAGGCGCATTGGCGCGGAGTAGTAGTGACGTGAATTTCGTAGCGCGCGTATATGTCGTTCCCAAACCGGCGATTCTCGACCCACAGGGCAAAGCCGTCGAAACGTCCCTACACAGCCTCGGCTACGACGAGGTTGGTGATGTCCGCCTGGGAAAGTACATCGAGGTAAAGCTCTCGGGTGACGGCACCGCCGGCGTCGAGGCCCGGGTCGAAGAGATGTGTAGGAGCCTGCTGGCGAACGAAGTCATCGAAGACTACCGATTCGATGTCGAGAGCGCCTGACCGTGAAGTGGGGCGTACTTCATTTTCCGGGATCCAACGACGAACGAGATACCGTCTACGCGCTCGAGTCTATACTCGGATACGACGCTCGACTGCTCTGGCATGGCGACCGCAACGTCTCGGATTGCGATGCAATCGTACTGCCTGGCGGCTTTAGCTACGGCGATTATCTTCGTTGCGGCGCGTTAGCCCGGTTCTCTCGCGTGATGGAGGCCGTTGCGGCATTTGCCGAGAGCGGCGGGCCGGTGCTCGGCATCTGCAACGGATTCCAAGTGCTCTGCGAGGCCGGCATACTGCCGGGCGCGTTGGTTCAGAATCGCGGACTCAAATTTCGCTGCATCCCCACCGAACTCACGATCGAAAACAACACCACCGCCTTCACGCGCAGCTTCGCGAGCGGCGACCGCGCGGTCATTCCGGTCAAACACGGCGAAGGTTGCTACGTAGCCGACCAACGCACGCTGGCCGAGATCCAAGACAACGGGCAGGTGGTGTTTCGCTACACCAACAATCCGAACGGCTCGATTGACGATATCGCAGGCATCTCCAATCGCCATGGCAACGTCGTCGGGCTGATGCCGCATCCGGAACATGCGGTCGACCCACTTACCGGAGTCACCGACGGTCAGGCGCTGTTCCAATCGGTCGGCGCGTGGAAGGAGGCCGCCTGATGGGCGCAGCCGCCATCAACTATCGCGTAACGACCGACGTGACTCTTCAGCTCGGCCTCGATCACGGCCTGACACAGGAAGAATACGAGCGCGTTGTCGATCACCTCGGTAGAACCCCAACGTTCGAAGAACTCGGTGTGTTCTCCGTCATGTGGTCGGAGCATTGCAGCTACAAGAGTTCACGGCTGCATCTCAAGCGTTTTCCCACCGAGGGTCCGCGCGTCCTTCAGGGCCCCGGCGAGAATGCCGGTGGAATCGACATCGGGGGAGGGATGGCGGCGATCTTCAAGATTGAAAGCCACAATCATCCCTCCTACATCGAGCCCTATCAGGGGGCCGCTACCGGCGTCGGAGGTATTCTGCGAGACGTGTTCACCATGGGCGCGCGCCCGGTGGCGAACATGAACAGCCTGCGCTTCGGCAGCGCCGATCATGAGAAGACTCCGTTCCTGCTCGACGGCGTGGTCGCGGGAATCGGCGGCTACGGAAACTCGGTCGGCGTGGCGACCGTCGGCGGCGAAGCATATTTCGACTCCGGCTATGACGGCAACATTCTCGTCAATGCATTCACACTCGGCATCGTCGCCCAAGACAAGATCTTCCGCGCGAGCGCCGCCGGTATCGGAAACCCGATTCTCTACGTGGGATCGAAGACCGGCCGCGATGGAATCCACGGCGCGAGCCTGCTGGCATCGACGGAATTCAAAGAAGAGTCCGAACAGATGAAGCCCACGGTGCAGGTAGGGGATCCTTTCACCGAAAACCTTTTGATCGAGGCCTGCCTCGAAGCAATGGCGGGCGACGACATCGTCGCGATCCAAGATATGGGCGCCGCGGGCCTTACCAGCTCGAGCGTCGAGATGGCGTCGCGCGGCGGCGTGGGAATCTGCCTGGATCTCGACAAGATTCCACTGCGTGACGAATCCGTCACTCCCTATGAGATGCTGCTCTCGGAATCCCAGGAACGCATGGTCGTAGTGGCCAAGCAGGGAAGAGAAGACAATCTTCGTGAAATTTTCGAACGCTGGGGGCTCGACTGTGTAGCCGTCGGCGCGGTGACCGACGACGGCCGTTTCCGCGCAACGTATCGCGGCGAAGAAGTCGCTTCGATTCCTGTCGATGCGCTAACCGATGCGGCGCCCGCCTACCAGCGCCCCATTGCCGAACCGACCGAGCCGGCCGGTGAACCTCTCGACCTCGAAAACATTACTGAGCCTGCCGATCTAGGCGCAACGCTCGTTCTGCTTCTTGGATCACCGAACCTCTGTAGCCGCGCCTGGATCCACCAACAGTACGACTGCTACGTGGGTGCCAACACCGTGGTCAGACCCGGTGGTGACGCCGCCGTCGTGCGTGTGCGAGAAACCGGTGGCGCACTGGCCATGACCACCGACTGCAACTCACGTTACGTCCAGTTGGATCCCTACGTCGGTGCCCAGCACGCCATGGCGGAAGCGGTGCGCAACATAGCGGTCACCGGTGGTCGCGCAGCCGCGGTGAGCGACTGCCTCAACTTCGGCAGCCCAGAGAAACCCGAGGTAATGTGGCAGTTCTCGCGTGTGGTCGACGGTCTATCGGAGGCCTGCGACTTCTTCGGTACGCCGGTAGTCTCAGGCAACGTAAGTTTCTACAACGACACACTCGGCGCATCGATCCCACCGACACCGGTTATAGCGATGGTGGGCTTAGTTAAAGACGCGCGTGCTACCGCAACAGCTGCCATCGAGAAACCGGATCAAGCAATCCTTCTCGTCGGTGCCGGCGTGCCAGAACTCACAGCTAGCGAATATTTAAGCGTCGTGCACGGCCAGACGGGCGATCGACCACCGGCAATCGACCTAGCGGCGGAAGGCGCACTCGCAGAATTTTGCGCACGGGTCATCGAACGGGGACATGTGAAGACCGCGCACGACGTTTCCGACGGTGGGATCGCAGTGGCACTAGCCGAGATGTGCATCACGGGGCCAGGAATCGGCTGCGAGGTCGGGATTCCCACCAGCGCACGCGGCGACCTCTGCTTGTTCGGCGAAAGCGGCGCGCGGGTGCTCATCTCGGTAGACGCCGCGGAATTGGACGCGGTGGAGAGCGAAGCTCGAACCCTCGGCGTACCGCTCATGCGTCTCGGGAGCAGCGGCGGCGATCGCGTACGCATCGACGCCGCCGACGGCACGCTCGTCGATGTATCGGTGGGCGAACTGCACGAAGCCTGGAATACCGCGTTGCCGCGAATTGCCACGGGCCAATAGGCGAAACCGCGCACGTGGCCCTCAACGTGCGTTAGGTCATGTGTGTCGTCGGGCCTTCCGTGTTAAGTATTGGCCATCGCTGTTCGGGGTAAAGCGGGTTTGATCAAAGAGGACAAATTCCACGAGGAATGCGGCGTCGTTGGGGTCATAGACCGCCCCGAGGCAGCCAATCTCGCCTACTTGGGCCTCTACGCGCTCCAGCATCGGGGCCAAGAGGGCGCAGGCATCGTCTCGACCAACGGAGAGTCGCTCATCAACCATCGGGGTCTCGGCCTGGTGGCCGACGTTTTCGACGAAGACGTCATTCGCCGCCTCGACGGCGACTCCGCTATCGCCCACAACCGCTACTCTACAGCCGGCCAAACGCTGCTGCGCAATACCCAACCTTTCGTCGTCGAGTACGCTGAGGGCAGCCTGGCTGTCGCTCACAACGGTAACTTCGTGAACGCGGCCACGCTGCGTCAACGCCTGGAGTCATCAGGCTCGATCTTCCAATCGACCGTAGACACGGAAGTGCTCGTGCATCTCATCGCGAGATCGAAGGGTGCAACCCTGCTCGATCGCGCGGTCGACGCCATGAGCCAGGTCGAAGGTGCGTACTCGGTCCTCTTCATGGCCGAACACGAAATGATCGCCGCACGCGACCCCCACGGATTCCGACCGCTCGTGCTGGGCAAGTTCCACGAGGGTGGAGGGTACGTCGTTGCGTCGGAAACGTGCGCGCTCGACCTCATGGAAGCTGAGTACGTGCGCGAAGTAGACCCCGGCGAGGTGCTCCACTTCACCGGCGGCGAACTCGTCTCGAGCCGCCCCTTCGCCAGCGTCCCGCGCCACGCCTGCGTATTCGAGTACGTTTACTTCTCGCGCCCCGACAGCGTGGTTTTCGATCACAACGTATACGAGATCCGCAAAGAGATGGGGCGGCAGTTGGCGCGTGAAACCCAAATCGATGCCGACATCGTCATCCCGGTACCCGACTCTGGGGTTCCAGCGGCGCTAGGCTACTCGGAAGAAGCGAACATCCCGTTCGAGATGGGGCTAATCCGTAACCACTATGTCGGTCGTACGTTTATCGAGCCCACCGAGTCGATTCGCAACTTCGGTGTAAAGGTAAAGCTCAACGCACAGCGCGACGTCCTCGTCGGCAAACGGGTGGTGGTAGTCGATGATTCCATCGTTCGTGGAACCACTAGCCGCAAAATCGTAGGAATGATCCGCGCGGCCGGAGCCACAGAAGTCCATTTCCGCGTCTCAGCGCCGCCGACCATCCGTTCTTGCTACTACGGAGTCGACACGCCCACATCCGAAGAACTCGTCGCCAACAAGAAGAACCTGACCGAGTTACGCGACTACATTCTTGCCGACTCGCTCGCGTATCTTTCCGAAGAGGGTCTGTACTCGTTTGCCGGTGGACGGGAACCGGGCTTCTGCGACGCCTGCTTCACCGGCAACTATCCGGTTGCGCCCATGGATCTGGCCGATCAGCCTCAAATGAAGCTATTCGAAGCCCTCGAGTTGGCACCGAAGCGCGCACGCACCGGTAAATAGCGGTCCTTCCAGAAACCGATACGTATTCAGACGGTGGTGTGGCGGCGCCAATTCTTGTCGTCGCGCTCGGGACAGTCGGCGTTGAAATGCAGACCACGACTCTCTCGACGACTGCGCGCCGACCGAATGATCAGCTCGGCAACCAGAGCTAGATTACGCAGCTCCACCAGGTCGCCTGTCACTGTGAAATCCCAATAGTACTGGCGGATTTCGTCGCGCAGCATGGCTACACGCGCTGCCGCGCGGGCGAGGCGCCGATCGCTGCGGACGATGCCCACGTAGTTCCACATCAGTCGGCGAATTTCGTCCCAGTTGTGGGAAATGACGACCGACTCATCGTTGTCTACCGCATCGCCCGCGGTCCAATCCGGGAAATTAGGGATCGCGCCTTCGGCACCGGCTATTATAGACCCAGCGTGCTCGACGGCACGGTGGGCGAATACCAGCCCTTCCAGCAACGAATTGGATGCGAGTCGATTCGCGCCGTGCATTCCGGTCATCGCGACTTCGCCGGCCGCGTACAGTCTCCCGACGGCGGTCTCGCCGTGCAGGTCGGTTACCACGCCTCCGCACATGTAGTGCGCGGCCGGCACGACCGGAACAGAAGTCTCGGTAATGTCGATGCCATAGCTGGCGCAACGTTCGGAGATTTGCGGGAACCGTTGCCGTACGAAATCGGCACCCAGACCGGTCAGATCCAAATTAACGTTGTCCCAACCACTGCGTTTCATCTCTTGATCGATCGCGCGCGCGACGATGTCACGCGGCGCAAGCTCTGCGCGTTCATCGTAGTCGGCCATGAACGCGGTTCCATCGGGCCGGCGAAGAATCGCTCCCTCGCCGCGAGCGGCCTCCGTGATCAAGAAGGTCCGCGCGTCGGGGTGATAGAGACAGGTTGGATGAAATTGAATGAACTCGAGATCCGACGCCCGGCAACCGGCGCGATAGGCCATGGCCAGGCCGTCGCCGGAAGCCACATCGGGATTAGACGTATAGAGATAGACCTTTCCGGTGCCGCCCGTGGCGAGAAGCGTCGCTCGTGCGCTGAATGTCTCGACCGCACCCGTGCTCTCATCAAGCACATAAGCCCCCCAACATTGAGGGTGGCCCCGCGCCAATCCAAACTTCTGATCGACCAGCAGATCGACCGCCAGATGGGTTTCGAAGATCTGAATGTTGCTGTGGCGCCGCGTGACCTCGATCAGCGCGCGGGAGATCTCTTCTCCGGTGCGATCGGCCGAATGCAGCACGCGTCGATGCGAATGCCCCCCCTCGAGCCCAAGGTCGTAGCCATTGCCGCCGTCATCGGGAGAGAACTGTGCTCCGAAACGAATGAGCTCCTCGACGCGTGCCGGACCTTGTTCGCAAACACCCCGTACGACCGACTCGTCGCAGAGGCCGGCACCTGCTTCGAGCGTGTCGGCAACGTGGCTTTCGACGCTGTCGTCGTCCGCCCACACCGCCGCAACGCCGCCTTGCGCCCAAGCAGTGTTGGACTCGGCCAACGTCCGCTTGGTAACGACCGCAACGGTTCCGTTCTCAGCAGCTTTGATCGCGAAAGTCAGGCCCGCGATGCCGCTTCCGATGACGAGATAGTCGAAGGTAGGCATGTCAGCAGTGGGCGCCATCTTAGTCTCGGCGGCGGCGTCTGCAAGCCGGCGGATTCGGGCACCGCCGTTGCGTGCCACTCTCCCTGCAGGGTGCCGTTGGCGGGCGAAGCGGCAACATGTACCTTGGTGGGGGCGGCTGAGGCGGCGGCGCGGGCAGCAATGTTAAATCTACCGAATCTCCTCACACTCGCGCGGATCGCAGCAGTTCCGATCGTGGTCTGGTTGCTCAGAAACCCATCGGGCAACACCGCTTTCGTCGCCTTTGGCGTTTACTTCGTCGCAACGATCACCGATTTCTTCGACGGCTATCTTGCGCGGCGTTACGGCCAGACCACCGCGCTCGGCAAGCTCCTGGACCCGCTGGCAGACAAGCTGCTGGTCGTGTCTGCGCTGGTAATGTTGGCTCTGATGGACCGCCAACCGTCGATTCCCGACTGGCTGCTCGTAATCATCATCGGTCGCGAATTGGCCGTCACCGGACTGCGCAGCATCGCGGCAAGCGAGGGGATCGTGCTCGGCGCCGAGGCCACCGGCAAGCTCAAGATGATACTGCAGAGCATCGGCATTCACGCCCTGATCCTGCACTACAGCTACTTCGGCGTGAACTTCCACCTCGTCGGTCTGATCACGCTTCTCGCATCGACCGTGGTGGGTCTTTGGTCTGCTGTGGAGTACCATATGAAGGTCTTTCGAGAACTGGGCACTAAGGGCCTCTCGGACGGCTAACCAGGCCGCAGCGACTTGCAAACGAAGCGGGATCGGTTAGATAATCCCTGCACGCCCCAGCCTGGGCGATCGTCTTGCGCGGGTGTAGCTCAGTTGGCTAGAGCATCTGCTTGCCATGCAGAAGGTCGTGGGTTCGAATCCCATCACCCGCTCCATTTTTCTCCGAGTTTGCCGAGATTGCGATCATGGTCCTCGGGCGACCGTGCGTCTCCCCCTCGCTGGCTCGGGCTCAGGAGCACTCGATGCCCAAAGCACCGGAAAGCGAGCGCCATCCGCTCAACGGCCTACGGGTCGCCGACTTCAGCCGCGTACTGGCCGGACCGTTCTGTACCCGCATTCTGACCGACCTTGGTGCGGACGTCATCAAGATCGAGCCGCCTGCCGGCGACCTGAGTCGCTTTCTGGGGCCACGCCGCCGCAGCATGAGCGGCTACTACATGCAGCAGAACTGCGGCAAGCGAAACGTTTCCATAGACCTAAAGACGCCACGCGGCCGCGAACTGGCCGAGCAGATCATCGCCCACTCGGACATTCTCATGGAGAACTTCAAGCCGGGCGTTATGGAAGAACTCGGCTTGGGGCACGAGACGGTTCGAACACGCCATCCCGAGCTCATCTATTGCTCGCTGAGCGGTTTCGGCCACGATGGCCCGTGGCGCGACCGGCGCGCTTTCGCCGGCATCGCCCACGCGACCACCGGTACATTGCATCGCCAGCTCGCCATCAGCGGCGCGCCCGCGTTCGATAGCGTGTTGGCCATAGGCGACACGGTATCGGGTCTGCAGGCGACCATAGCCATCATGGCGGCTCTCGAACTGCGTAGACGTACCGGCCGCGGGCAATTCATCGACATGGCCATGCACGACTCGCTGCTCTCGATCCAAGAGTGCGCCAACTTCTATCTCTTTCCCAACGAACCCACCGAGCACGACTTCCTGTGCTCGTGGGTGTATCCCTGCAACGGCCGACTGGTGGCAATGCCCCCGGACCCGCGCGCACAATGGGAGCGACTGACTGCCGTGATGGGACGTCCCGAACTCGCTACAGATGACCGCTACAACACGCTCAGCAAGCGCGAAGCGGCTCTCGGTGAGCTCGAGGCCCATATCGCCTTGTGGGTAGCCGAGCAGGGCAGTGCCGACGACGTGGTCGCCCAGCTCGAAGCCGCCGGCTTCCCCGGCGCCAAGATCCTGACCATGGGCGAGGCGCTCGACAGTGCGCAGACACGAGCCCGAAACATGACGCCTGAGATCGACGACCGCAGCGGCCGTCCCACCCGAGTCCTGAACACGCCGTATCGCTTCGTCGACGAGCAGGCGGCCGAGGCCGGGGTGCGCGGAGTGCCTGCGTTCCGCGGCGAGGACAACGGTGAGGTCCTGGAGGAACTGCTGGGGCTATCGTCCGACGAGATCGCCGAACTCGAACGCGACGGGGTCCTTTCCAGCCGTCTGCCGGACCCCGAGTAGGAGTCCTCAACCGAGCCAGCGAGTCGCGAGAGTCTTGGTCCCTCGTACGTCGTCTGTCGCTAAGTCTCCTCTCTTGCTCAGCCGGGCCTCAGCCCGCCTCATCGTAGAGGCTGCACGACATCGCTTTGATCACAAGATAAACCGCACGCCCTTTGGCCAGACCGAGCTCCTCGACAGCGGCTCGCCCGATCTCGACAGTGATGGCAGGGAGATCGGCAGAGATACGTGCCTTGAGCAGATGGGAGGTCTCAACTGTGTAGAGTTCCTCTACGATTGCGCCAAAGACGTTGCGCGCCGACAAGCCTTTTGGCTTCTCTACCGCCACGAGCACGTCACGCGCCGGGATACCTACAAGGCATGCTGCCGAAGCCCCTTGCAGCGTTGCGGGTAGAACGAGCGTGAGCTCAGTCTCTCCGAGCCTTACCGTCGTCTGCCATTCCTCCCGCTCTACAATCGTAGCTTGGATCACGTTATCGAAGCCCCTTTCCTTGGCTATGGGGAACACCGCAGGGTCGGTGAGCACGTCACCGGGCGCGCCCCGGGCAATGACTCGGCCTTCGTCGAGGACCACAAGGTCGTCACAGAGCGCCTGAACTTCCAGCGGATCATGCGATACGAGAATCATCGGTACGTCCACCTCATCGCGAACGCGACGCAAGAAGGGCAGAATCTTACGTCGCAGCGGTTGGTCGAGTGCGGCCAGCGGTTCGTCCAGCAACATGAGCCGCGGTGCCGAGCACAGGGCTCGTCCGAGTGCGACGCGCTGCCGCTCTCCGCCTGACAGATTTAGCGGCTTGCGATCAAGCAGCGGGCCGAGTTCGAGTAGCTCAACGGCACTGTCGTAGATCTGACGGCTGTCTCGCTCCTCGCGCTGAGCGCGCCGAAAGCCGGCTTCCAGATTCCGTCTCACGCTTTGATGCGGGAAAAGGAGACCGCTCTGTGGCACGTAGCCAATGCCACGTTTCTCTGGGGGGACAAGAATTTTGAGGCTCGTATCCTGCCACTGTGCGTGGCCCAATGAGATACGACCTCGTGAGTCCGACCGCAGGCCGGCAATGCTCTCAAGGAGGCTCGTCTTTCCGCAACCGGACGGACCGAACAATCCCGTTACGTGTGAATGCGTCTCCAAGTCGACATCCAGCCTGAATCGGTCGAGCTGCAAGGAGATCCGAGCGGACAGTGAGACCGTATCGCTCATGATCTCTTCACGCTGGACGGGTTGGTCGCAAGCAACTCGGTTACGTAAATCGCACCGAACCCCAACGCCAGCGAAACCGTGATGAGAATATAGGCTTCGTAGTGTTGCCCCATCTGTTGTGCAGAGAATATCGCGCTTGCCAAAGTCTGAGTCTTGAATGGGATGTTCCCGGCTACTGTCACGGTAGCGCCAAACTCACCTACCGCGCGACTGAATCCGAGAATGGCCGCCGCAAGGAGGCCACGTGACGCTAGGGGAACGCTCGTGCGCAGGAACGTCTCGACACGCGTGTATCCGAGCGTGCGATGCATCATCTCAAGCCGCGGATCTACTCCGTCGAATGCAACCTTCGCCGTTCGCACTACGAGCGGCATGGCCATGACGGCTGCTGCTAATACGGCGGCCCGCCACGTTAGTAGGATATCGATGCGCAGCCCAAGCACTTCGGGGCCAAGCGGGCCGTCAACGGCCAGACCGCGCAACAAGAGATAGCCGACAGCGGTCGGTGGCAACACCATCGGCAGCGTTACGAGCGTAGATATGAGCTTGCTAATCTTCGTATCGCAGCGCGAGAAGTAGTAGCCAAGGAATATCCCTGGCAAAAACACGACGACTGTCGCCAGTGATGCGACTTGCAGTGTGAGGACAATCGCGCTCGCAGTGGCATCACTCACTCGTCGGTGCCGCCTTCGGCGCTGGGCTCGAAGCCGTGTTCGGCGAAGATCCTTCGTGCTTCGTCCGAGAACAAGAAATCATAGAACTGTTGCGCGGTCGCAGGAGCACCGGGGCGGTACACGCGCGCGGCGAAGTAGCGTATCGGCGGTGCCACGCCTCTAGGCAGCTCAAAGAGAATGCGTACCAGTCGAGACTCCGTGGCATCGGTCCGATACACCATCCCGATTACCGACGGATCGGCTTCGACCAATGCGAGTGCCGCTCTTACGTCGAGTGCGGGGGCAACGCGGTCAGAGAGAGCCGCCCATAGAGTACCCTCATCGTAAGACATCTTCTCGAGAAAGGCCTTTGCGTAGATCCCAGCCGGCACGGCATCGGGGTTACCGATCGAGAGGTGTTTGAACGGGATGCGTACGAGATCGTTGGCGCTGGTTGCACTCCAGTCGGTAGATGCGTTGGCGACCACAACTAGGCGATTCGAGAGAATCGGCTTGCGGCTCCCGTCGACAAGCCTGCCTGACTCTTCGACGTGGTCCATCCATTTCTCGTTCGCAGACAGAAACACGTCGGCCTGAGACGATGCGACGATCTGTTGCGCGAGCACGTTGGAGCCCGCGACGTTGAAATATAACCGACCCGATGTCTCTGCCCACCCAGAAAACGCCGCTCCGACTTCGTAGACAACGTCGCGCAAGCTGGCAGCAGCGAATACAGTTACGTCTGGCGAAGTTGCAACCGGAACGCCGGGCCGCACCGTCCACGCCAATCCCAGCGCGACGAGCAATACCGCTGTGCCTGCGACGGCGCACTGTCGTTGATCGCGTGTTTCGGGATCCAACGGTCTGTCTCAATAGGGAAATCGCTGCACTGCTACTCGCTTACATCCCATGTAAGACTAGCGTCCCCCCGACGTCAAAACCACAGGTAGCTAGCGCCGGCGCGGCGTCCACCACGATCAACAGAGTCAATACGAGCCCTGCAAACACACGCCCCATGAGTACCAGGGCATATCAACAACATGACCGACATGCCGCGACTTTCGCTATGGTCAAAGCCCTTTGGGCCGCGTTCCAATGATCCCTTGCGCTTCGAGAGTGAGAAGCGCGGCCGACGAAAGGCCGAGCGCACCGCCGAGAACCTCCGTATTGTGCTGACCGATGGTCGCAGCGGGCGTTCGCTGCCAGCGATCGATGCTCGCGTAGCGGAAGGGCATGGACGGCAGCGGCATCGCTCCGACCACCGGATGATCGGGGGTTTCGAAGTAGCGACGTGCTTTGAGCTGGGGATTTGTCTCGATGATCCGGCAGGGGTCGACGACTTCGGAAGCCGGAACGCCCAGCGCCCGCAGTTCGTCCACGATGTCGGCTCTCGACCGCTGGCGCGCCCACTCGCGCAGACGCTCATCGATCGCGTCGTGCGCTCGACGACGACCCTCCCGTGTATCGAGCGCCGAATCTATCGCCCAATCAGGATCACCCAGAGCCTGGCAAAGCGCGCGCCACTGGGCATCGGTGGCAACCGACAACGCCAGCCATTTCTCCATGCCGAACTGGCCGTCCGCGCACGCATAGAGCCCCTGCGGCGCTGCCAGCGACGAGCGATTGCCCTCGCGGCTTAGCAGGTTGCCGTACGCGCTCCATTCGACGACCTGCTCCGCGGCCATGTTGAGCGCACTTTCCACCATCGTGCTCTCGATGTGATGCCCGCGGCCCGAATCGGCGCGCGTCGCCAAGGCAACGAAGAACGCAACGGCGGCATGCAAACCGGCCAATGGATCGCAGGGGCCGCGCGGGATCCGTGGTTGGTCGTCTACATGGCCGGTCACCCAGGCCAATCCGGACATCTGCTCCATGGTTTGTGCAAAGCCGGTGTTGTCGCGCCACGGCCCGGTCAGCCCGAACGCCGGCATACGCATCATCAGAGCCGTCGGGTTCAACTCCTGAACACGCTCCCAGCTCAGCCCGAAATTCTCGAGGACGCGTGGGGAGTAGTTCTCGATGACGGCGTCGCATCGCGCGATAAGCTTCTCGAGCAGCGCGAAACCCTCCGGCTTGGTGAGGTCCAGCGTAATGTCTTGTTTGTTGCAGTTGACGTGCAGGAAGTGCGTACTCGCCTCCCACCAGCGGTCATAGTTTCCGGCCATCATGCCGCCAACCATGCGTAGACCGTCCGGCCGCGTAATCGATTCGACCCGAATGACCTCGGCACCAAACGTCGCGAGCACATGCGTGGCAGCAGGTCCGGCCCACCAAGCCGTGAGATCCAGAATCCGCAAGCCCGACAAAGGCAGATCGCCCGTGCTTCGGTGCGCGATCGCGGCGTCGCCCGGCGACGCAAACTCGGCCGATTGAGTGTTCGCTCCCAGTGCGGGCGCGGGTCGCGGCAAAGGCGGGTCCGTATCATCGATTCGGTACGGAGGCCTGGGCCTGATGAAACGCCCCTCAGCGTCGGGACCGTAGACCCCGCGTGCCACGAGTTGCTCGTGTGTCAGCGCCGTCTCTCCGTTGCAGATCGGCGCCACCGGAAGCCGCCAGCTCGTCGCCAGCTCGATGATCTCCGCCGTGGTCCTCTTCGTCAGCCAGGCGCGCATGATCTCGTTCCATTCGTCGAAGCGCATCAAGCGGCCGGCGAACTGGGCGAGCTCTTCGTCGTCCGAGAGATCCGGGCGGTCGATCATGATGAGGAAGTCGGAGAACTGTTGGCGCGTGTTCGTGCAAAACCCGACATAGCCGTCGGCGGTTGGTTCGATCGACGGCGTCTCCACCGACGAGGCCAGAAAAGCGTGTTCCGGATCCTCGGGACTGCCGTTCATAAGCCGGTTCATGGTCTCCGAGAAGTTCGTGAAGATCAGATTCGCGCTTTCTAGTAGAGACAGATCGATGTGTTCGCCTCGACTCGTAGCGCGTGCGTGGAACACCGCCGGCAATGCCGCAATCGCGGCCAGCGTGCCCGCAGCCCATTCGGTGAGGCGTCCGCCCGCTGCAACGGGTTCTTGTCCCATCAAGCCACGCATGCCGATCGAGCCCGATTCGGCCTGCAGTGTGAACTCAGTGGCCAGACGATCGGCCCAAGGTCCGCTTAGTCCATAAGGTGTGATCGAGAGAACGACGAGAGAAGGGTAGGCGGCGCGAAGCGCCGGAACGTCGAGGCGCTCGCCCGAATCCGACTCCAAGCCGTGGGCTTCGATGACGAGGTCGGCCTGGGCGAGCAGCGTTTCAACGTGTGGATCGGCCGCACTGCCGACCACCGAGCGCTTACCGGCATTGAGAAAGGTGAACAGCGCAGAGTCTTTCTCGCCCAGATCGGCACCGCTGGCCGACCAGGACCTCAGTGAATCGCCTTCGGGCGATTCAACCTTGATTACCTCGGCGCCGCCGTCGACAAGGAGCTTTGAACAGTAGGGACCCGCGATCTGAGTCGAGAAATCGAGAATTCGGATTCCGGCCAGACCCTTGTGCATCACGGGTTCCTTCCTGTCTCGCTTCGCCAGATTTCGCCGGCAAACATGGCTCATACTCCGGCGCGACCCACTCGGCCGGGGGACTACGTGGATCGAGTTGGTTGTCGCGCGGACATTGCCATAAATTGAAACTTGGAACGAACTCCCCCCGACGAGTCCGTGGCGGTGAACACCGACCTTGCCCTATTGCACGGCTGGCTCCGCGCGCTGCCGAAATGTAGCAATGACGACGAAAATCCAGGAAGCAAAAGCTGAGAACGCCGTATTCGATCCCGATGCGATGCGGGAAAAGTACCGCACCGAGCGCAAGAAGCGGCTACGCCCCGATGCCAACGATCAATACCAACAAGTCAACGGTGACTTCGCCCACTTTGTCGACGACCCCTACGTAGAACCCGGCTTCAGCCGCGAACCGCTCACCGACGAAATCGACGTCGTCGTAATCGGTGGCGGCATCAGTGGGCTGCTCGCCGGCACGCGCCTTCGTCAACGCGGTGTCGAGACTTTTCGAATCATCGAGAAGGGGGGCGACTTCGGCGGCACTTGGTATTGGAATCGCTACCCCGGCATCGCCTGCGACATCGAGTCCTATGTGTATCTGCCGCTGCTCGAAGAACTCGACTACGTCCCGAAAGAGAAATACAGCGGCGGACCGGAGATCCACGCCCACTGCTTGGCGATCGCCCGAAAGTTCGACCTCTACCGCGACGTCTGCTTCCAGACCGAAGTGACGGATCTGCGCTGGAACGAAGAAACCTCGCGCTGGCTGATATCCACCAACCGCGGCGATGCGATGAAGGCCAAGTTCGTGTGTCTCGCGAACGGCTACTTACAAAGACCGAAACTGCCCGGCATACCGGGCATCGATACGTTCAAAAGGCATACATTCCATACCAGTCGTTGGGACTACACCTACACCGGCGGCGACTCGGACGGCAACCTCGTCGGTCTTCGCGACAAGCGCGTGGGCATAATCGGTACCGGCGCGTCGGCCGTACAGTGCATTCCTCACCTCGGCCGCGACGCTGCGGAACTCTACGTATTCCAGCGCACCCCCTCGTCGGTAGACGTGCGGAACAACCGCGAAACGGACCCCGACTGGCAGGCCACACTCGAACCGGGCTGGCACAAGAACAGAATGGACAACTTCCACACCCTGACCACCGGAGGGTTTCAGGAGGAAGACCTCGTCAACGACGGCTGGACCGACATCATTCGCAAACTGTTGGCGATGTTGACGAACGCCGATCAACCGGACCTTTCGCCGGAAGCTCTGGCGAAGTCTCTAGAGACCGCCGACTTCACGAAGATGGAAGAGATCCGCGCGCGCGTATCGTCGATCGTCGAAGACCCGACGACCGCCGAAGCGCTGAAGCCCTACTACCGTCAGTTTTGTAAACGCCCCTGCTTTCACGACGAGTATCTCCCGACCTTCAATCGCCCCAACGTCACGCTCGTCGACACGCAGGGAAAGGGCGTCGAGCAGGTCACAGAAAAAGGCGTAGTGGTCGCAGGCGAGGAGTACGAACTGGATTGCCTGATATTCGCGACCGGCTTTGAGGTGGGAACCGAGTACGCACGCCGCGCAGGGTACGAGCCGGTAGGGCGCGCCGGGATCACGCTGACTCAGAAATGGGACGACGGCATCACGACGCTTCATGGTATGCACGTTCACGGCTTCCCCAATTGCTTCGTCATGAGTATCGCTCAGTCAGGATTCACCGTGAACTTCCCGCACGTATTCAACGAACAGGCCAAGCACATCGCCTACGTGATCGACAACGCGCTCGCCAAGGGCATCGACTCGCTCGAGGTATCTGAAGAGGCGGAGGCCCGGTGGGTCGAGGCCATCCTCGAACGATCGGATCGCAACGTTGAGTTCTCCGAGCAATGCACACCGGGCTACTACAACAACGAAGGAACGCCTTCGAGGAAGACGCGACAGAGCAGCTTCTACTTCGGCGACCCCGGAGAGTTCGAACAGATACTTGAAGACTGGCGAACCGATGGCGACATGAAAGGCCTACAAAGGAGGGAGCCGTAATGGCGCATAACTTCTTCGATCTCGACCGCCACAAGTGGCGCGAAGTGACGGGCGAACCCGACATGAGCTTCAAGGTGCGGCACGACTATACTATTCTGGGCTACGATCTGGCCGCGGGCACGCTCGATATGTTGGTGCGCTGGAAACCCGACGGCGGTCACTGCCCAATCCACCGACACACCTCGACCACGACCGTCCTCGTGATCGAAGGCGAGCAGCATCTCTGGGATATCCAAAGCGACGGCGCGCGCAGCGCTCGGCCCAGGGTACGAAAGATCGGCGACTATGCGCTGACCGTCGGCGAGGCAATGCCGCATCTCGAGCGCGGCGGGGAAGAAGGCGGTGTCGTCTTCTTTGGGAACCATTCGAAGGATGGCCGCCTCTACGATATCTACGACGAAGACATGAACGTCGTCGTGAACGTTACGATGGAATTACTGATCGAAGACTTCAAAGAGAATACCTGAGGGGCTTATGGAACTGGATTTCACAACCGAGCAGCGAAAGTTCCGAGACGAACTGCGCGCATACTTCACAGACATGATGACCGACGATCTGACCGCCGAGCTTTCCGGCGGCGGCGAGGGTGGTGGCCCGGAGTTTCGCAAGGCCATGAAACAGATGGGCAGCGACGGTCTGCTCGGCATCAGCTGGCCGAAGCAATACGGCGGGCAGGAACGCTCCGCCATCGATCAGTTCATCTTCGCCGATGAAGTTCAGGCGGTCGGCTTTCCGCTGCCGTTCCTCACGCTCAACACTATCGGCCCGGTACTGCGCGAGCACGCCAACGAAGAACAGCGGCAGTATTTTTGTCCGAAGATTCTCGCCGGCGAATTGTTCTTTGCGGTCGGCTATTCAGAGCCCGCCGCCGGCACCGATTTGGCCTCTCTACAGACGAGCGCCCGGCGCGAGGGCGACGAGTGGGTCATCAACGGGCAGAAGATGTGGACGAGCCTGGCCCAATACGCCGACTACATTTGGCTCGCTGCGCGCACCGACCCCAACCCCGAGACGAAGAAGCACAAAGGCTTGTCGATGTTCCTCGTGCCGACCAAGTCGAAGGGTTACGAGCGCCAGACCATTCATACGGTCGGCGGCGTGTCTACCAACGCGACCTTCTACGAAGACGTTCGTGTTCCGGCCGAAAACCTGATCGGCGGGGAAAACAACGGCTGGAAACTCATCACCGGCCAGCTCAACCACGAGCGCATCTCGCTGATGACGGTCGGACTACTGCGGCGCAACTTCGCAGCCCTCGCCGAGTGGGCGACACAGACCCAAATCGACGGCGCTCGTGTGATCGACAAACCTTGGGTGCAACACAACCTCGCTCGCATCTTTGCCAAGATGGAAGTGCTTCGCTTGATGAACTGGAAGCAAGCGTGGTCCGCGACCAAAGGCCAGCCCAACATGGCCGATTCCTCCGCGATCAAGGTATACGGCAGCGAGTTCCTCATCGAAGGCTATCGCGCCATGCTCGAGATCCTTGGTTGCGCGGGCATCATCGCAAAAGACAGTCCAGGCGCCGTACTACAAGGCAAGATCGAATCGTCTTATCGAAACGGCTTGATCCTCACCTTCGGCGGCGGCACCAACGAGATTCAACGCGACATCATCGCCATGGCGGGCATGGGCATGCCCCACTACAAAGAGTAGAGGGCAGGGAAGCAACTGTGGACTTCAGCATTCAAGAAGACGATCAGGCAGTCATCGAGCTCGCGGGCAAGATTCTCGCGGACTTTGCGACCAATGAGAGAATGAAGGCGCGAGAAGCCAGCGACGCGCCTCACGACAAAGAACTGTGGCAGGCCTTGGCCGACGCCAGTCTGCTCGGTACGGCCA
>Ga0315336_1001542_pt1 | contig 43352 bp, 38 predicted proteins | sample ASW5metaG_FD_204512 | JGI IMG/M metagenome (GOLD analysis project Ga0315336, IMG submission 204512) | Ammonia-oxidizing marine archaeal communities from Monterey Bay, California, United States - ASW #5 | ecosystem: Environmental > Aquatic > Marine > Intertidal zone | place: USA: California... | reverse complement strand
TCAGCAAACCCAGGTCCTTGAAGGCAACATCCTTTTGAAAGAGGCGGTGGGTTCCAATCACGATATCCACGGCACCGGAAATCATTCCATTGACCACCTCGCTTTGCTCCTTTTTGCTGCGGAACCGGGAAAGCATCTCAACTCGGACCGGGAGGAATTCGAGCCGAGCGCTGAAGGTTTGCCAATGCTGATGCGCCAGGAGGGTGGTTGGAACCACGAGGGCAACCTGCCGGCCCGATGAGGCGGCGCGGGCCGCCGCCCGGAGAGCTACCTCAGTCTTTCCATAACCCACGTCGCCGCATATTAAGCGATCCATCGGCTGAGATTTTTCCATGTCAGCCAGAACATCACGAATAGCTTCCTCTTGGTCCTTGGTCTCCTCGAACTCGAATCCTGCCGCCACCTCTCTGTCCCATCCACCCTCAGATGAAAACGAAACACCTTCCACGATGGTCCGGTCCGAGTAAAGTCGGACCAAATCCCGAGCGATGGACTGGAGGGCTAATTTCACCCCGCGTTTGTTCTTTGCCCATCTCGTTCCGCCCAACCTGTCTAGCTGGGGAATCTTTCCGGTTCCACGGTAGATATGGACCTGGTCAATGTCGTCCATTGGAACATAAAGCTTATCGCCGCCAGCATAAGCGATATGGAGGAACTCATCCTCACCCTCCGCGTGCTCAAGTGTCCGGGCCCCGAGATAGCGGCCCACGCCGTGATCGATATGGACAATGTAATCATCCACATTCAAATCCTGGAACCCCTCAGCCTTTCTACCTTTTGCGGAAACGTTGCGTACGCGCGCCAAAGATCCCGGGAGGAGATCATCAGCCCGAAAAAACACAAGCTTCTCATCAGGGAAGCGGATGCTACCGGTCAGCTGCCCTTCGACGATGGCCAATTTCTCACCCATCTGGGACAGAACCGAGTCGCCTGGCAAAATCGGAATTCCGAAACCGCGATCCTTCAGAATAGCCTGCACGCGCAGCGCCTGAGTCTTATCCCTCGCGACAATTGCGGTGCGCTCTCCGCCGGAGACCCAGCTTTCCAGACACCCAACAAATTTTTCGATTTGCCCCCGGATAGGGAGCAGTCGCTCTGCAGCCAAGGTAAGGCCTCCATCTTCCCCGCCCGGAGCCGGCAGGTCATCGAAACCAAGCGCATCGAATTCAATCAGGGGCCAGAGGGAAAGCCCTTCCCCCAGCGCATCAGGCCGGAGCCACATCTGATCCGGATCGAAATGAATGAGTCCGCGCTCGACAACATGGGCAGCCTCCTCCTCCACGTCCACCCACATCCGCTCCGCGGCCGGTCTAATCGAGCTGGCATCGTTAATCAGCCATACAGCATCCCCCGGCACCGCATCGAAGAAGGTACCCATCTCAGTCAAGAAAAAGGAGGCTAAACCCTCCATCCCAGAAAACTGCCCTTCCATCTCGAGGTGATCAAGCAAGTGCTCCACCTGTCGGGCCAAATCAGCATCAGCCCCCACCATCTCCCGAAGAGCAGCCGCCCCCCGCTTTTTTTCCTCATCGGTAAGAACGAGCTCCCGAGCCGAAAAAACCCGAATCACAGGCCGGGTGAACAGGGTCCTTTGCGTCTGGGGATTAAATTCGCAAAGCGCATCGATCTCATCGCCCCTCAAGTCTAGACGGATGGGTCGCTTTTCCTGCGGGGTGAAGAAATCGACGATACCTCCCCTCACGGCATACTCGCCCGGTGACTCAACAATCGAACGCCGGACATACATCAGAGACTCTAAACACCCCAAGAACTGGTTACAGTCTATCTCGTCGCCCTCGTGCAGGGTTAGAACCCCGTCGGGGAGCCTTGCAGGAGGTGGCATCCGGCCGCAGAGCGCCTCGGGGGTGGTAAGGACGATTCCGGCCCCATTGGAAAATAGAAAATCCATAGCAGCCATTCGCACGCCCATCACCTCGCTCGATGGAGAAGTTCGAGAGTATGGGTAAACATCCCAAGCCGGGAAGGAACATAGAGCCGGGCGCTCTCGAACATTTGTAAAGCTGAAAAAAAAGCGGAGGTTCGCCTCAATCTGGCCAAGGCGCCTAGGATTTGCATCGACGAACACGGTCGGCCTTCGAACCTCACGGACGAGATTTGAAAGCCACCAAGCGAGAGAGGCTTCACCCGATCCCCGCAGGCGAACCCGCTGGTTGGTGTCAATTCGACTGGCAAGGGAAATGAGCGAATTCATCATGTTCCAGGATGAAAATAAGGTAAATTTGAGTAATTAGGAACTATTATCCAAGTCTCGCCCGAGACGAGGAAACTACTCTGGCGCTCTCAGCGAGGAGGCCTGTTGGTGGTCAATTGTCCTGCCAGTTATGACGAATTCGCGCAAGACATTCGAAGTCGTTTGAGGAAGAGGGATTGCAGAACCGTTCAGAAAAACTCTTGTCCCGGCGGAATTGCCCACAGTAAGAACAAACTTGCCGCTACCCCGCCAGGTCTTCTGGCTTCCCCCGGCGAGCAGGAGCTCGAAGGTTTTCTGCGAATCCACTCGGAGGCGAAGCCAAGTATCCTCCAATGCCTTAATCGTAAGGCCCAACCGCAAACCGGTTTTATCCCGACCTCTTGTGGCCTTCACCTCGCCGAAGGAAGACCCGGTGCGGGAGGCGGCGGGCTTAGCACTCTCATGTACTTTCGTTTCCCTCGGAAATTTTTGGACATTCGGCCTTTCGGCAATACTATCGCCTCGATAGGAGAGTTTTTTTGGCACAGCCATTCGGCGAGCATCCCCACTATCTGGCGCAGAATGACCGTTTGATAATACGTTCAAATTCTTTAACTCCTTGGCTATAGGCTGAACGGCCGACTTAATTTGACCGACTAATCTGCCAAGTTTTTTGAAATCCGCGGTCTTGCCCTTGAGAAACCACAAGAAGGTACCACTACCAAGAATGAACAAAACCGTCATTGCGATTGGAAGAAGCAATTTGATCAGTTTTGGTGAAGAAATCGGGCCGACTTTTTTTGCCAACTCATCGGTGGTGTTTTCGGTGCCGGAGCCAAAAGTATTGTTGTAATACCGAATAACCTTTTCCGCGTCCAGGTCAAGATAAGACGCATAGGCGCGTATGAAACCGCGGCAGATAGGTACCGCAGGGAGGTCATCAAAATTTTCAGACTCGATCTTCTGAATATAAAGTGCTCGCACACGCGTAGCACCGGCAACATCAGCAATGGAAATGCCACGCTCTTCACGCTCTCGCCTGAGGTAAGCACCGAGTCCGACATCTTCGATCGAAAAATTCCATTCTGCCATCGGCCATCCAACCGGCCCGGTTTGGGCGAAGAAAGGGAAAACTATCTAACAATAAAAAAAACAAGTGTATAGATATTCAAAGCGTCGGTCAACATTAAAGTGATCTGTGCGAGGGGATTGTTAACGAGGGCGTTTAAGCGGAGAATTCCCAGAGGGGCCCTAGCAAAGGCCTCGGCCCAACCAAGGTCTCAGGCAATGAGCTGATGCGGAACATTTTAGTAACCCAGTTTTTTGCAAAACCACAGCAACTTTATTTGGTGGTCTGATTTGAAATGTGGTTATTTCCTATATTTCCGGTGCACTACACATCTCTTTGAAAAGTAAAAAATTTCATCATTTTTCGGGCCATGAGAACACGCCCAGGCGGGCACTTACCCCTCCTAAAGATTATCCAGATCTCCAGCCTGCTCAATGATTATACAGTTGTTAACTTCCCATTGGACGGCCTCGCCGGAAGTGTTCTTACCGGACGAACGAAATTCCCGAGTTCTCAGCCACCACAGTGGTCCCCGAGCGAAAGCGGGATCTAGCGCATAAAAAATGGGGTATGTATATATTGACAAATTCCACTCACTCTCTTTACTCGTATACCCTTGAAAGCAGGCTTTCGCGGGGGATGAACCCCGGAGCGTGGCGTTTGACTAGCCCTGCTAGTCCCCTTCCCTCGCCACCTGGGCGTTGTGGACGATGGAGAGTAAACACCAACGATCACGCTCTACAAAGTGCCAGGAACCCAGAGACTGATATTAAAATGGATTAAGTCAAACCAGCCAAAAGCATGCCAATTTTGTCCAATCCTGAGAATGGGCCTTCACCGAAATAGACAAGAATGCTGTGCAAACCATGGAGGCCAAATCCCATACCGTCGACAAAATGTGGTTGTCAATTAGAGTATTCGACCCGCAGCCTGTGCGAAGGGAGCGAGGTCTTTCATTAGTTTTGTGAATTTTTTTGGTTTGAGCGACTGGGGGCCATCCGACATGGCAGACGCTGGGTCTGGGTGAATCTCAATCATGAGCCCGTCCGCACCCACAGAGATGGAGGCCTTTGACAAATCGCTTACAAACCGCCAGACCCCCGCGGCATGGCTCGGGTCCACCAACACTGGAAGGTGGGTCTGCTCCTTGAGAACGGGAATGGCGCTAATATCGAGTGTATTGCGCAGAGCAGTCTCGAATGTCCGGATACCGCGCTCGCAGAGAATTACGTTAGGATTCCCCTGGCTCATGATGTATTCGGCCGACATAAGATATTCCTCGATCGTTGTGGAAAGGCCGCGCTTGAGGAGTATCGTATTCTTCACCTTCCCTACCTTTTTCAATAGGGAAAAATTCTGTACGTTCCGCGCCCCAATTTGAAGGATATCAGCATAGTCCGCGACCAGTTCGATCTCTTCGGTGTCCATCACCTCGGTCTGGATTGGCAGGCCGGTTCGATCGCGCGCCTCAGCCAGTAGCTTGAGCCCCTCCTCGGCCATTCCCTGGAAGCTATATGGGGAAGTTCTAGGCTTAAAGGCACCTCCGCGGAGCACATGCCCGCCGCCGGCTTTGACAGCATCGGCCGAGGCGAGAATTTGATCGCGACTCTCGACCGAACAGGGGCCCGCCACGACAACAAGTTGTGGGCCACCGAACTTGACGCCATTCACGTCCAACACAGTACGCTCAGGGCGTCCCTCATTGCTCGCCAACTGAAAGGGCTTTAAAACAGGCATGACGTTCTCGACACCTGCCAGAACGCGAAGTGCCTCCTCCATGTTCTTGCCCCGCTCATCACCTAGAGCAGCAATCACTGTACGCTCGACCCCATTCATAACGTGCTCCGTGCAGCCCAGATCCCGAACTCGCTTGACGGCCCCCTCGATTTCTTCCTCGGAGGCCCCTTTTTTCATAACGACAATCATCGTCTTCTCTCCTTGCGATGAGATCTAACCAAATAAATTAAGCCACGAGGCCTAGCCTCGTGGCTTATTGAAAACTCACGTTGCCGGAGAGCGTCGGCTTCTCCGTCCGCCGCCGCCCGAGTTGGGTCAATTATAGCGAGCATACAAACAGACAAGGATTCAGCCGATAACGTATCGTCCCCTCCGCAATCCAATCCTAATGGGTCCCTCGCGCATGACATAAAACCCCTTCAAATCTGCCCGAATGGAAGATGAAACCTACCTCCACGAGCCTCTCCCGTCAAGCTAAGAATCGAGTCTGGTCCCCACTGACCGTTTATTTACGGAGCTTTTGGAGTCGCCGCCTATCCTTTCCGCCGGGGCGGAGAGCCTTTCCGCCGAGGACAACGTATACTGTTTTAAGCATCTGCCCGCCCTGCCGCTGAGAGCCTTCTGAATCAATGAACCGGAACCTCCCCTCCTGCATAAGGAAGACTACAGCGTCTCCTCGCGCACCGGGCCGGAGGGTTCCGATCTCGCCCTCCATCCCCATCCAAGCCGCCGCCGTCTGGGTGCTAAGGCGCACTACCTCGTTGACTGAAAAGCCAATCGCCAGAAACTTGCTCATCAAGGTCGGGAAGTCGTAGACAGGTCCATTGATGCAATGGGTGTGAAGATCCGTACTCAAATTTCCAGGCATAAGCCCCTGAGCCATCGCGGCCTCGAGCGTTTCAAAGCTAAAACTCGACCGCCCGTGCGCAACATCGAGGAGTATTCCCCGATCCCGGGCCTCCCAAACCACCTGGCGAACCCGCCCTCTCCGATCGAGGATGCTCTCCGGTCTTCCGTGAAATGCGTGGGTAAGGACATCGCCCTGTCGAAGCTTTTTAAGAATTTTCGGCAACGAGTCAGGCGTATCTCCCACATGCACCATAAGGGGCACTTTCAGGGTATTCGAAGCATCAAGGGCAGCATCGAGAGGCTTGCCCCCGCTTCGTTCGACTACATTTCGACTCAGGCGGACCTTCATGCCGAGAAGGACCTCCAGGTTTTTTTTATAGCAGTCCACTGCATCCTCCACCCGAAGCGCCCGCATGTCCACGTTCTCCCCTAGCCCGTCGATGAGTAGGCCGCCCGCCGAGATATTTAGAAATGCACGCGTGGTCATCTGCGCCGGCTCGAGGAATCCTTTTCGGAAAGTTGAAAATGTCTGGGAACCCGCACTGCCCGTATCCACCGCCGATGTCACCCCGCGCGCAAGCATGGATGCCTCGAGGTTAACCCCGTAGTGACTCACCTCCTCAAAGAAATGACAATGCAAATCCACGAGTCCGGGGGTGACGATCCGTCCCCTTGCATTCAGAGTAGGCCTTGTACGCGGCTCGATGTGAGGAGCAATGCGGTGGACACGACCCCCGCGAATTTCCACATCCATTATCCCCTCGAGATTTTGCGAGGGATCGACAACATAGCCACCTCGAATAACCAATTCGGACACGATTGACTCCCTTAAACAAATGCCCCGCCTTAGATAGCACTCAGAAAGATTACTCCGCTGCCAGGATCTGGGCAAATTAGCACACTCGCATTGACAGTGCAGAAGCCCCAGAGGATCATGGCCAACGCTACCTTTCTGTTTCATTTTTAACGGAGCGAGAAATGATGTCTCAGACCAAAGCCCCTTTGCCTTTCGACCTTACCGAGCCCCAGAAAATGCTCCGCAAGATGGTGCGCGAGCTGGCTGAACGCTACGTTGCTCCCCGCGCCGCCGAGATCGACGAGCGGGACGAATATCCAGAGGATATCTACAAGCTTCTCAAGGGTCACGGACTTCTCGGCATTTTTTTCCCAGAAGAATACGGTGGCGGCGGAATGGGATTTTTTGGCGGCTGCATTGCAATTGAGGAGATCGCCCGCTTCTGCTCGAACAGCCCACTCCCTATTGTCCTTAACATGCTCTCGAGCCGCGTTATCGACCTGAGCGGATCTCCTGAACAAAAAAAACATTACATAACCGGCCTCGCCAAGGGCGATCTCAGAGGCTCCTACGCCCTCACCGAGCCACACGCCGGCTCCGATGCCGGGAACATACGAACCCGCGCTGACCTCGAAGGGGAAGAGTGGGTTATCAATGGGCAGAAGGCCTATTGCACAGGCCCCGACAAAGCAGACTTCATCACCGTAGCCGCAAAGACGGACCCTTCGGCAGGGACACGGGGGATTACTTATTTTATCGTGCCCACTGACACACCTGGCTTTAGCATCGGTCGCCACGAGCGAAAAATGGGTATGCGGGGCGTATCTACTTGTGAGCTGAATTTTGAGAACGCAGCCGTCCCTAAAGAGAATCAGATCGGTGTACTTAACAAGGGTTTCAAGACTGCCATGATAGGCTTCAACCAGATGCGCCCTGCCATTGGGTCTCGAGCAGTAGGCCTAGCACAGGGCTGCCTCGACTATTCCCTCGACTACGCCAAGGAACGCGAAGCCTTTGGGGTCCCAATTTCCCAGCACCAGGCTGTGCAGTTCATGCTTGCCGATATGTTTCTTGACATCGAGGCCGCGCGCCTACTCGTCTACCGAGCGGCGGCGCTGGTGGACGCGGGGAAGATTGGAAAAGAAAATGCTCGTTACTTTTCGGCCGCCAAGACCTTCGCCGCCGACATGGCAATGAAGGTAGCTATCGACAGCATCCAAGTCCTAGGTGGGGCTGGGTATATGAAAGATCATCCGCTCGAGCGCTTCATGCGTGACGCCAAACAAATCCAGATCGTCGAGGGAACCAGCCAGATTCAGCGTATAATAATCGCCCGCAACCTGCTGGACCTCTAGGCTCACCTAGGAATTCAATTCGACTTGCGGGAATTCCTCCCATGACCCGTGCCAACATCACCCTCCCGTTCTCACTGCCAGAGGCATATCGTACGTTAAAAGAAAAGGTGCGCGATCTCGCCGAGCGTTGCATCGCTCCCCGTGCAACCGAAATCGACAAACTCGAAGAATATCCCGAGGATATCTACCAGCTTCTCAAAGAGCATGGAATCCTCGGCATTTACTTGCCCGAAGAGTTCGGAGGTGGGGGCATGGGGGCTCTTGGCGCCTGCGTTGCCATCGAGGAGATTGCACGCCATTGCTCTAATAGCCCACTCTTTCTTTCCATACCGTTTCTTGCAACTCGTGCGATCGAAATAGCCGGAAGCCCCGGACAAAAGAAATCCCTTCTCTCCGGCATCGCCTCGGGCGAGATGCGCGCCTCATTTTCGACCACAGAACCCCAAGCTGGCTCCGACATCGCAGCCATGAAAACCTATGCTTTGCCCGATGGTGATTCATGGGTCATCAGCGGGCAAAAGAGTTATTGTACTGGTTCGCCCCAGGCTGATTTCATAGTCCTCGCCGCCCGGACTTGCCCCGATGGGAAGGCCGGTAGGTTGAGAAGCTCGGGCGAACTTCGGAATATCTCTCTCTTCATTATCCCTAAAGGCACACCCGGCCTAACTGTTGGCCCTCCCGAGCGGAAAATGGGGATGCGGGGAATTCCCACCTGCAGTCTTTTCCTCAAAAACTGCCACATTCCAGGAAAAAACCTCATTGCCAATTCGGGCGAGGGCTTTAAAGCTACTATGCTGACCTTCAACAGTGCACGGCCCGGAATAGGCGCGCGCGGAGTGGGCCTAGCCCAGGGCTGCCTCGACTATGCCCTCGGCTATGCCAAGGAGCGCGAAGCCTTCGGTGTCCCCATTGTACAGCACCAGGCAGTGCAATTCATGATCGCTGACATGTTCCTAGACACAGAGGCTGCCCGACTTCTCGTCCACCGCGCGGCGGCTCTAGTGGATGTGGGCCGTTTCGGAAAAGAAGACGCTCATTTCATCTCGGCGGCGAAATGCTATGCCTCAGATACAGCTATGAAATCCGCTGTGGACGGCATCCAAATTCTTGGTGGCACGGGCTACATGAAAGACCATCCCCTTGAACGCTTCATGCGCGACGCCAAGCAGCTCCAAATAATCGAGGGGACTAACCAGATTCAGCGCTCCCTCATCGCCCGCAACCTGCTGGACTTATGATCAATACGACATTCTAATACCACCTCGTTGCCTCGAGTTTCCTCGTCATGCTAAATTCCACAACTTGAATATTCGCCGGTGGTCGGCTCGGCGTCGGCCCCTCTCTGATTCGCCGCCGGCTGGCGGCTTTGATTTTAGGGGTTCTAATTTGAAGGAGAGTTCCAGGTGCCCAATGAGGGAATCAATCCAAGTGCGGTTAAGACCACTGTGGATTATTCCACAAAAATCAAAGACTCCGCCGGGTTTTTCCCAATGCTCGCGGGATTGATTTCAGCTAGCATAAGGGGAAGCACGGTTGGGAATGACGGTATCGAAATCCAAGCCCAGAAGGCATCCGACAATCCCCGGAAAATGCTTGGGACTGCCAGAGAGGGATTAAAGGATGTCATCCGCCTCGCGGTCTCCCGGACAGGATGGACGGCTATTTCGGGCCAAGTGAAATTACGCTCCTGCCTCCCCTACAAGCCCTATCAGGCAAGCACCCCGTTGATTTTTGGCAGCCCCGCAAGTCCCAAGTGTCTCGTCGAGGATTAACTACAAACCATGAACACCCAAAGCCGGGATCGCACCCCTTGCGAGTCTCTTATCATCGTCAAAGGCGCGGGTGATCTCGCCACCGGCATTATTCACCGTTTGTGGCGTAGCGGGTTTTTGGTCATCGCTACAGAGATCGAAAACCCCACCATGGTGCGGAGGACAGTCTCCTTTGCCGAGTGCCTATATTCAAAACACCACACCGTCGAGGGGGTGATGGCCGTGCAGGCCGAAGGCACCACGACGGCGGAAAAACTCTCAGCCTCCATGAAAATACTTGATGCGGGGTCCTTGCCCATCACAATTGATCCGGATGGGGAAATTGTCCCCCTTGCCCGGCCGACCGCCCTGGTAGACGCCATCATGGCCAAGGAAAATTTGGGTACCCGGATCGATCAGGCTGAGGTGGTGGTCGGAATCGGGCCCGGCTTTAATGCCGGGGTGGACGTGCACGCCATCATCGAGACCGCACGCGGTCACGACATCGGTCGGGTAATTCTCGATGGAAAGGCCGAGCCAAATACGGGCGTCCCGGGTCCGATTGGGGGCTATACAATGGAACGGCTTTTGCGTTCTCCGACTGCAGGCACGTTCAAACCATACGTGGCCATCGGTGATTTAGTTCGGGCGGGCGATGTCGTCGCGGTGGTCGGGAGAACTGCAGTAAAGGCCGAAATTAGTGGAGTTATCAGGGGGCTTCTTCGAGAAGGGATAGAAGTCAAAGAAGGGTATAAGGTGGGCGATGTGGACCCGCGCGCGAAGGTCTCTCACTGCCACACGATATCGGATAAGTCGCGCTCCGTCGGGGGCGGGGTCCTCGAGGCCATCATGATGTTTCTTTTTGGAGTTAAAAATTCCACGGGGCAAAAGCGTTGAGTGCCGAAACTGTTACCGAAGTCGTCGAAAATGGAACCTACAAAATCGGGCGAGGTATCATCTCAATCAACCACGAAAACGGGGATAACCCGTTTGTTCCTGGACCGCAGTTCTATATTCCCGCAGGGGACACACTAGAGCGGATTTCCTGGGCAGTTAGCCAGAACCTGCCAGTCCTGCTTGTGGGCGAAACTGGAGTTGGCAAAACACTCTCGATTCGCCATCTGGCCCATATGACCCAGAACGGCTTCCGCCGCGTTAATTTGAATGGGATGACCACGGTGGACGAGTTCGTTGGCAAGCTCATGATCAACGAAAAAGGGACCTACTGGGTTAATGGCATCTTGATCGAAGCGATGGTGGCCGGCGACTGGCTTCTCATCGACGAAATCAATGCCTGTCTACCTGAAATTGCATTTTGCCTGCACAGCCTGCTAGACGACGATCGGATGATCGTCCTCTCAGAGTACGATGGGCGAATTGTCCGGCCCCACCGAAATTTTCGTCTCTTCGCTAGTATGAACCCGCACGAAAATCGGCGCTATGGCGGAACAAAGCCACTTAATGAAGCCTTGCTCGACCGCTTTCCGGTCACCGTGAAAATGGGGTACCTCCCCTTCGATGCGGAAGTGGAGGTGACTATGCACCAAAGCAAAAATGGAGACCGGGAACTTATCGAGCGAATGGTCCGGGTTGCGCAGGATGTCCGAGAGGCAATGGAAAACGAGAAAATTTTCTCCACCTTTAGTACACGGAGGCTCATCGACTGGGCACGCATGGCCGCACAGTTCGATCCAATAGAAGCAGCCGCCTCGACCATTTTTAGCAAGGTTAACCCGTTCGATGCGAAAGTGATCGAGGATATCCTCGACAACCATTTTTAGGCCGACCCTGGCATGGAGCCCCGCCGTAACCGCCTTGAAACACTGGCGCAAGTCGTCGCACACGATTACGATCTCGGTTTGCAATTTGGTGACATCGGCCGCCAAAAAAAGAACACTATCCAAATCGAGGACCCCAAGCGTACTCTCGAACGGCTTGGGGGCGAACTGACCGATGAACACGTTATCCGGTACCAAAAGGGAATGACCCTAATCGAAGTGGCTCACCGACTGGAGGGAACACTACGCTGGGCCATCCAAGCCGCCCAGGCCAACCGCGAGCTTCCCGGCCTATTCCAAATTTGGCACGCAATCGAGGATGCACGCTGCGAGAACCGCCTTGCGGCAACACTTCCTGGAACACGAAAGAATTTTATCGAGTTCATCCGCCCGGCCTTGAAGGAGGCGGAAATTCTCCATGCCCGGGGCGAGCTCTCGCTTTTCCTCCAGTTCCAATGGGGCCTCTACCTGCTCGGGCAAGGAATCGAGCCGGGCACGCGCGCGCCGGGACCCAGCCATTTCGACACTCTCTGGCTGGAGCCCTATGTCCTTAAAATCCTGGACGAACTGAGGCCCCTCGCAATGCAGGCCAGCCAGGCCGAGTGCCCTGCCGATGCGTTCAAATGCGCCGAGGCACTATACGCTGCTATCCGAGATCGATTGCCTGCAAATCTCTTCTCCGAAGCCCTAAAGGACATCCCGATTGCTAGGGTCCCCGAGGAGGAACTTCAAAATGCAGAAAATCAAGAAGCCCTGTGCGCAGATGGAGAGGTACTTGAGGAACCCTTCTCCTCCAACCAATCTGACATAGACACTGAACTAGACGAGGAAACTTTCGAACTCAGCGAAGAAGAGTTGTCCGTACTGGGCCATTGGGCCAGCCCTTGGTTCGAGTTCAAGGGCCACATGAAAGACGTCCATCCCTCAGCGAGCCGATCGGATGAAGGAACGATTTTCATACCACCTGAGGGAAAATCCGAAGAATACCAGGCGATTGTCGATAACGCGAGCAGTCAAATTAAAGTGCTCTCCCTGAAACTGATGCAAATTATTCAGGAGAGGCGCTACACTCGCTACAGTGGCTCATTCCGCTCTGGAAAACTCAATTCTCCAAAACTTTGGAAGCAGCGCCTCGGAAAATACTACCTCTTTCACCGTCGTGAGGACCCCGAGCCACTTGACATCTGCTTTACCTTGCTAGTGGACGAAAGCGGAAGCATGAACCGTGAGTCGAAGTACTTGGCCGCTCGAGAGGCTACCATCTTCTTCGCCGAAGTACTCGACCGGGTGGAAGTCCCCTTTGAAGTCATCGGCTACTCGACTGAAAGCTCTGAGGCTGCGATGGCCGCCTCGCTGGGCCATGTCCCCGCTTTTAAATACCGCCACATCCGACATTCCCCTCTCCAGCACAGAATTTACAAGGACTTCGACGAACCCTTTCAGAGCTCTAAAAACCGGCTTGTGAACATCTACCCCAGATTCAACAACTGGGACGAAGAACACCTTCAATTTGCCTATCGGCGACTCATAATGAGAAAAGAGGCTGAGAAGGTCATCATTATAACCTCCGACGGCCAGCCTAACGGCGACGCAAGTCATCTGGTTGAAACGGTTTATCGCCTCGAAAAACTCGGCATCCGCATAATTGGCGTCGGCGTTGTCGATCCGTTTGTCGAGCAGATTTACCCCAACTTTATCGTCGTCAAGCACCTTGAACAGCTTACCAAGGAGCTGGTAGAGATTCTCCGCTGCGAGCTTCTCAGAAGCGGAGAGGATAAGCGGACCTCGTGAGCGATAGCACGCTTTCCGACGCCATTGGGCTCAGCCCCGGCCAGATTCTTGCGGCCACCGGGAGCGGGGGTAAGACCAGCCTACTAAAGGCACTTGGACAGGAATGCCAAGCTACCGGAATTCATCCGGCCATCCTCACCACAACTACCCATATTTTTTCCCCCGAGCCAGCAGAGGAGGCAGCTCTTTTTCTGGGAGACGTGGAAGACTTGGACGCCCATCTCCGTGAATACGGTCGCAAGTGGCCCGGACCGATCACGCTGGCACGGCGGCGAATGGGAGAGGCTCCCGTACCGGGAGCACCGGGAAAAACTCGGATGAAGGTTGGCGGATTCCGCACTGATGAGATCGAACGCCTCCGCCGACCAGCCGGTGTCGTCCTTGTGGAGGCGGACGGGTCGCGCGGACTTCCGATCAAAGCACCAGGACTTAATGAACCGGTAATTCCGCCCGGGACGGCTATTGTTCTCGGAGTTGTGGGTCTAGATGCGATCGCGACACCCATCGACGAGGAACATGCCTTTCGCCCGAATATACTTTCTTCCTTAGTCGGCCTCCCACTCGGCGCGCCGGTAGATGCCGCGGCCATCGGCCGCCTCGCTGCCCATCCCGAGGGACTTTTTCGGGGCACTCCAAAATTCACCCGACGGGTCCTAATATGCAACAAATATGACCAAATTGGGCAAATGGAAAAACTGGAGCAGATCGGATATATTATTGCTCGAAGTGCATGTAGCCCGAATGGGCCGGCGGACCTTCTTCTTTTTACTACATGTCTTCCGTCTGGCCTTCGGGTAATGAGTCCGTTCCCATAAACGGTGTAAAATCAATGGATAAAAAAGTGCTACTGCCGACTGCGATGCGAGAAAAGGAATCCTTGGAAAAATGAGTACAGATGTCTTTAAAGAAATGTCCGAGTTAATTGAAAAAGGAACCCGAGGTGCAATTGCGACAGTCGTTTCGAGGAAGGGCTCTGCTCCCATGAGTGGAGACGCCAAGATGCTCATCCGCGAGGACGGAAGCACGATGGGGACCGTGGGGGGAGGATGCCTGGAGGCTGAAGTCTGGCAGGTGGCGATGAACATCATTGAGGAGGGTAATTCAGAAAAAGTCTCCTTTAACCTTACGGCAGCCGAAGCCGGGGACAGCGGCCACATCTGCGGCGGAACTGTGGAAATATTCATCGAGTCCTTCGATGCCTATGATTCTAGTCTCCTCATCGAAATCATCGGCGTCCGAAACCGAGGGCAAAGTGCCGTTTTGGCCACGGTGGTCCAGGAAGGAAACAGGAAGGAGCCCTCCCACGATCAAAAGAAAATGTTGGTAAAAAGAAATGGGACCACAATTGGCGAAATTCCCAATTATTCAGCTGAGATATGGCGCGAAAGCGGGCAGATCATTCGCCAGGGACAGCCCTCGCTGATGCAGTTTTGGGACGATAGGGAGCGCCCAAGAGTCAATCGCAGCCGCTCTGGAGAGGCAACAGAAATATTTGTAGAGCCAATTACGGCCCAGCCGCTGGTCTACCTATTCGGCGGCGGTCATGTCTCCTACTGTGTAGCGCAGGCAGCCCACATGGCCGGATTCCGCATCTCCATCGTCGAGGATCGGTCCAGCTTCGCCAACAAAGAGAGGTTCCCGATGGCGGAATCGTTCTTTGTAGGTGAGCATCCCTCCATCTTCAGCGAAATTCCGATAGACGAATCAAACTACCTCGCCATCATCACGCGTGGCCACGCCAACGACGAAACTGTCCTGGAGTGGGCGCTCACCACCTCAGCGCGCTACATCGGCATGATCGGCTCAAAGAGCAAGGTACTTTTGACCTACCGACATTTGCGAGAAAAGGGCTTCGACATGGACGAGATCATTAACCGCGTCCATGCCCCTATCGGCCTTGATATCGGCGCCGACTCTCCCGGTGAGATTGGAATTTCCATCGCTGCCGAGTTCATTCGCCTCCGGCGACAGGGAGGTGACTCTACTCAAGGCACCCTTTCCAGCAAAAAAATTAACCTTCGAAAAAAAACTGACTGATGCAGCAATCCTACGTCCCACAACGGCCTCACCACACAGTCTCTTTGTAATTTTTTCCAACCTACCCGACCTTATTCATCCGCTCTTGTCCCCTGCATGCGGCGGCGGGCTATCCGCGCAGCGAGGACCACAGCATCCACCATGCTAGAGGCATCAGCGACTCCTCGACCAGCAATTTCAAATCCCGTTCCGTGTTCGACTGAGGTGCGGATAATGGGCAGCCCCAGCGTCACATTCACCCCCCGCACGTTGTTGCCGTCCTCCCCGCCGAAGCGGAACGCTACCATCTTCCCCGCGATGTGCCCCTGATCGTGGAACATGGCAACAGCCCCATCGAAATACCCGGCCCTGAGCTTTGCGAAAACAGTATCGGGCGACTCTGGGCCTTCAGCAGAGATGCCTTCCCGACGCAAATCCTTTACAGCTGGCGCAATTTCACGAATTTCCTCGGAACCGAAAAGACCATTTTCCCCCGCATGAGGATTCAGCCCCGCCACGGCAATCCGAGGCGGGCGTCCGTCGAGGACCTCAAGCATCTCCGCCAGGAGCCGCCCCGCGTAGACGATGCGCCGGCGCTTTACGAGGCGGAGTGCCTCCCGGAGGGAGCAATGTGTCGAAATGTGCGCGATGCGAATTCTTCCGTGGGCGAGCATCATTACGGGGGGACCACCTTTCAAAAGATGTGCCAGCATCTCTGTATGTCCCGGAAAAGGATAGCCCCCCGCCTGGAGCGCCTCTTTTTGAATCGGACCGGTCGCCAATCCTACCACCTGGCCCCCCTGAATCTGTCGGACAGCTTCCTCGATGTAGCCCGCCGCAGCACGACCGAGACCAGCCCGAATCTTGCCAAACACCCTATCCCGCGCAGCGACGTTACCCAGATCGAGTACGGCAGCGGCTCCCGCCAACTTTTCTGCACGTTCATTCATCTTTTCGGGTGAGATCGAAACCAGGCGACCTGGCAGGCCCATCTTCCGAGCATGCAGTTTGAGCACCTTCAAGTCACCCACAATCAGTGGGAGACACACATTCCGGACGCGGCTAACCCGCACAGCCTTTAGGCACACCTCGGGGCCAACACCGGAAGGGTCCCCCATAGTTATTGCCACCACGGGCAACTTTTTCATTCGCTCCCCTCATCCTGGGCCAAGAGCGCTGCAGATGGCTGTGCGCTCATTGACATTCCTATACTCCAGGCAACACCATAGACGGGGCCAGCTTGCCGATACAGCCATTCGTTTTCAAGGAGAACCCTTTGTCCAAAAAAGGTGCAAGTGCTTCCAAGACTCTGGTCGCACTCAAGTCTCTCGAATTCACCCATGTTCTGGCAATCCCCGATTCCGAGAGCGCACTCCTCTATGCGGCCATCGAGAAAGACCCGGACATAGATCTCATCCTCCCAACCCGCGAAGGTGAATCCATCGCCATCGCGGCCGGCCTCTGGACTGGGGGCCAAAAACCCCTCGTCCTTATCCAAAACACGGGTTTCATGGAAGCCGGTGATTCCCTGCGCGGATGCGGTCTGGGGCCCCGTGTGCCACTTCGCCTAATGGTCGGCTGGCGCGGCTATGGAAACGCTATAGCAGAAAAAAAACCCATCGACTCTGCATACACCTACACCGAACCGCTTCTGGAAGCATGGGGGATACCCACCTGGCATCTTATGTGTAGCGATGACCTCCCTGCGATTGAACAGATGGACCGCACGGCGGAGGAGACCTCCCTCCCCGCCGCCGTCATCACAGGCTACGCCTTCACTGAATAATGAGACAAAATCTGTGATTGAGCGAATGGACCTATTCCGCGCGGTCCACTCCCGGCGAACTAACGAAATTGCCGTCCTCACTATGTCGGCTACACTCCAATATCCCCTTGTCTCAGATCATGAGCTCGACTTCGACTTCCTTGCTTTCGGTATGGGCCATGCCGGCGATTTCGCGATGGGCCTTGCCCTGGCCCGGCCCGAGCGAAAAACCATCGTTTTCAAGGGTGATGGGGGACAATTGATGAGCCTAGGATCACTCGTTACACTGGGACGCTACGCTCCAGGGAACCTTCTCGTGCTACTTCTCGAAAACCGAGTCTACGAGCAGACGGGCTCCCAACCTTTTTCCGCTCGTGTAGACTTTGACACCCTCGCGCGTGGGGCAGGCATCCAAGGCGGCGGCACCACCGGCAATGGGAAGATCGAGCGCATCGAAACTATTGAAACCTTCGATGAGGCCCTGCCCCGCCTACTCACCGAGGAAGGCCCCCATTTCGTCATCTGCCCGGTCGAGAACCACGAGTACGTCCCGCCAACAAATCATTCTGAGCACGCGGGACGAATCCGGAATTTGAGGAAGGGCCTCGGGCTCTCTGTTCCCGATTAACCACTCTCTCTCACTACCCAGATTACATCTCCTCGTAAAACGCAGGACCCTACATTGCCACCCCGGGCGGATGGCCATTGGGCCTGAAATCGCCAGAATCAATTATTTATGCAGAGAATACATGGGGTCAGGTTAGTAGATGATGATTATCGCTAGGGCATCCGCCCGGCTTAACTCCCCAAGCGGTTAGGTCTGCCTTTACACCACGTCCTATACAACTCCAGGATCCACACCGAAGTATTTGCGAGTCATAATGACCTGGTGACCGAAATTCGCCTTCAAACAGTCGCTGGAACCGAGAACAAACCTTCAGTGGATTTTTTCAACCCGACATTCAAATTAAAATTGTGTCCAACGGAGGCGAATTCATTCATTCGGCCGATTAAGTTTGGAGGGCCATCCCCTCCCCCCTCCCTCTGATTCCCTTTCCTCATCAGAGGACTAGGTCCCCCGTCACCATATTCCCCATCCAGATGAGGGTACCATCGAGAAAACTGGCCTTTAAGGTGGGGCATGAAGACACTCTACCCCTCTAAACTTTCAGAACCACCTTCCCTAAAAACTTTCCACTCAGGACAAGCTCGTGAGATTCGTTAGCCTGATCGAGCGGAAGCTCATGGCCAATATGGGGTTGGATATCCCCCCGCTCAAGAAGGGAACTCAACTGGAGGAGAGCCCTCGGAATTAGTGGCGCCATGTTGGCCGAGGAAATTCCCATTATTTTTGCGTCACGGCTCATAGCTGGGCGAAGCGAGATCGTCACATCTGTGCCCTTCCCCGTTCCCCCACCAACGACAACAATACGCCCGTTCAGAGCGAGGAGCTCGAGATCACCAACCAAATTTTCGCTGGCGGCGGTTTCAACCACCACGTCCGCCCCTCGGCCAGCAGTCATCTCCTTCACTCGATCAGGAACGTTGCTCTCCCGGTAGATGATCACCTCCTCAGCGCCCGCCTCCCGACAAAATTCAGCCTTCTCATTTGAACTTGCCGTCGCCAACACGCGGCACCCCATGTGCCGGGCCAATTGAATTGCCATATGCCCGACGCCACCCGCGCCGCCCTGGACAAGTACCGTCTCGCCGGGCCCTGCCCCGGCCTTGATGACGAGAGCGTTCCAGGCAGTGAGTAGGGGAATTGGGAGACACGCCCCCTCTTCGAAGCTCAGACTATCGGGAAGTCTCCCAGTAGCAACCTCCAAAAGAACACCCTTTTCGGCATATCCCCCAGTTAAGGAACGACCCCATACGCGGTCCCCGGGGGCAATGCGTTTCACGCCTGCGCCCACGGACTCCACCTCACCCGCTATGTCCGACCCACAAACGAACGGGACCTGCATTTGCATAGACCTTGGATGTCCGCCCGAACGGATGGAAATCTCGAGTGGGTTAACCCCTGCCGCTCGAACACGCACCAGCACCTGACCCGATTGAGCTTTGGATTCGGGCAAATCCTCAATTACAAGGGGGTTCTCCAACCCAAATTTATGAACGCTGACCACTTTCATGGCGTAAGCACCACCTTTCCAAGAAATTCTCCGCTTAACACAACATCATGGGCCTTATTGGCCGATTCCATCGGGAGCGCCTGATCGATGTGAACTTTGAGCGTACCCTCGCGAAGCACCGGCGTGAAGCGCCGGATTAGGTCCCCCAACTTGGGGATGAGGTTTACTACGGCGAGGCCAAGGACCCGTGCGTCCTTGGTCATGACCGCCGGCACTCGATATTCCGCCATGGGCCCTTTCCCCGTTCCAGTCCCAATAACGATGATACGTCCGTCGATACAGATAGCATCAAGGTCTTTGTCAAAATTATCGCAGGCGATGAGCTCGACGATGACTTCCACACCGCGCCCGCCGGTAAGTTCCATGCAGCGATCGGAAAAATTCTCCTCCCGATAGTTAATCGTCTCATCGGCACCGATGCCTCGGCAAAAATTCGCCTTTTTCTCAGAGCTCACTGTCGCAAATACTCGGCAACCCATTCGTTTGGCAAGTTGAATAGCAGCACTGCCGACACCTCCGGCTCCCCCCTGAACGAGCACCGTCTCACCCGCGCTAGCCTCGGCCTTGATCACCAGAGCGTTCCAGGCCGTTGAGAAGGGAACCGTAATACCCGCACCCTCCTTGTAGCCATACGCCTCAGGAAGCTCGGCGGCTGAATCCGCTGGAAGGCGCACCAACTCTGCGTAACCTCCTCCAATCGTCCGTCCGAAAACGCGCTGGCCCACCTGGAATCCCTCCACTCCCTTGCCGATGGCAACTACTTCGCCCGCCGCCTCGGCTCCCGGGATATAGGGGGGAGTCACCATCTTCGCATAGGGGTGCTTGTTCGCCCGAATGGCGATGTCCACTGGGTTGACTCCCATTGCACCCGCTCGAATGAGAAGCTCCCCCGGCTGGGCGACAGAGTCTTCGATTTCTTCCTCCTGCATCGGAACCGACAAATCGAACCTGTGCACACGAACCGCTTTCATAGCACCCCTTCCATGTTGGACAAGTAAAAATTGCCAAGAAAAAAAATTAGTCCTCGATTACTTTCTGTATTTCGAAACAGGGAATCTATCAGAAACATATTCTTCATTATCGATGAGTTGCACAAGGTCCGCAGCGGCTTTACGCACCTGCCGCATCAATGGGGAACCGAGGTCAGGCTTGGCGCTGACACGCACGGCGACTCGCTGTGCTATCTCCTTGTTCCCCAGCCGATAATCGCAGCGCGCGATGCGCCATTCGGCGTAATCCGAATAGAACTCCTCGATCCGGCCCTCGATGTGTCGAAAGCGTGCACGCAGGCTCCGGAACATTGCTCGAGCACGTTTATACTTTTTTTGAATGAAGTACCCTTCTGCATGGACAAAGCGGTAGTGGGGCTGATTCGGGTAGTCCTCGATAAGTTCGGCAAGGAGAGTCCGCGCATCGGAGAATTTGTTGTCCGCGTAAAACGCGTAAACTAGCTCGATTCGCGCCAAGTCCTTAAACCACATTCCGCTCTTCGCCACACGACGCATGTAGCGAATCCCGATATCGCCCTTGTCCCCAAGCAACGGGGCCAATTGGCGAAGCCATTTTGCACGAGTGCGCCAAAAATAATAAATACCTAGCCCGTAATAGGCATCCTCAAGCTTCGGATTTAGAGCGATAGCACGCTCGAGGTAGCGCTTGGTTTTCCGAATCCGCACGAACGCACGAACGTAGCTCTTTCCCCGAGAAGCATCCAAAGCTCGCATTCCCGCCGCCAGACCCCCGAGAAGATAGGCCTCAGCGTCCTTTGGATCCTCTGTGATCCGCTCGTCAGCAATGGCGGCCACCCGCGCCGCATTTTTTTCAAATCCCTCCCGGTAGGAAAAATCGTCAAAGTGGCCAGCTAGGATATTATAGAGCGAGGCAAGGAAAAAATAACCCCTGGGATCGCCAGGTGCTTCTTCCACAACAGCCTTGAATTCACGCAGAGCCTCATCGTATTCACCCGCCGCGGTGGCTCGGAGTCCTCTCTGGATTTCTGCATCAAGATGAGAGGCTCCTTGAAGCGGACCGGAGGCGACAACACTTAAAATGAATGCGATGGCAATTCCGGCGGCACTGCGCAATGGATATTCTCCTTATGATTATGATGACACGCTACCAAAAGCCCTCGCTCGCCATCAACAACACTTCTCAGCCCCGTCCATCATTCAGGGTGATCCGGTGGGATTTCCTCCTCCGAATGCTTCCTCGCGGTATGGAGAAGATTCCGCTATCTTCTCCGGGAAAGAGAGGTCTCGCCAGCCGGATTAGAGGACGGGGTCCCATGCTAAAAATTACCCCCCCTGAGGGGGCGCTCCACATAATTAACGAGCTGAGCAGGCGCGGTCATAGGACTCTCCTAGCGGGTGGGTGCGTCCGTGACGGCTTGATGGGTCGAAAACCTATGGACTGGGATATTGCCTCCGGAGCGGACCCAAGTGAGGTCGCCCGCCTATTCGAACGAACCAAGACGGTAGGGGCAAAATTCGGTGTTGTCCTTGTCGTCCTCCCTGTCGGAGAGTATGAGGTCACCCGGTTCCGTTCCGAGGGGGCTTATCTCGACGGCCGCCACCCGAGTACCGTTCATCCTACTGGGGAGAAAGAGGACGCCTGGCGTCGAGATTTTACGATTAATGGATTGTTCTATGACCCCATCGCAGAAAAGATTATTGATTACGTCGGAGGACAAGAAGACATAAATAAGCGCTTGGTTCGCTCCATCGGTGATCCTGTCCGGCGCTTCGAAGAGGACCACCTACGCCTCCTGCGCGCGGTACGGTTCGCAGCCCGGTTTGATTATACTATCGAGGACCAAACATTCGCCGCCGCAAAAAAACTTGCTTTCCGCATCCGCCGTACGAGTGCCGAGCGTGTACGAGACGAACTCACCATGATGCTTACTGGTCCAAACCCCGTACAGGCTTTCGAGCTGCTCCGAAAAACCGGCCTCCTCCAGGAGGTTCTGCCCGAAGTGGGCAAGATGACGGGTGTGGAGCAACCACCCCAGTTCAGCTCTGAAATTGACGTATGGACCCATGTCATGAAGGTTCTCGCCCAACTTCACGATCCGAGTCCTGTCCTTGCCTGGGCCGCACTCCTGCACGATGTGGGAAAACCCGCAACCTATGCCGCGGAAAATCAGTTCTGTTTTAATGGCCATGCGGTAGCGGGTGCACGGATTTCAAGGGAGATTTGTGAGCGCCTAAAAATGCCGAGAGTGATGGTGGACCGCCTTTGCTATATCGTTATGGACCACATGAAGTTCATAAACATCAAAAATATGCGCGAGTCCACCCTGAAGCGATTCTTGCGGGAGAAATATTTTCTCGAGCTCCTAGAGCTCCATCGGGCTGGCTGCCTAGCGAGCCAAAAAAACCTCGCTACCCACGATTTCTGCATCAAGATGCTGGCCGGGATGGCAAAGAAAGACCTCCACCCCGCACGGATTCTTGATGGAAGCGATTTAGTCGCGATGGGATTCAAGCAGGGTCCGCCATTGGGAGAAATCTTGTTCGCCCTCGAGAGCGAACAACTTGAGGGCCAGGTGCGAACAAGGGGGGAAGCCAAAGCGTTCGTGAATAAGAGGTTCGGTGCATTGCGGATTGGATAGGAGTACGGCCAAGATCAAGGCGTTCGAAAGAATTCCAGGAAATGGATTCGGAGTACTCTGACCTCGGATAATACCTCCGCCCCAAAGTTTCGTAGGAGAATACCGTTGAACGGCAATCGGAACGAGGACACCATCCTTATGAAGGCACGAGAGCTGAAAATGGCTCTTCGACGGATGGCCTCTGAGATTATTGAAATGTGCACGGGCGACCCGAATTTGGCCGTAATCGGAGTGCGCACGCGCGGAGAACCTCTCGCCCAGCGACTAGCCCGCATTGTCAGCGAAATGGAGGGGATTAACCCACCCGTGGGCACACTCGACATTGGAATCCACCGGGACGACATGGACCATCCCAGCGGACGGAAAACCTTCGGGCCGACTGAAATCGACTTCAACATCTTCGAGCGGCAAATTGTCTTGGTGGACGATGTATTCTTCACCGGGCGCACGGTTCGCGCCGCCCTAGATGCATTAGCCGAAATTGGGCGGCCACACCGAGTGTGGCTTGCGGTCCTAATTGACCGAGGACACCGAGAGCTTCCTTTCCGGCCCGATTTTACGGGAAAAAACGTGCCCACTGCGACGGCGGAGAGGGTCAATGTTCACCTCCAGGAAGTGGACGGCGAGGACAGTGTATGGCTAACCAGGAACGCCTGACACGCAACGCATTTCATTTTGGCCTAATACTGAACGGAGAGAATTATGTTCAACAAAGTACATCATATAGGCATTGCGGTGAAGGACATGGACGGAGCTATCGCCCTCTACGAAGGGGTCGGGGCAAAGCTACTCGGGCGCGAGACTTCCAGGGACGGAAACGTGGATCTTGCAATGCTCGACTTGGGTGGGGACCTGCTCGAACCCCTCGCCCCAATTCAAGGAGAATCGGGAATATCGAAATTCATTGAGCGACATGGAGAGGGGATCCACCACGTGGCATATGAGGTAGACGACATCAAGGGCGAGATGGTCCGCCTGGTAGCAGGAGGGTTTGAGTTGATCGACAAGATTCCTCGGCCCGGGTTCATGGGCCATATCATTGCCTTCATTAAACCCCAAGACACGATGGGAACCCTATGGGAACTTGTTGAAAAGGAATAGTCGCGGCCCAGTCCGTCGTTCAACTCCGGGGGGGCTTCGAGGGCATTTCAACAATCCGCACAACGTGATCGCCAGAGACAGAACGCCCACTCTGCCTGCGCCGAATTCCCCAGCCCTTTAGGCGGAAAATTTTACCAGTGGCCGTTCGGGGCGGAATTTCGATGTGTGCGGCACCCCGGACTGTGAAAACACGCACAGTGCCCCCACCAACAAGACGAAACTGCGGGACACCAACTTCACTATGCACATTGAGGCCGCATCGCTCCAGAGCCGGATGACGCGCCGAAGTCACCGTGAGAATTAGGTCTCCCGGCCTCCCTCCGGCACTTCCAGGTGCTCCCTTCATGGGAACCCGAACCCTCTCCCCATCCTCGAGGCCAGATGGAAGGATTGCGTCTACGAGCACCTCCTCAAGTACCTCGCCCTTCCCATCACAGGTCTTACATGATGCTTGCATTGCCCCGATACAATCCGGGCAGGCAAAAGGCCTCTTTATCCAGACACTGACCTCACCGCCCGCGGCTGCCTCAAGAAAATCCACCACAATATCATAGTAAAGATCGCGCCCACATACAGGTGGGTCGTTCGGGACCTGCGGGACGTCTTCCCCCTCCTCCGAATTTAGCGCCCGATAGGCATCGCCAATCTCCTTGAAGCGTGCCTCCATTTCCGATAGGCCGGCGTGACGATCAGGATGAAACTCGAACGCAAGCCGCCGATAGGCGCGATAAATATCCTCCTGCCCGGCGGCATCCGATAGGCCCAGAACCGCAAGTGCACTCTTTTTCGAGATGGGAAACGGTTTAGTAGACAAGTATCCCCTCTCTTTTCGATAAGAAAGCAATATACATCCTTCCCGTATTTTTTATACTTGAACTGGTGATAGTCAAGAGGGAGATCCACCCAAGCCGCATTTCAAGGCGCGTTCGTAACAATTAGGACCACCCCAAAGAACAAAAAGATTGCGCCTACCCATTTCTGCCAAGTCAGGATTTCCTCCTCCTGGAGCCAAATCTGGGTAAAAACGAGTGCAAACAGCGGCGCAGCGTAGCCTATCGGAACAACGATGGAGACCTCGCCAAACTGGAATGCAGAAAAAAAAATAAGGAATGAGAACGAATTAAGGAGCCCTGTGAGAACTATCATCTTGTGGCCACCCGGTTCAATGCGCCATCGCTCCTCGGGAGGAAGGAACGGTAGGAACAAGAATAACGCAGGCACGGACGCAAGGCTCGCGATGGTTATGCCGATCATTATGTCGGGGAACACCAAAAGTGAAATGCGCCGGGTTGTCGTGGCAAAAGCCATAACCATCGAATGCGCTATGGGAAGAAGCAGATAAATTCGCCGCCAGTCCTTGTCGCTTTCTGGTTTGAGGGCAATGAGAAAGCATCCCGAAACCACTAGAGCTGTCGCCCCAAAAATGACCAGGCCCGGGCGCTCGCGCAACCAGAGGATCGCAACCACCGTCGAAAGGAACGGGGTCACTGTCATCAGCGGCATCGCCCGGCCCACTCCCACATACTTAATAGCGAGGTAAACCAGCGGACGCCCCAGACCAGGAGCTAAGAAACCAGCCAGAAAAAACCAGACGACCGCCTCCCAGGTAATCTTCCCCCAATCTGAGTAGAATAAAGAAAGAACAAACATCAACGGCAAGCCGACTACAATCGAAACTAGCGACACCGAAAGAACACTTCCCAGGTGCATGGCCTTTTTGGCCATGATGCTGAATGCGCCGAACGTTATTGCCGCGAAAACGGCCAATACGATAGCGATATAGGTATTCAAGACGAACCCCTACAATTCGAAAAGAAAACGCACGGGGGCAGGCCGCTAAGGGCGAACGTGAACGATGCGAAATCCCGGTACGACCTGGTTTTCAGAAAGTTGGCTTGCTAGGCTAAAAGTAGGTTTGCCCAACCTCGACAGGGGGTACCCACTCACAATCGCCGAAGGGGCCATCGCCATTTTCCTTGACATATGCGATTCGATCATTATTCACTTTTCCCTCGCAGAGGGCGCGGTAGAGCCAATCGGTGATGTATTGATGGTTATCCAACCCAGCCAGGTTCGTCAGATTCACCAATGGGTGAAACTGGTTCTCGAATACCCACATTTCTTTTTTACAGGTTAAATCGCGGTAGACCTCAATGGCATCCTCAAGGGGGCAAAGGGGATCAAACTCGCCTGTAACAAGGAGAGTGGGACACTCCACCTTGTCCATATAGCCCTTGACGGTCATCGTCCGAGCTATTTCGTCGAATTCATCCTCGTCTGACATTCCCGCCATGTACATAAACACCTGCTTAAAGCGGGGGCTAGATTTAGTAAAGATAGTGTTGTTCGGGTTGAAGCAGGCGACTGCACTCGCCACGGCGGCAACCCGGTGGTCATAGCTCGCAAGGCGGAGGGACCAAAAGCTTCCCATGCTAATCCCATAGATTCCAATTTTCGAGGAATCAATCTCCTCACGCCCTAAGAGGTATTCGATGACTGCAGCACCCGCGCGCTCGTAATTGTCCCCCACCGCACGAATCTTCTGGATGTTCGAATCTCCCTGTCCAGGGCCGTCCATAGTAATAACGTGGAAGCCCCGCTCGGAAGCGATGTTACGGCGCGCGAGGGGAAATGACTCCTTGGTCTGGTCCATACCCGGAACGTAGATAATGCAAGGCGCCTTCCGCCGGTCGGGTAGGAGGTGTAGCAGGCAGGAGATTGTCTTCCCGTCGTCAAAAGGAACCTGAACACGCTCGATGGGATAGGAAGCGACTTCCGAACGACGGTCCACCATCTCCTTGAGTTTATCGCAAAGATAAATTTTCACTGGATTGTCATCGTAGAAGATCGGGTGCTGTGCCATCCGGTAGGATTCGACTGCATGATCGTAGTGCTCGGTAGCGGTGTAATTGAATCCCTCGGCCTGGGCTTTTTTGGCAAGCTTCTCGTGAAATTCAGCCGATTCACGCCAGACTTTTGGTAGCATCTGATAGTTGTGCGCTCGTTTCCCGCCAGGGACTTCGAGATAATCTCGCTCAAAATTCTGCACACGCCCACGCATGTTGAGCGCCAAGTCGAGCATCCACTGTTGATTGTCACGTTCGGTCCTGAGTTTCCGAATTGCCATAACATGCCTCCAAAAATGAGCTGCGCCGACGAACGACCAGCTGTGAAAGTATTTCGAGTCGAATCTGCGATTGGGAAAATAGCCGGCCAGATGTTACGGCGACCCTATGAAGAGATCAACGAAGGGATTTATTCGGGTGTCGAACTAAAATTTGACAGGGAAGCTAATTAATGACTTTCTCATCTCGAAGGGAGGCGATTTCAACTGGCAAATACCCTTCCTCGGCTAGAACTTCGGCGGTGTGCTCGCCAAGGAGGGGGGGGGGGCCCTCCCGCGTCGAGGCAGCATCGAGCCGATAGGGTGCCCCCATCATCTGAAGGGTACCAAGTTCTGGATGATTTTCCTGGGTTAAAAAACCCATGGCACGCATCTGCTGATCCTCGAGCAGGGCTGAAGATGGCCTTACCTTGGCGCAGGGAACCCCCGCCTGTTGAAAAAGATCAATCCATTTGTCCGCAGGTTTCTCCAAAAGTATTTTTTGGACCTCATCAATTATCTCATTACGCTTGGCGTGACGCCCGAGGTGAGTAGTATAGAAAGGCTCTTTTTTCATCGCCCCTAGTCCCAGCACGTCCAGCGCCCGCTCCCAGAAGCCGTCCGCATCCATATAAAGGTAAAACTGCCCATCGGCCGAATCGTATATCCGCGCAATCCGATCGTTGAGGGCATCTCGCACATTTTCGAGCGGCTCGTGCTCGGAGGCCCAAACAAGCCGACCCATCTGCATGGCAGCGGCGCTCCCCAGCAGGCAGGCATCAATATATTGACCCCTACCAGTACGTTTGCGCTCCAAGAGCGCCATGACTACAGCGTTTACCGTAAGAGCTCCGGTGAAGTAGTCAACAAAATGGCCCTGGACTAGCCGGGGGTGCCCATTTTCGGTCTGCTGAGAAGGTATTCCGGCATCTGTCTGAAGAATAGGGTCAAGCCCTCTCCGAGCCCGGAGAGGGCCTTTCTGGCCGTAGGCCGAGATGGACGCGTAGACGAGCCGGGGGTTAATTTGGGAAAGCGTCTCGTACCCGAGCCCGAGTTCATCGGCGACACCAGGCCGATTTCCTTCGATGAACACGTCAGCACTCTCCGACATGCGGAGGACGATCTCCCGGCCCCGCTTTTTCTTTAGATCGATCGAGAGACTGCGTTTTCCTCGGTTGAGTCCGAGAAAGAGGCGGCTGCCCCCCTCAAGGGTGGAGGGAAAGTGACGGATAGTGTCCCCGCCGGGCGGTTCTATTTTCAACACGTCCGCCCCACCATCGGCTAGCGAAAGCGTGCAGAACGGTCCCGCCACGTAGCGGGTCAAGTCAAGAACTCGGACCCCATCGAGCGCGCCCAACTCAGACCTCCTGCACGCACCGGGATGGCACGCTACCCCTAGAAACGCCTGCGTACCTTTTCGATTTTTCCAGCAAGTTTTTCATTGCTGCGCTCCAAAGGAACGATGAAACGTTCGTTCCGCCCTTCAGCCACTTTTTCCTCTTCGTCAAATATCTCGACCTCAAAAACACACCTTCTCCGGTCCCTCAATATGAGACGCGCACGCGCCTCAACACGCATCCCCTTAGGTGTTCCGGCCATGTGCTTCAGCGAGACCTCCGTCCCCACGCTGGTTTGATTGGGTGGTAAGTGCTCTCGCAAGGCCTCCATCGCGGCACGCTCCATAAAGCGAACCAACTCCGGCGTTGCTACCACCTCAGTATTCGTGCCCCGCAAATGAGCCGGAACATGCTCGTCCCCAACGAGAACGGAATAGACGCCCTCAAGACCTGGCCGAATGGGATCTTCGCCCATATCTCCTCCACGTGACTAATTTTAAAATGCTTCAGACCTTCAAAATAATTTTTCCCGCTACCTTGCCCGTCATCAAAACTTCATGTGCACGAGCAGCCTCGGCAATGGGAATCTCCTCTCCAACGATTGCACGGACCTTGCCCTGCTCAAGAAGATGATTCACCTGGCGGATCATGTCGGGAAACACGGGACCTGCATTAAAGAGACTCATACCACGCACATCGATGTCCTTCGAATAAAAAGGAGGGTAGGTGACCGAACCTACCATGCTTTTTCCGGTTCCAGCACCGAGGAGCACCATCGTTCCTCCCCGTTTGAGCGCCCGGCAACTCCCGTCAAAATTCTCGGCCGAGACCATCTCGATAACTGCGTCCACCCCCATTCCACCACTCTCTGCGATACAACGCTCAGCGAAATCTTCCTCGCGATAATTCACCACTATGTCCGCACCTAGCGATTCGGCAACACCTCCCTTTTCCTTGGAACTCACCGTCGTGATGACGCGGGCACCCGCCGCCTTGGCGATTTGAATCGCCATCGAGCCCACGCCCCCCGCGCCCGCATGGACGAGAAGGGTCTGACCAGGCTGAATCCCCGCCTTTATGACGACAGCGTAAAAGGCCGTGTAGAGCACCACCGGAAAAGAGGCACACTCCTCAAAAGAGAGATTTGAGGGAATCCGGGCAGTCTGTAGGACGCTTAAAACAGCCTTTTCCGCATAACTACCAGTTGTAGCTGCTCCAAACACACGCTCTCCTACCTGGAACTCTTCAACGCCCTCGCCCAGTACGATTACCTCACCAGCCGCATCAATCCCGGGCGTCCAGGGGAGTTTGAGAGATTTCGAAAGCGGATGAGCGCCAGACCGAAAGGTCGTATCCACCGGATTAACCCCGGCCGCTCTTACCTGGATGAGAACCTCCCCTGCCCCGGCTAAAGGGTCTTCTGCATCCTCATATTTCATCACTTCTGGGCCACCAAATTCGTGAACGTGAATCGCTTTCATGTCGCTACCTCCCGGAATGGCCCCGCAAACCGAATAAGACCACTCAGAAACTAAAAAAGATGTGCGTTAAACTGGAAAGTGTTTGCACAGCGAACCCAGAACCCAGAACCCAGAACCCAGAACCCAGAACCCTTAAATTTTACTAAAGAAGACCATCCAATACCACACTAACGGCAAGCTGCCCATTCGATTCGGGTCAAGCCTCGACCCCCAAAAGATTGACAAACTACCGATAAGAGAGATAATAAGGATTAAAGATAAAAATGGAGGACGCAGCGTAGAACTGCCCTGATCATTGGGGTTTCCTATTGTGTTTTGCTTCTACATTTTTCGGTGTGCCGACTATCAGGAGTTCAAACCACGTAAAAACCTGCTCAATCGGCACCTCACCTGCTAGGAGGAGTTCATCATGAAAAAAACAATTACTTTTGTGATTGCGGCAGTTGCGGCCCTCGTGTTCGTCTCGGCCTCGGCCATGGCAGCAGAGCGCTACCGCTTCGGCGGCGGTCCCTCGGGTGGGGGTTGGCATCCCGCAATAAGCGCGGGCGCTCAGCTTCTTAACAGAAAACTTGGCAGTAAATTCTACTTCCAGTACTCCTCCTCAGCCGGCTCGGTAGCCAATGTCCGCCGCGTAAGCTTAGGTGAGTTCGCTACCTCATGGGGCCACGTGGGCCAGGTGCATCAGGCTTGGACCGGAACAGGGCTATTTAAGAAAGATGGCGCGAACAAAAACTTTCGCATCGTCGCCAACGTGCGCTCTCAGTCGCAGATTATCGCCGTTCTCGCCGACAACCCGATCAAATCCTACTCCGATATGAAGGGCAAGGTCGTGAGTCTGCTCAAGCAGGGTACAGGGAGCCACGTGAACTGCCGAAATATCTTCGCCACCCTCGGTCTGTATAACATCAAAAACCCCAAGAAGTCGGCGATTAAGCCGCGCTACCTTGGATTTTCCGCCGCAGGCCGCGCCCTGGGCGACCGTCAGATCGACGTTTACTGCTCGGCCGGTGCCCCCTTCACCATCCCGGCGCTCACCCGGCTCTCGATCACCAAGCCGGTACGCTACATCAGCTTTACCCAGGCGGAGCAAAAGAAAGTCACGAGCAGCTTCAAATTCTACGTGCCCAAGACCATCCCCATCCAGAAGGAAGTCAAGGGCATGAACGCTCCCGCCCTCTCTATCGCCTACGACGTTTGGTGGATCGCGCACAAGCAGATGTCCAACGAAGCCGTATACAATATGCTCAAGGTCATCGCGGCCCCCGAGAACCTCAAGCAGCTCACCAAGACCGCGCGTTATTGGCGCGACCTCAGCGGCAAATTTGATGCCCTGAAAATACACAAGGTATGGGTGCACCCAGCGGCCGCACGCTACTGGAAAGAGCGAGGCGTCAGCGTACCCAGCGAAGTCGTGAAGGGCTACTAAACCAAAGTCGTTATACACTCTCCATGAAGAAGAACACCGAGGGGAAGGAAATTACTCCTTTCCCCTCGGTGTTCTTCCTCGGCTTAAAATGAAGCGAAACTCCAAGCCAAGGTAGAGGACATATGCTACAAAACGTCTTGCCAGCCTTAATGAAAATCGGTCTCATTTCAAATGAGATGGTCAAACCCCGTGAGCTTAAGGGAATGGCACAGGTTGCTGTGTCAATCATTGCTGTTTGTTTTTCCTACTTCTATTTCCATATCGCTTTTTTCGGTCCGCCCCAATCCGAGATATTCAAGGGCGTCTACATCCTCGCCACCTCTGTCCTTTGCTTGCTAATTTACAAAAACCGGCAAAAACCAACGCGTGAAGGTTTTACTTGGCTTGACGAGATTTTCTCGTTTTTCTCATTGACTTTAATGTCCACTGCTTTCCTTTTGTGGGTTTACTGGGGTCTATTTGTACAAGGAGGGCTATGGAGCGAATTCGCCAATGCGAAGGCTGCGATCATCGCAATCCTCGGTGCTTTGTGTGGAGCTTACTTATATTGGCATGATGCGAACAGCGAAAAAATATCCGAATCTCCTACCCTATCCGACTGGCTATTCATTATATCGGCAACTGCACCTATCGTCTGGTGGAATATCCACAACATTGAGCTAACCGAGCGAATTGGAGCCCCAGTACCTGCCTCAGTCGTCATTTACACAACACTTCTCACTGCAGTGAGCTTCGACGTCGCCCGCCGCGTGGTTGGCCCCGTTATTCCCTTAATCAGCTTTTTCTTTTTAATTTATACCTTTAAGCCTATCGCACAACTATCGCCTGGGTTGCTCTTTCACGACGGGTACGACATATCCCGGGTGGCTGAATTCCTGATGCTCGAGGCGGACGGGATTACAGGTCTCATAGTCGAAGTCTTTGCAACTTACATCGTCATCTTCGTAGTACTCGGAGCTTTTCTCGAGAAAACAGGATTGGGGGAACTGTTAATTGATACAACCTATCGCCTCACAGGTCAGCGTACGGGCGGCCCAGGCCTCACCGCCGTCGTGTCAAGTGGTCTGTTTGGAATGATTTCAGGAAGCGGTGTGGCCAACGTCGTTACAACAGGTACCTTCACCATACCGCTCATGAAGCGAGTTGGTTACCGTCCTGAGTTTGCGGGTGCTGTGGAGGCGTCTGCTTCAACCGGTGGAGCCTACATGCCGCCAATTATGGCGGGAGGGGCTTTCCTGATTGCTCAACTCACCGAAACCAGCTATTTCGAAATTATAAAAGTGGCTGCCTTGCCCGCCATCCTCTACTACGCATCGGTAGGCTATATGGTGTACATCAGGGCTTTGAGGCGGGGACTGGTCGGGGTTCAGGCTTCAGAACTCCCGCCCTGGGCCAATATCCTTCCGCGCATCCACTTCCTTCTTCCAATTCCCATGATGGTATTCTACCTCATGATCGGTGACTCAGCATTTCTCGCTGCCTTTAAAACCATCTGTCTAATCATCCTGATCAAGATCTCAGACATACTTAGAAATATCAGAACTCCCTGGTCCAAGCAGACGCTAAAACCGTTCTTAATTATCTCATTTCTGTTCGGTGTCTTCGCATACTTCCTGGGTCTTAAAGTGGGGCCTCCGTTCTCTTGGTTCGCCGATACCTTGCGGGGCCTCAACTTGGGCGATGCCTTATTCTGGATCATTACGGCCTACAATCTCCTCAAACTCGGCGAAATTCTACTCGCCGCATTTATAAATCCCTCAGTACCTTCCTCTCAGGCTATGGGCGATGAACCCCGAGCTGAGACGGGTACAATCCTATTTGTTCGCCTCAAGCAACTCGTCGTGGAACTCGTAAGGGTGGTGTGGATTTCCCTGGAAGCGGGGGCTAAAAATACTCTTGTCGTGGGCTGCATCGCGATGGTTCTCGGGGTCCTGCTCTCCTGTGCCGCCCAAAGCGACCTTTCAGGACGTGTTTCAATCCTCCTTACCGATTTCAGCTTTGGTTTGTTACCACTTACGATCCTCTGGGTCATCATCGCAGGCTACGTCGTAGGAATGGGACTTCCTATCACAGCCAGCTACGTTGTGCTCGTCATCTTCGGCGTTATAGCTCTGACAAATTTAGGCGTCCCCACGCTGACCGCACACCTGATTTGTTTTTGGATGGCTGTTGTGAGCGCCGTCACCCCGCCCGTGGCCTTGGCAGCCTATGCTGCAAGTGCCATAGCAGTATCCGATCCAATCAAGACTGGTTTTCAGGCGCTAAAGCTCGCTTCATGGATTTTCATCATGCCGTTCTTATTTGTGTACACACCACTACTACTGACCGGTACCACTACGGAGGTAACGATCACTTTCACCGCTTGCCTTCTCGGAATTATTGGTTGGGGAGGGTTTTGGGAGGGATTTATGATCCGGACCGCGAACCGGATGGAGAAGAGCATGATGTTGTTCAGCGCAATCTGTCTCTTGCTCCCCGTTGCCCATTTCGTCACATGGATTGCAAGCTTGAAAGGCACGTACATATATACAGCCTACATGATTGGAGTCGTTGCCCTGGTGCTTGTCTTCCTATCGCAGCGCGCCCGCCCCCCCGAATCAGTCAAACAACCAGTCCAATGATTGGAAAGCCTCCATGAACTCTCTCCCTCTAACACTTCCCGTTCATCATGCAGGCCTCAAGATTCAAAACTATGAAAAGGTAAATTGCCTTCTCCCACAGAGTTGCTAGCGTGAAATTCTTTGTCCGTTATAACATGGGCGAGAACCTTCATACCTTGAGGAACTATTCTTCATGGGCTTCAGGAGTGGATGCCAATCACCCTTCTCGATAGCTAACCCAAAGCGGAAGACCTCGAACCAGTCCAGTGTGCCATGCCCAAGGTCGGGATGGGCCTGAATAAAAAAAATCCGACGAACAAGCCAAACAAATCTGCTCGGAAGGAGTTAAATTCGCGGCCGGCCCTCTCGGAAACTGCCAAGCCTGCTCCGAGAATAATAACCCTATATCGGGGGCTATCGAATGACCCACCGTATTGTGGCGGTTGACCCAAGATGGAAAAACCCGAGCCGCCAAAAATTTCTGACCAACCATTTAGCAAAGGGATACGAATTAATTGTACCTAAATCCTTTAAACCCGAAGACCTTCGCCGGGAACTGGAATCAGCCGTTGCTCTAGTAACCGGCCTAGGTGACATTACTGAAGAGATGATGCGCGCCGCGCCAAATCTTCGTGTAGTCGGTAAAGCGGGAACCGGGGTGGACTCCATCGATGTCGCCTCAGCGACAGCCATGAAAATTCCGGTGGCCCACGCTCCCGGCTGGATGCGGGCGACACCAGTAGCAGAGCATGCCCTCACCCTTATGCTCTTGCTTTCGAGAAAGCCTTGGCTTTGGCGCGGAGAAAATCGTCCTCCACTGCATGTCCAAATGTCCGAATCATCGGTCGGCATCGTAGGTCTCGGCGCCATCGGGCAGCGCATCGCTAACCGCTGCGCGGGGTTTAATATGGAGATACTTACCTATACGAGGACGACAGGAAAGTTCCAGCCTAAAAGATTTTCGATTGAGGAGACAGACACGCTAGATGAACTATTACGTCGAGCAGATTACATTGTCCTCTCCCTCCCCCTCAGCGATGAAACACGCGGAATTATCGGCGCGGGTGAATTCAACCTAATGAAGTCCACAGCATTTCTCATTAACGTCTCAAGAGGAGGACACGTCGTAACGAGCGCTCTCGTCTCCGCGCTCAAAAATGGAGAGATTGCCGGCGCAGGTCTCGACGTTATTGATCCCGATCCGCTTCCGGAGAATCATCCCATCCTTGACCTAGAAAATGTCGCCATATCCCCCCATTGCGCCGCACAAACCCAAAGAACTCAGGACCAGAGCTATGGCCTCCTCGCAGAGAGCATTCGCCTCGCAGTCGAGGGGAAGCGCATCAAATTTTTAGTCAACCCTGAAGTATATGACTAGTCCACGATCTAATCGGACAGCAATTCTGTGCCCATGCTACAATTTCCCTCTTGAAATTTTCGACACCTGCCTTGTAACCGAAAGACTCAAAAGGGGGAGGATTGCCTGATGTCGGATAAGCTGACCCGCGGGCTTGAAGGCATAATTGCAGTGGAGACCTCAATCTGTGACCTAGACGGCGAGAGCGGGCGCCTGGCCTACAGGGGCTATGACGTACCAGATATGGCCCGTAAGGGTGTGACGTACGAGGAAATCATCTATCTCCTTTTGAATGACGAACTTCCTAACCGCGTCGCTCTAAAGTCCTTTAGCGCCGAGCTTACCACCGAGCGGAATCTTCCCAGAGAACTGCTCCGTATGATTAAACTTATCCCTCCGGGAACCCACCGAATGGCGGCCCTAAGGGGTGCGGTGGGGATGCTGGGGCTCTTCGATCCCGAGGCTGAAGACACTTCGCCTGAAGGGAACCGACGTAAGGCTGTCCGCCTTATCGCCCGGATGCCTGTCATCGCCGCGGCTATCCACCGGACCGCCCGAGGAGAGAAACCCCTGTCCCCCCGCAAGGGACTAGGTCATGCCGCGAACTTCCTCTACATGGTCTTCGGGGAAAAACCCGACAAACAGGACGTGAGAGCCCTCGACGCCAGCCTCGTCCTTTACGCCGAACACGAGAATAATGCCTCGACTTTCACAGGGCGAGTTGTAGCCTCTACCCTCTCAGACATTTATTCGGCGGTTACGGCGGCAATTGGCTCTCTCAAGGGACCCCTCCACGGTGGGGCAGGACTCGCCGTGATGGATACTCTCGAAGAAATCGGGGACGCCAAAAACGCCGATTCCTTTCTAGAGAAGGCGCTGGCAGATAAGCGTCTTCTTATGGGTTTCGGCCACCGCGTTTATCATCGGAGCGGGGATCCCCGCGCCGCCATCCTGATGAACATGGCCAGGGAAACCTGCCGCCGCCGAGGGGCGGAAAAATGGTTCGACATCGCACACGCCCTCGACCAGGGCGTACAGATCCGCAAGGGAATTATCCCGAACGTCGATTTCTATTCTGCCCCACTCTGGCGGGGCCTCGGGCTGCCTCCCAGCCTTTTCATACCAGTCATCACGGTCTCCCGTGTGGCGGGATGGTGCGCCAATATCTTAGAGCAACAAGAAAAAAATCGCCTAATCCGGCCCCGAGCCTCTTACATAGGTGCATCGAATCGGGCCTATAAGTCTCTCCGAGGAAGACCCTAGGCAATGAGTAAGGGCGTTGCGCAACAACTCTTCGACGAGCACCTAGTCTCGGGTGATTCTGGTCGCGTCGGGGCTGAGATTGAGATCCGCGTTAACCAGGTGCTTTTGCAAGACGCCTCAGGTCCAATGGCCTTGCTCCAGTTTGAGGCAATGGAGGTGAAACGGGTCGCCCAAAAAATAGCCGTTATGTATGCTGACCACCAGACCCTGCAAATGAACCATCTACACACCGAGGGACATCGCTTCCTTCTCGGTTTTTGTCAGAAACACGGCATCCACTTCTCAAAACCCGGCAACGGAATCTGCCACAACGTCCACCTGGAAACCTATGCCGTTCCGGGGGAGAGTCTGGCGGGAACCGACAGCCACACCCCTCAGGCCGGCTCGGCAGGGATGCTCGCCATCGGCGCAGGGGGACTCGATATAGCCGCTACCATGGGGGGGGGCACCCTCATCATCCAACGCCCGGAGATTATCGAGGTCCACCTGAGTGGAATGCTCGGCCCTTGGCTCTCTGCGAAGGACGTTATCCTCGAACTTTTACGACGGTTCACGAGTCAAGGCGGGGTCGGCAAGCTCTTTGAGTATACTGGCCCCGGTGTAGAGACATTGAGCGTTCCCGAGAGATCGACCATCGCCAACATGGGAACCGAAATGGGCCTGACCAGCTCTCTTTTTCCGAGTGACGAGCGGACACGGGAGTTTTTCGGGCGCATTAATCGACCCGGCGACTGGCTATCTCTCTCAGCAGACCGAAATGCCGTCTATGACGGCCTAATCGAACTCGACCTTTCCAAAATTGAACCCCTCATCGCCTTGCCATCAAACCCAGACAAGGTAGTGCCCGTGAATGAAGTGGCGGGAACATCTATCGAGCAGGTTATCGCTGGAAGCTGCACGAATGGCGCCTACACTGACATTGCTTCCTTCGCTCAGATCATGCGAGGGCGCAAGGTAGCCCCCGAGGTAGATGCCATCGTATTTCCCGGAAGCCGCCAAGCGTTCGAGGAGCTGGCCCGCGAGGGCCACATTGCCGATTTGCTTGCTGCCGGAGTTCTCATATCGGAAGCCACCTGTGGCTCCTGCCCCGGTTACGGCCACATCCCCTCGCCGGGGACGAAATCTCTCCGTACCTTTAATCGGAATTTCAAGGGTCGTTCCGGTCTCAAGGAAGACGCCGTCTATCTATGCAGCACCGAGACGGCGGCCGTCTCTGCTATTGAGGGGGTCATAACCGACCCCCGGGTAAAATTCAAACCCCCAAAAATCCTTCTCCCCTACAAGTTTGCCGCGGACGAGACAGCCATCGTCCCACCCTCGGCCGAACCCGAGCGAATCGATCTCCTCCAGAGCCCCAATATCGCGCCCATCCCTGCGGGAAAACCCTTCGAGGATGTCTACGAGGGAAAAATCCTCATCAAGCTAGGCGATTCGGTCTCAACAGACACCATCATCCCCGCCGGGGTCGAGGCCATCACCTATCGAACGAACACACCTGCCCTTTCGGAGTTTGTCTTCAGGAGGATTGACCCAGGTTTTGCGTGCCGCGCGCGAGCCGCAGGTGGGGGCATCATCCTGGGGGGAAATCTCTATGGCCAAGGCTCAGCACGGGAGCAGGCGGCTCTCTGCCCCATGTTCTTAGGCGTGCGGGCGATAGTGGCGAAGTCCTTCGCACGAATCCACCGCGCCAACTTGATTAACTGGGGCATACTCCCACTCGAGCTCACCGATCCTGACGAATGGGGGCGTCTTGAACAGGGCCATCACCTTCGTCTCTCAGGCATTCTGGATGGGCTTTCACAAAACAGCCTAACGGCAGAGAATCAGACAGTTGGAGCGAGCTTCAAGGTGACGTGCGTGCTCACTGAACGCGAGCGGAATATTCTTCTCGCAGGGGGAGTCCTCGCCCATATTAAGGCTAGGACCTGAAACCTAAATGGGTCAGAAAAAAATTCCTGCTGTTTTTTACAGAGGCGGAACAAGCCGCGCTATCTTTTTCAAAGCCGAGGACATCACCGAAGACCCAAAAATACGGAGCGCGATATTTCTCCGGATCATGGGAAGCCCGGACCCGAACGGCCGCCAGCTCGATGGCCTCGGCGGGGGCATCTCTTCACTCAGCAAGGCTGCCGTCATCGGCCCCACTACGCACCCGGACGCCGATGTAGATTTTACTTTCGCCCAAGTAAGCGTAGAATCTCCCTTTGTTGATTACAGTGGGAACTGCGGGAACATGTCGAGCGCAGTAGGACACTTTGCAGTTGAGGAAGGACTCGTCCCACAGCCTTCGAACGGACAAGCAACTGTCCGCATCCACAACACAAATACCAACAAGATCATCATTTCAAAATTCCACGTCAAAGATGGGCGCGCCGTTGTGGAGGGGAACTACGCCCTCCCTGGTGTGGCCGGAACCGGCTCACGCATCACACTCGAGTTCACCGATCCTGGGGGCGCCTCGACAGGCAAACTCCTCCCGACTGGAAAGCCAGTCGATGAATTTAATCTTGAGGGTATTGGAAAGGTCAAGGCTAGCCTCGTTGATGCAACCACTCCCGCCGTTTTTGTCCGGGCTAGGGACATCAGTCTTTCGGGGACGGAATCCCCAGAGGCCATCGACTCTCAACGGAAAATCATGGTCAACCTAGAACAAATTCGGTCCGAGGCCGCCGTACAAATGGGCATATCGCCTAACACCAGAGCGGCTTCGGAGTTCTCCCCTCTCGTGCCAAAAATAGCCATCGTCGCGTCCCCAATAGAATATCTCGACCTCGCAGGGGTGCCTGTTCCCGCCAACACATTCGACATACTGAGCCGAATGCTCTCGATGGGAAAAACCCATCGTGCCTATCCACTGACGGGGGCAATGTGTCTCGCTGTTGCATCTCGTATACCAGGCACGATCCCTCACGAAGTTACGCACCCGAGTACAGATGACGTCCGCCTCGGACACTCGTCCGGGGTCCAGGAAATTGGGGCCGTCGTTACGAAAGGATCGGATGGTCCCCAGGCTGAGAAAGTGATCGTATATCGTACAGCCCGCCGCTTGATGGAAGGGTCGGTCCTCGTTCCATCCAGCGCGTTTGAGGTGCAGACGAACCTGCTCTAATTTACTTTCCAGGAACGCGACAGAAGTAAACTTGACATCTGAACACCACAACAATTGGTGCGTAACGAATGGCCCTCAGCAAAGCTGTTGATCCCAACTAGGCCGCCAATGTACTTTTCCATTTACTCGGTAAAATGGCTCTCTGCGCCACCAACTCCCGCATGATAACTAAAACTCCTCGGCAAATTTCTCTCTTGATTATTGCACTTAGGCATCGGCTACTAGGTTAAAGGGACCCAGGAATTTTCCGGAAAAATTCTCAAGGATATTGAAAACACGAAGAAAAGGATGAAAAAGCGTCCAAGAATTCTAATAACCAAATCAACCAGGACTAAATTATGGCGCCGGAGCCCTTCGGTGCTCGACCGTTACCAGCCAAACACCGAATATTGTCAGAGTCGCTCCTACGAGGAGGCTCCAGCCCAACGTTTCTCCCAATATGATCGCGCTGCCTGCAACCCCCACCGCAGGCGTCATGAAAAGGAACACCGACACCCGAGCGGGCGAATATTTAAGCATCAAATAGGCCCAGAGCACGAGAATCAACCCGCTCGAGACTACGCCCATATGGAAAATGGCGTAGAGCTGCGGAAATCCCCAGGTGTATCGCCCACCGCCCTCGCCCAACCACGTGAGACCAAAATAGAGTGGTGATCCAATGACCATAGCCCAGCGTGTGACGGCAAACATATCCGAGCGCCCCAGGAAACGCTTAACATGGATGGCCTGGGAGGCCCAAATTATCGCAGATATCACGATAAATGTATCCGCCCACAGGGCACTATCCCCGCTCATGCGTTGGCAAAAAATGGTGACCGTTCCTGCCATTGCGATAGCAAAGCCAAAGGCCCGACGAATCGTGATGCGCTCGCCAGGAAGTAATACTGCACTAATCAACATCACCCAGATTGGCTGTGTGTAGAGGAGGACCGAGGCACGCGCAGCCTGAGTGCCAGACATCCCAAGGTAGAGAAACAGGATGTAGAAGTTGTGAAGGAGCCCACTAACAATACGGTGGGCCCTTTCGGCTCCTGGACTGGGCAAGGTAGTCCGGTCCGGCACCCGCATGAAGAGCATCCAGGCAGAAATCGTCAGGGCCGAGACACTGGACCTGATCCAAATTAAGGCAAAAGGGCTCATCCCCTCGAAGGCGGCTTTGATCACCGGTTGGGTCAATCCCCAAATCAGTACAAGGATCAAGCTTGCCCCAGCCAGTTCGAGTCCACCGCTAAAAGGCGCACCTTTGAGTAATTCGTTTTTCTCGTTCAATTCGGACAACCGTCGGTTCGCACCCGTTCGCACAACTCAATGCGCACATTACGAGGGCCGCGGACGAAGGCGATCGCCCGACCCCCGATACCAGTCCGCTGGGGAGCATCCATGACCTCTGCCCCGCGAGATTCCAGCCAGACTATTGAAGCATCCACGTCTTCGACAGCAAAAGCGACATGGTCCAACCCTTCTACGAGACGAGGTGCGCAGGCATCAGGCACATCTCCCTCACGCATCCCCCTAATCCGAAGCGTCCCGCCGCCGAGGCGGAAAATAGCGTAGGCCGCTCCTTTGTGATCATCGATGTACTCTACAATCTCCATTCCAAATACGCGCTCGAAATATTCCGCAAGCGCCCGGACATCACTAACTAAATAATGAATATGATCGAAGCCAAATTCCATCGAAAATTCCCCTACTAGACAGACCCTGAGGAATTATTCAGGGCAATTTTCATTTTAGTTAGGGCGTAGTACGCTGAAAATAATTCTCACCCAAGCTCGTCCGGCACCTCATCACAATTTGTCTTTTTGAAATTGTAGTGAAAGGATCCGAAATGGCAAAGCCTAAAATTATCGGAACTGAACACTGGGCGCAGTGTGGAGGCGCCAAACTGTTTCTATGGAGGAAGCGCCGAATTCGCTTACGAAATTCCGCCGGATCTGTCATTCTAGTACACGGCTCTTCTATGGCCTCCACCCCTTCATTTGATCTTCGCGTACCAGACCGCCCCGGTTACTCTCTGATGGAATACCTCGCTAAGCGTGACTACGACGTTTGGTGCATGGACCACGAGGGCTATGGACGCTCCACCAAAAATCGAAAAATTCACGCCGGAATTAAACGGGGGGCCGAAGAACTCCTCGCCACAGTAAAATATGTCCGCAAAAAAAGCGGTGCCAAAAAATTCCTCTTGTACGGAATTTCTTCCGGTGCTCTTCGGGCAGCCCTTTTCGCGCAAAAATATCCCCAGTTCGTCCAAAGATTGGTACTCGACGCCTTCGTGTGGACCGGAAAAGGTAGCTCGACCTTAAAGGAGCGGGCAAAGCGCTTCGCGAATGCTAAAAGCACCGACCGCCGGCTCATCCACCCCAAATTCATTCGAACAATCTTTAGCCGAGACAAGCACGCCAAGGCAGCTTACCCGGACGTAATTAAAGCCTTTGCCAAGGCCTGCTGCGAGCTCGATGACTCGGTCCCGAACGGGACCTACGTTGACATGACTCGGCGCCTCCCCCTAGTAAATCCTAAGAAGCTCAAACCCCCCGTCCTTGTCACCCGGGGAGAATGGGATGGGATTGCTTCCTACGAGGACTTGATAGAGTTCTTCAGCCTTCTACCCAATCCGGATAAGCAATTCGTCGTCATGCCCGGCATCTCGCACGCTAGCCTGCAGATGAAAAATTTTGAGATCATCTTCTATTTGATTGAGCGCTTCTTTAGCCAACCTGAACCAATTTATAAGGGGTAGGAGCTGCGATAGTTACTTGATTTAGAAACCCCGCGAGGATAGGTTAACGAAACGCTCAGCAGGGAAATATTTGGCAAAATTTTGCCTCTCCCGCAGGGCCGCGCGTTTTTCCGATTTTTTTGACGAAGGAGATTCCATGGACACACAGGACTGGTACACCGTCAATGAGTTCGCGCCGGAAAGCTACCAGATCACCGAAGGAGGACGTTTCAATTTCCTCCTTCTGATCGGCGAGGAGAAAGCCCTCGCCATCGACGGCGGAATTGGAATTGGCAACTTGCGGAGGCTCTACGAAAGCATCACCGATCTTCCAATTGACTTTATTCTCACGCACACACATTGGGACCACATCGGCTCGGCGCACCAATGGGAAAAAGTGGGTGTACATCCCGCAGGAAAGAATTTACTGGCTCCTGATCTCACGAAACAAACTCAGGGTTTTGTGAAAACGTGGACCGAAAATGGAAACATGTTCCCGAACTGGTTCGACCCGAAAAAATATTCGGTTCCGCCTGCCACTTTCGGCTGGACACTTCAAGAAGGAGATACATTCGACCTGGGAGCCCGCAAATTTAGGGTATTCGACACCCCGGGACATTCTCCGTGCAGTATTTCACTCTACGACGAGCGAGAAAAAATTCTAGTCTCGGGCGATCTTATTCGCTGTGAAGAATGTTTATTTTTACAGGTACCGACTGCGGTACTCTCCGATTATTCACCCTCACTCCGCAAGATGGAAAAGCTAGCATCCGAAGTTGAGATCAAGTGGATCACGTCGGGACACACCCCTCCCTACGGAGACCCTTCCATCATTGGCGAACTCGGCCAGCAAATGGAAGAGCTTCAGGCAGGAAAGCATGATCCACCGAAAAAGGTAGATGGGGGGATGTGGGGAGAGGTAGACGAATACGAGTTCCCCCGAGTCAAAGTCTGGATTCAGGATCACGCGCGCAAATAGACGGCTTTTCACCTACAGGTTTCTGCAGATT
>Ga0315336_1001541_pt1 | contig 43364 bp, 39 predicted proteins | sample ASW5metaG_FD_204512 | JGI IMG/M metagenome (GOLD analysis project Ga0315336, IMG submission 204512) | Ammonia-oxidizing marine archaeal communities from Monterey Bay, California, United States - ASW #5 | ecosystem: Environmental > Aquatic > Marine > Intertidal zone | place: USA: California... | reverse complement strand
GGGTCCGGCTCGACCGGAGCGGCGGGCGCTGCAACGGCGGCAGGGGCGCTGATCTGCGGCTTGCCTTCTCCGACGGGTGCGCGGGACTCTTCAACTTCCTGCTTAACTTCAACGCTGGGTTTGGGAGCGGCGGCGGCTGCTGCCGGGGCTTTACCGAGATCGGCGGCGCTCTCGCCGTCACTCAGAATGGTGGCGATCGGCGTGTTGACCGCGACGTCATTGGTGCCCTCGGCGATCAGGATCTTGCCGAGCGTGCCTTCGTCGGTCGCCTCGACTTCCATCGTGGCTTTGTCGGTTTCGATCTCGGCGATCACATCACCGGACTTGATGGCTTCGCCCTCTTTCTTGAGCCATTTGGAAAGGTTGCCCTTCTCCATGGTGGGCGATAGCGCGGGCATCAAAACTTGAATCGGCATGGTGGCTCCGCGCTTATCGGTAAATGTCGGTGTAGAGCTCGGAGGCGTCCGGCTCAGGCGCATGCTGCGCGAAATCGGCGGCTTCATTGACGATCTCGCGAACCTCGCCGTCGACCGCCTTCAGATCCTGCTCGCTGACCTTGAGGTCGAGCAAACGCTGCCTCACCTGCTCGATAGGATCGCTGTCGTGACGAACCTTGTCCACTTCCTCACGGGTGCGATACTTCGCAGGGTCCGACATCGAGTGACCGCGATAGCGGTAGGTTTGCATTTCGAGGATGTAAGGTCCGTTGCCCTCGCGGCACCACTGCACCGCCTTGTCGCCCGCGGCCTTCACCGCACGGACGTCCATACCGTCGACCTGTTCGCCGGGAATGTTGAACGACGCGCCGCGCTTGGAGAAATCGGTCTGCGCCGACGAGCGGGACACCGAGGTGCCCATGGCGTAACGGTTGTTCTCGATGACGTAGATCACGGGGAGCTTCCACAGCTCCGCCATGTTGAAGCTCTCGTAGACTTGGCCCTGATTGGCCGCGCCGTCGCCGAAATAGGCGATGCTGACGCTCTTGTTGCCGCGATAGCGATTGGCGAAAGCCAGACCTGTGCCGAGGGGAACCTGCGCGCCGACGATGCCGTGGCCGCCGTAGAAATTCTTCTCCTTGCTGAACATGTGCATGGAGCCGCCCTTGCCCTTGGAATAACCGGATTCCCGTCCGGTCAATTCGGCCATCACGCCTTTAGGGTCCATGCCGCAGGCCAGCATGTGGCCGTGATCGCGGTAGCTGGTGATGATCTGGTCGCCCTGTTCGAGCGACATCTGCATACCGACGACGACCGCTTCCTGGCCGATATAAAGATGGCAGAAACCGCCGATGGCGCCCATTCCGTAAAGCTGGCCGGCTTTTTCCTCAAAGCGGCGGATCAGCATCATGTCGCGAAATGCCTGAAGCTCCTGCTCCTTGGTAAAACTCAGATTGTTCGGATGCCCGGAGCCGTTGCCAGCATCCTTGGTGGCCGTTTTCTTCGCTGTTGCCGATTTCTTGTCAGAAGACATGGCTTGTCCGAATGAGAGAACAGGTATCAACCTGTCTACCCCAACTCATTTCGCCATGAAAGGATCGCGTGCCCGAATGCATTGCGCATCTATGACGCAATGCAGCGACAGCAATTTTAGACTCGAAAGCAAACGATTTTTGAAATTTGAAACCTAGTTCTGACCGATCATCCGCACGAGGTCACGCGGATGCACATAGTCGAGCTGATAGCGCGTGCGTTCGTCGAGCATATCGGGATCGACCCGGTCCGAGCGAAGCAATGAGGCGCGTTGTTCCGCAGCGATCCGTTCGCCCTTGAGCCGAGCCAGTTCGGTGGTCAGCAACACGATCTCTTGATCCAGTTCCTGCCGCGCGTTGAGGCCGTACTTGCCCGTGTAGGCATTGACACCAAAATAGGCAATCAACGCCGCGGCGATCGCGTAAAGCGCGAGGCCGGTCATAATAGCTTTGAGTCGCGAGCGGGAGACCATACCCGCACGATGCGACAGCCCGGTTAAGCGATTGCTAACAACCGGGCCGTCGGTCTTGCGTCGCAGCTATTTCTTGATCCGATCGACCCATGCCGCGAAGGCATCGATGTAGGTCTTCAGAACCTTTTCGAGGGCTTCCTTGGTCAGGTTGCCCTTGTCGTCGAAGGCATCCCCCACCCCGTTCAGGTAGATTTCGGGCTGCTGCATGATTGGGCCGCTGTAGCCGGGAAGAATCTGTTTCAGGTTCATGGCAGCGCACACGCCACCCAGCGGGCCGGGCGAACTGCTGACGATACCGATGGGCTTGCCGAGAAATGAACTCTTGCCCGGCGGCCGCGAACCGACATCGATGGCGTTCTTCAGCACGCCCGGAATCGAGCGGTTGTATTCCGGGGTCACAAACAGAACCGCATCGGCCTTCTGGATTTTCTCGCGGAACGCGAGCCAGTCCGCCGGCGGCGTTGCTTCCAGATCCTGATTGAAAAACGACAGATCGTTGAGCGTCACGTTCTCAAGCTTGAGCGAGGGCGGCGCGATTTTGGCAAAAGCATTGGCGATCTTGAGCGAAAACGACTCCTTGCGGAGGCTGCCGACGATAACAGCAACGGTATGGGCCATCAGAACATCCTTTCAGCAACGGCAAATCGAACCCGTGATGCGGGCTTAGCCTTGCGGCAAAAAGGATGCAAGTGCATTAACTTCAGATCGCGGGATCGTGTGGTGCGGATTACCCCAACACCTCATCGTTGTGTTGACCCAGCCGGGGCGCGCCGGAATGCGGATGCGGACGCTCGCCGTCGAATGAAATCGGCAAGCCGACCACCGGCAGATCGCTGCCGGGCAATGTGCGCATCAGGTCGGAGGCCTTGAACTGTTCGGTCTGTGACAATTCCACGATGGTGTTGACCGGACTGCACGGCACGCCGACAGCTTCGAACGCCGCAAGCCATTCGGCGCGCGTTTTCGTGCGCATCACCGGCTTCAGCAATCCGATCAGGATCTCGCGATGGACGAAGCGGTCGCGGCCTTTGGCAAAGCGCGGATCGGTACACCATTCGGGAAATCCTAGAACGGTTGCGAGCTTGTGAAACAGCCGGTCGTAACCGGCGGCGATCACAAGCGGAAGATCGGCGGTCTCGAACGCCTGATACGGCACGATGGTCGGCGTCGCCGCCCCCGTCCGCGGCGAAAGCTCCTGTGTGATGTGATAGGTCGCCAACGATGAATCGACCCATGATGCCGCGCTGTCGAGCAACGAGGTATCGATCACGCAGCCTTTGCCCGTGACCTGACGCTGCTGCAACGCGCCGAGCGCGCCGATCACTAACCACTGGGCGGTCGCCTTGTCGTTGATGGCGGGCGCGCAGAATGTCGGCGGATCTTCATGACGGCCGGTCTGCATCATCACGCCGCCGAAGGCCTGAAGCAGCGGATCGAATCCCGGCGCTTTCGACAGCGGACCCTTTGGCCCGAACGCCCAGATCGAACAATAGATCAATCGCGGATTGATCGCGCGCATGTGCTCGGGACCGATGCCGAGATCGTTGACGACGCCTGAGCGGAGATTCTGGATCAGGATGTCGGCATCGCGCACCAACACCTTAAGCTTCTCGATGTCGACGGCGTTCTTCATGTCGAGCGTCACCGAGCGCTTGTTACGGTTGGTGACGTGAAACATGATCGAGGCTTCGTCGATGAAGGGAGGCCCCCAGCTGCGCGCGTCGTCGCCGCCGTCCGGTTTCTCGATCTTGATGACGTCCGCGCCCATGTCGGCGAGGATCGCACCGGCCAGCGGACCTGCCAGCGCCTGCCCGATCTCGATGACTTTAATTCCGGCGAGTGGCCCGTTCATTTGCGTTTTTCCATCATCGGTCACATGCCGATTTTCGGACGCAAGTGTTGCCAGATCAGACGGGAATGCAAGTCTCGTCGTACCGCGCCATCGCATGGCAAAAATGCAACGTCATGCCGCCAGCGATCGATCCGGCGCAACGCGCGATACGTAGGCCATCACCGGCTCGGGATAGCCTTTCAGTTCCAGGTTGCGCGGCTCGGCGGAAATGTCGTCCGATACGTCCCTCCGGATCGCCTCGCTCATCACCATTTCGCCGCCCTTGGCGGCCGCGACGAGCCGTGCGCAGAAATTCATCGGGTCCCCGAGGGTTGCGAACTGATAGTTGCCGCCCTCGACGCCGATCGAGCCGACAAAGGTTTTGCCCGCATGAACGCCGACGCCGATCGAAAGCCAAGGACCCGCAGGGTCAGCGTGGCCGGTGACGCGCAGGAGTTCAAGCCCGGCAGCGACAGCACGCTGACGATAGTCTGAGCCGGTGAGACCCGGGAGATAAACGCCGATCACTTCGTCGCCCACCATCTTGTCGACAACTGCATCGCTCTTGGTGAACACAGTCGTAGCGATCTGGAAGAAGCGCTGCATCAGGGCGGCGAACTCGGCCGGACGCATGCCTGCGGCAAGCTGCGTTGAACCGCGCACATCGGCATACAGCATTGCAACATCGATCTCTGCGCCGCCGCGTTCCTTCGCCAGTACCGCCTCGCACTGCTCGCAAAAATGCGGATTGCGCCGCCAAGGCGCGCGGCCCATGAGACGCATCGCCGGTGCGGTGAAGCCGTCATATCCTGCGAAGCACAGGCGGCAGCGGTCTGAGGCGGTAGGCGATAGCAAGCGGAACATTCTGCGGCCGCGCCGTAGCATCGGGTGCTCACCGGAGAGCATCGCGTGCCAGAACGGGTTGAAATTCCGGACGTCGTCAGTGGAATCTGCCATGGGACCTCCCGCGCCGCGAGATCGCCTTGTCCGAGAGATCAGTTGCCGTGATGATACCGGGGGCGCTGGAAGCGAGCAACTGAACTTATCGGCAAGCTATGACATTCCATCTCCATCAGAGCTTGAGCGCAACGGCGGATTCCCTGATCTCAGGCCAGCGCCTTGAGCGCCGACCTGCCGGCGTAGATCGCCTGATTGCCGAGTTCCTGCTCGATACGCAGCAACTGGTTGTATTTCGCGGTCCGGTCGGCGCGCGCCAGCGATCCAGTCTTAATCTGACCGCAGTTGGTGGCAACCGCGAGATCGGCGATGGTCGAATCCTCGGTTTCACCGGAACGATGCGACATCACGGCGGTGTAGGCCGCCTTGTGCGCCATCTCGACAGCGGCCAGCGTCTCGGTGAGAGAACCGATCTGGTTGACCTTCACCAGAATGGAGTTGCCGAGGCCCTTCTTGATGCCGTCGGCGAGGCGCGTGACGTTGGTCACGAACAGGTCATCGCCGACGAGTTGGCACTTTGCGCCGATCAGGTCGGTCAGTTCCTTCCAGCCGTCCATGTCGTCCTCGGCCATGCCGTCTTCGATGGACACGATGGGATAGCGTGAGACCAGATCGGCGAGATACTTGGCCTGCTCCGAGCGCGAGCGGGTTTTCTTCTCGCCTTCATAGACATACGAGCCGTTCTTGAAGAATTCGGTCGAGGCGCAATCGAGCGCCAGCATGACGTCGCCGCCGGCCTTGTATCCAGCCTTGGCAATCGCGCTCATGACGAAATCCAGCGCCGCATCGGCCGACGGCAGGTTTGGCGCGAAGCCACCCTCGTCGCCGACATTGGTATTGTGACCGGCCTTCTTCAACTCCGACTTCAGCGTGTGGAAAATCTCCGCGCCACAGCGCAGGCCTTCCGAGAAGCTCTCGGCGCCGACCGGCATGACCATGATTTCCTGAAAATCGATCGGGTTGTCGGCATGCACGCCGCCGTTGACGATGTTCATCATCGGCACCGGCAGGACTCTCGCCGAGGTGCCGCCGACATAACGATAGAGCGGCATGCCGAGCGATTCCGCCGCGGCCTTGGCGACAGCCAGCGACACGCCGAGAATGGCGTTGGCGCCGAACCGGCTCTTGTTCGCCGTTCCGTCGAGATCGATCATGGTTTCGTCGATCTGGACCTGCTGCTCGGCTTCCATGCCGCCGATGGCATCGAAGATTTCTCCGTTGACGGCCTCGACCGCCTTCAGCACGCCCTTGCCGAGATAACGGCCCTTGTCGCCATCGCGCAGCTCCACGGCTTCATGCGCGCCGGTGGATGCGCCCGACGGAACAGCGGCGCGACCCAACGAGCCATCTTCCAGCACCACATCGACTTCGACGGTCGGGTTGCCGCGGCTGTCCAGAATTTCGCGGCCGATAATGTCGACGATAGCGGTCATGTGCGCCCTTTCAGGAGGTGGTTCTCGGGATTTGGGGCAGCTTCTACAGGAAGGAGCCGCGCGGGAAAAGACCAAGGAAAGACCAAGCGAAGCCGTTGATCCCGTGACGTTTCATCTGGAAATCGCTATCAGGGGACAAACGGAGACATCCATGTCCAAAAAGCCCCGCTCAGCCGCGAAATCCTCGTTGCAACTCGGCCATCAGGTGGAAGCGCCCGCCTCGCCCGAGACGGCGAAACTCGACCGGGTGCCGAATCCGCACACCGACACGAATTACGTGGCACGTTTCACGATGCCGGAATTTACCTCGATCTGCCCGGTCACCGGCCAGCCGGATTTCGCCATTCTGGTCATCGACTATGTGCCGAACAAATGGCTCGTCGAGTCGAAGTCGCTCAAGCTTTATCTCAACAGCTTCCGCAACGTCGGCTCGTTCCACGAAGACTGCACGGTGTCCATCGGCAAGCGGCTGACGGCGCTGCTGTCGCCACGCTGGCTGCGCATCGGCGGATATTTCTATCCGCGCGGGGGCATGCCGATCGACGTGTTCTGGCAAGCCGGAAAGCTGCCGGCGAATGTATGGGTACCAGATCAGGGCGTCGCGCCCTATCGCGGGAGAGGTTAAATATCCACCATCTCCGCTGGCTTCTGATGCAGCAGCCGCGCGGCGACGATGCCAAGCACCAGAATGGCGGTCGCGCTGAGCACAAGCGTCGGAATTTTGCCGGCGTGAGCCAGCGCCAGACCGTAAATGATCGGCCCCACCGCCTGCCCCATGAAAAAGAAGAACGCATGCAGTGACAGTGCGGAAGCACGCGCCTCCGGAGCAAGGTCGCTTGAGAACACCTGCAACGATCCGTGCAGGCTGTAAAAGCCCCAGCCCATCAGCAGGAAACACAGCGCCTGTATGTCCCAGCGCGGTCCGATGGCCACCACAAGAAACTGAAGCGCCACCACCGCAGCCCCGCCAATCATCAGCCCCTTGACGCCAAAGCGCGGCAGCGTCCGCGACACGCTCATGGTGTAAAGCAAACCGCCGACTGCGAAGGCCGCGATGACAACACCGGGGATCGACGCCCGCGTTTCGCCGAGTTCGAACAGGAATGCTGCGACGAACGGCAGCAATCCGAGAACGCAAACGCCCTCGATGAACACGGCCATGAAAACAACGCGCGCGTTCGGATTTTTCAGGATGGTGCGATAGCCGTGCTTCAGGGACTCGAAGCTGACGCCGCTGCGCGGGCTGGCAACGCCGCCGCGGCGAAATCCGACGAACACCACCACCGACGCGATCACCATGACCGCGCCGAGCACAGCCAGCACACCGCGCCATCCGAGAAAATCGCCGATCACGCCGGCCGCGGTCGCACCGAGCAGATTGCCGGTCATCGCACCGGCGAGCACACGGCTCAGTGCAACTTGTCTCTGTGCCGTGGGCACAAGGTCGCTGGTCAGCCCGAAGGCAATGGGAAATGTGCCGCCCGCCGCGATTCCGCACAAAACCCGCGACAGGAACAGCATTTCAAACGATGTCGCCATCGCGCCGACAATGTTTGCCGCTCCCAGCAACACCAGACAGGCAATCATCAGCCGCGCCTTGCCGAACATGTCGGCGGCGGCCCCGAGGATCGGCTGCACAATGGCGAATGTGAAAGCGACCACCGCCGACAGGCTCGCGGCCGTTGCAATGGTCACGCCGAAATTATCGGCCACAAGCGGCAGCACCGGCTCCATCGAGCGCGATGACAAGGCGGCGGCAAACGTCGTCGCGGCGATGATGTTGAGGATCGGCAGCATCGGTCTGGCTGATGCCGCGTTATGCTCACGGCCCTTTTATTTTGGTTGTTATGATCCGGCCATTACGATTTCGATTTGGCGAGCGCGTCGAACGCCATCAAATTCTTTACGAGAGCTTCAAAATCCTTGAGCGGCACCATGTTGGGGCCGTCGGACGGTGCGTTGTCCGGATCGGGATGGGTTTCGATGAACACACCGGCAACCCCGACCGCGACGGCGGCGCGCGCCAGCACCGGCACGAACTCGCGTTCACCGCCGGACGACGATCCCTTGCCGCCCGGCTGCTGCACCGAATGGGTCGCATCGAAAATCACCGGCGCGCCGGTGGTGCGCACCAGGATCGGTAGCGCCCGCATGTCCGAAACAAGCGTGTTGTAACCGAACGATGCGCCGCGCTCGGTCACCATCACATTTGGATTGCCGCCGCCGGTCACCTTGGCGACCACATTGGCCATATCCCACGGAGCAAGAAACTGCCCCTTCTTGACGTTGACCACCTTGCCGGTGGCCGCGGCAGCAAGCAGCAGATCGGTCTGCCGGCAAAGGAACGCCGGGATCTGCAACACGTCGACGGCTTCCGCGACTTCCGCGCACTGCTCGGCTTCGTGCACGTCTGTCAGCACAGGCAACCCGAGCGTCGAACGGATCTCCGCAAAAATCGGCAGCGCCTTTTCCAGACCCATGCCGCGCACGCCGAAGGCGCTGGTGCGGTTGGCCTTGTCGAACGAGGTCTTATAGACGAGGCCAATTCCGAGACGCGTAGCGATCTCTTTCAGCGCGGACGCAACCTCCAGTCCGTGCGCGCGGCTTTCCAACTGGCACGGCCCGGCGATCACCGCCAATGGCAGCGCGTTGCCGAACTTGACGTTGCCTGCGGAAACCACGGCGGCGGCTGAAACTGCTTTATTCAAGTCGGTTGTCCTCGCATGAGACATCACTCTTGCAGCGCAAGCCCGCGAATATCAACCCGCTGGCAGAGGAAAACGTCATTGCGAGCGAAGCGAAGCAATCCAGCCTTGGAAATAGCAAGAACTGGATTGCTTCGTCGCAAATGCTCCTCGCAATGACGGCTTGATCGCTATGGTTGTTTCTCAAATATCAGGGTTGCGCCGAAGGCGGCCTCCGGCGGCACCACAAGCCGGCCGACATGCCGATGTGACACGATCCCGCCGCTCGCCAGCGCACGCTCCGTCGCGGCGAGATCGGGAACATTGAGCCGCAAGCCCTTCAGCGCAGCACCCTCGCCGTCCAGATTGGGCACGGTTCCAAACTGATCGCGGAACGAGACGGCCTCCATGATTTCGACGTCGCCGCGCGGCGTCGGCGCGGTCACCCCGATTGAACTCGAATGAAGATCGCGAACGCCGGTCACGGCCCCGAGGAAGATGTGATGGTCCGCCGGGTTGTCGGCAACAAGCACTGCGCCGAGCACGCCGCTCGCGCCGTTGGCGTGTTGCTGAAGTTCTTTCTTGTAGAACATCGCCGGGTCGCGATGCTGGATCGCGAAAAAGCTGGTCCCCGGTGACATCGCATCGCGCGCGAATGCCAGCGTGAAACCGACCGTGACGGTCGAACCGTCGGGCAATTTTGCGTCTCGCGTAAACGGCAACGCTTGCGACATGCCTATGCCGTGCCGCTGGAAGTCTTCCGCGTCCGCGTCGATGTCCCGGCTCTCCAGCGCGAGCATCGAGAAGCCCTCGCCGCGCGCGATGAAATCGCGATTGGCGATGCCGAACACGCGCGCAAGTCCCTCGGCGTGAGGTTTTTCGTGCAGCTTGCCCGGCTCACCGACAGTCAGAACCTCGATGAAGAATCCGGGAAACTGTACGACGTGATTGTGCGTGCCCCACGGATGCACGTTGCGCGCGCTGACTGTAAAGCCGGCGCGACGATAGAAGTCCGCCGCCGCATCGAGATCGCGAACGGCATGGACGATATGATCGAGACCGCGAGCCATAAGCAATACGCGCGACGCGCCCTTCACTTCACCGACGAGAATGCCGTGGGTGTGAGAAACTGGCTGACGATATTTTCGACAATCTGGCCGTCCTTTTCCGTCTCGGCGCGCGCTGACAGCCACGCCGGATCGGTCATGAACGCGCTCCATTTGGCATCGCGGTCAGCCATCGAATCCCAGGACAGGAAATAGGTCAGTTCCTGATTGGACTGGCCGACCACGGTGGTGAAAAATCCCGCCTGCCGGATGCCGTGCTTTTCCCAGATTTTCAGCGTGTGGGTCTCGAAACGCTTGAGCAAATCCGGAAGCCGGCCCGGAACACAGCGATAGACGCGCATTTCATGAATTTTGGTCATTGGTTCTCTTGCGCCCTCTTGTTGATTGAACCGGCACGCGAGCGGCACCGACTGTGATTATGCAGGATCTCCCGATCCGGCATATAGTCGCCTGCACGGCCGGTTATCAAGCGCTCGCCGGGCATGCGCCCCATACGAGGTTCGTCATGCGTTCCCTGGTCTTTTGTTCGATCTGTCTGGCCGTTCTTGCTTTGGCGCTTTCAGCCTCCGCGCAAGCCCAACAGCCCGGCGTCGTCACCGGCGGCGCGGACGGCGTGACCTTCAACGGCAAGCCCGCGGCACGCACCGGCGACCAGACGTCGGGTTGTCTGAAATAAACTGCTAGCTTCCAGCGTAACGGGCGGTGACCAGATTCAGGTCGAGCGCCTCTTTCTCGGTGAGCCAGCGGATGTCCCGGCTCGCCGTCATTGCCTGCATGATCGACGGCGAAACGCCCATCTGTGTCATGTAGTCGAGAATGATCCCCGTCGTGCGCTGGGTGCGCGAGATAATATCGCCCGCAGATTCTTCGCCTTTCGCCCCGGTGCTGGTGAACTGATGAACGCCGAGCATAGACCGGGGCATGGCCTCGCGAACCTTGCCGCCCGCAAAAACGAACACGCATGCGCTGGCACAACGCGAGGGCTGCGGACGGCCACTGGAATCCACTGTACCCACAACCGTCGTCAGTCCGCGGGATCGAACCACCGCGCCCATGATCAGTCCTTGATCGAGCGAACCGCCAGGCGATGACAGGAACACTGTATCTCCGGCGGTCAGCTTGGCCGCATCAAGCTGTTCGCGAAACCAGGTTGCCGATGCTGGACCGATCCGACCCGCGACAGCGAGCGCCTTGCGGCCGCCCGACATGCTGACGACCGATGACGTCATGCTGGAAGACCCAAAAAATTCCTTCCAGTAGGACCACCCTCCCGGCGACGAGAGATCGCGATAGGCGGGAATGAGGACACCCGCCAGCAAGAGACACGCGAAGGCAACAGATGCCAGCGTCGAGTTTCGCCAGTTCCGCGCGCCTGCGCGCGGCGGTGCCGGTTGGGAGCCTTGCGCTTGATCGGGCCGTTCAGTTGGGTGCGGTGGTGTTGATGGCGCGCCCCATGGCGTTACTGGACCCGCCCGGCTTGTGTCCGGCGAATTCGACCCTGCCCGCGCAGATCCGACCGCCGGCACGGAGCCTTTTGCAGATTGTCGCCGCCCGCCTTCAGCCATCACATATCCTGCAACATCCCGGCCGGTCCTGCTTCGATGCCGCCAATGATGTGCGGATCAGACCAGTCGCGACTGCACCATCGCGGCCTGCACGAACGACGCGAACAGCGGATGCGGCTCGAACGGGCGCGATTTCAATTCGGGATGATACTGCACACCGATGAACCACGGATGATCCTCGTATTCGACGATCTCCGGCAACACGCCATCGGGCGACAGCCCTGAGAACCGCAGGCCGTGCTGTTCGAGGCGATCCTTGTAGGCGGTGTTGACCTCGTAGCGATGGCGATGGCGCTCGGAAATCTCCAGCGCGCCGCCGTAAACCTCCGACACGCGGCTGCCCTTCTTGAGCGTTGCCGGATACGCGCCAAGGCGCATGGTTCCGCCGAGGTCGCCTGCCCTGTTGCGCTTTTCAAGCTCGTTGCCGCGCAGCCATTCGGTCATCAGGCCGACCAATGGCTCCTTGGTCGCGCCGAATTCAGTGGAGTTCGCGTCTTCGATGCCGACCAGATTCCGCGCAGCCTCGATCACCGCCATCTGCATGCCGAAGCAGATGCCGAAATACGGCACATCGCGCTCGCGCGCGAATTGCGCCGCGCGAATCTTGCCTTCCGCGCCGCGCTGGCCGAATCCGCCCGGCACCAGAATGCCGTTGACGTGTTCGAGAAACGGCGCGGGATCTTCGTTCTCGAAAACCTCGGACTCGATCCAGTCGAGATTGACCTTCACCTTGTTGGCGATGCCGCCGTGCGACAGCGCCTCGATCAGCGATTTGTAGGCGTCCTTCATGCCGGTGTACTTGCCAACAATGGCAATGGTCACCTGGCCTTCGGGATTGCGCACGCGCTCGTTGATGACATGCCAGCTTTGCAGCGTCGGCGGCTTGATATCGACGATGCCGAACGCCGCCAGCACTTCGTCGTCCAGTCCCGCCGCGTGATAGGCCTCGGGCACCGCGTAAATGTTGTCGACGTCGCGCGCCTCAATGACGGCCGATTCGCGCACGTTGCAGAACAGCGCCAGCTTGCGCCGTTCTTCCTTGGGAATTTCGCGGTCGGTGCGGCACAGCAGAATATCCGGCTGGATGCCGATCGAACGCAACTCCTTGACCGAGTGCTGGGTCGGCTTTGTCTTGAGTTCACCGGCACTTGGAATGTAAGGCAGAAGCGTCAGGTGAATGTAGATGACCTCGCCGCGCGGCAGGTCGTTCTTGACCTGGCGGATCGCCTCGAAGAACGGCAGCCCCTCGATGTCGCCCACGGTGCCGCCGACCTCGCAAAGCACGAAATCGTAGCCCTCGTTGCCGCTGAGGATGAATTCCTTGATCGCGTTGGTGACGTGCGGAATCACCTGCACGGTTGCGCCGAGATAATCGCCGCGGCGCTCCTTGTTCAGGATGTCCTGATAGATCCGGCCGGTGGTGATGTTGTCCTGCTTGGTCGCCGGACGCCCGGTGAAACGCTCGTAGTGACCGAGATCGAGATCGGTCTCGGCGCCGTCATCGGTCACGAACACTTCGCCGTGCTGATACGGCGACATCGTTCCGGGATCGAGATTGAGATAGGGATCGAGCTTGCGAAGGCGGACCTTGTAGCCTCGTGACTGCAGCACAGCGCCGAGCGCTGCTGAAGCCAAACCCTTGCCGAGCGAGGAGACCACGCCGCCGGTGATGAAAATATACCGCGTCATGGGATTCAACCTTTAACTCCGTCGCCGTGATTCGCAAAACTAAACGCACATCAACGCCACTAAATCGCAGCGCTGTGGATCACTTGGATATGTAAGTTCAGTCAGGTGCTTGGAAGGCAATTCTAAGTCTTGCAGGCAAGCGGCTTGTGCATGGCTGCAAGTCTTGTCGCGACAACAACCCTACTTCGACTGCGGCGCCTGCGGTGCGGACGGCGCTTCAGGCTTCTTGAGCGAATCCAGCAGACCGCCGACCGGCGCCTGCGGAGCGCTGCCAGGCTGCGAGATTGGCGCAGGACTGGTGTTGAGGATCGAAGCTGGTTTGCGCTCGTAGCTGGCGAGCCACGACATGAACAGGCTGGTCACGAAGAACCCGGCAGCCAGAATAGCCGTGGTGCGCGTCAACAGATTGGTGGTGCCGCGGCTGGACATGAAGCCGCCGCCTCCACCGCCGCCAACACCGAGGCCGCCGCCTTCCGAGCGCTGCAACAGCACGACGCCGATCAGGCCGAGGACGAGCATGAGATGGATGACGATAATGACAGTCTGCATCGTTACCTTCCGTCACAAGACTCTGGCGCCGGCAGCCGGTCGCTTCGAGACTTGCGGGGGTTGAAGTTGCGCGGTCTGTACACGATTGCAGGGGTGATTGTCACCCCCGGCGGACCGCATTGGCTGGGCTGGATTTAGGGACACGCTGCCGCAATCGCAAGGAAATCAACCGCTTTCAGGCTGGCCCCGCCGACCAGAGCACCGTCCACATTGGCGACCGCCATCAGTTCTGCGGCATTGGAGGGCTTTACGGAGCCTCCGTAGAGGATTCGCATGCCGGCCCCTTGCTGGCTAAAGCGGCTGTTGAGTTTATCCCGGATAAACCCATGAACTTCCTCGACATCCTTGATCGTCGGCGTTCGCCCGGTTCCAATCGCCCAGACCGGCTCGTAGGCGACCACTGTATTGGCGGCGGTCGCACCCTCCGGTACCGATCCGGCGACCTGACGTCCGACCACATCCAGTGTTTGCCCGCCGTCGCGTTCGGCCTGCGTCTCGCCGACGCAGACAATGGCAATAAGTCCCGCGCGCCAGGTGGCCTCTGCCTTTTGACGGACCAGAGCGTCGGTCTCGTGGTGGTCGGTCCGGCGCTCGGAATGGCCCACGATGATCGCCGTCGCTTCAGCGTCGGCCACCATCTCCGCCGAAATATCGCCGGTATGCGCGCCGGAGGCCGCCGGGTGGCAATCCTGCGCACCGACCGCCACTTTCGACCCGATCACCACGGCAGCAGACGTGAACAGGAGTGTCGCGGGCGGACAGATCAGCAAATCCGCCTTGCGCCAGACCGCCTCCGCACCCTGCCCAATGGCAGCCAGTTCGCTCATGGAGGCCTTAAGGCCGTTCATTTTCCAGTTCCCGGCGATCAGGGGGCGGCGCTTGTCGGTCATCGTTGATCTCGCATGACAATTGGACGATCTGCGCTAGCAGAGGGCTCCGGCAGATGCCAGTTCCGAGGCTGGATTTCCACACAGTGGTTCCCGTTTTCCGGGTCCCGATATTAACCGCGCTGATGCGCCGCCGTTTGCACGGTTGCTAGGGAACCGTCACCTCTTTATATGTTGGCGAAACAACGCGGTAACGCCCTGAACGCGAACCGCCCCATCCCCCGAACATCAAGTTGGTCCCATGCTCCGAGGAATGCGCAAAGCCTCATCGAATTGGCTCGGCAAAACGGTGATGTCCGTCATGTTCGGCGTGCTGATCATCAGTTTCGGTGTCTGGGGCATCGCCGACATCTTCAAGGGATTCGGACAGTCGTCTCTCGCCAAGATCGGCAACACCGAAATCACCAGCGAGCAATTCAGAAACCTGTTCACCGACAAGGTGCAGCAGATCGGCCGCCGCTTCGGCCGTCCGCTGACCACTGAGCAGGCGCGCCAGTTCGGCCTCGACCGCCAGGTGCTGCAGGATGTTATTGCCGATGCGGCTCTGGACGAGACCGCCAAGCGCATGGGCCTTGGGCAGTCCGACGCCGATGTTGTGCGCGCGATCTCCAACGACCCAAACTTTAAGGGTCTCGACGGCAAATTCGAACACGAACGGTTCGTGCAGATTATCCGTCAGGCTGGATTCACCGAGCCACGCTACATCGCCGAACAGAAGCGTGTGGCGATGCGGCGGCAGTTGACCGGGACGATCGTTGCCGGCCTTGAGCCGCCAAAAACCCAGATCGAGGCGCTGGTCCGCTTTCAGAACGAACAGCGCTCGGCCAGCTACGTCAAACTGACCGCAGCACAAGCCGGCACCATCGACCCGCCCTCGCCCGAAGCCCTCGCCGCTTACTTCGAGGACCGCAAGCAACTGTTCCGCGCGCCAGAGTATCGCAAGATCGCCGTGCTCACGCTAACCCCGGACGAACTCGCCAAGTGGATTACGGTCTCCGACGAGGATGCAAAGAAGGTGTTCGAGCAGCGCAAGGAACGCTTTGCGACGCCTGAACGCCGTCAAGTGCTCCAGATTCCATTCCCGAATGCCGACGAGGCAAAGGCCGCGCGTGAACGCATCGCCGCCGGAACGTCGTTCGAGGACATCGCCAAGGAGCGCAAGCTCACCGCAGCCGACATCGATCTTGGCAACGTAGCAAAGGCATCGATCGGCGATTCCGCGCTCGCGGATGCAGCCTTTGCGCTCGCGCCGGACACCGTCAGCGAGCCTGTGAAGGGCGCGCTCGTCACCGCGTTGCTGAAGGTCACCAAAGTCACGCCCGGCACCAATCCGACCTATGAGAGCGTCGCGCCCCAGATCAAGCGCGAACTGGCGACCGAGCGCGGACGGGCACAGTTGCAGGATTTGCACAACAAGATCGAGGACGAGCGCGGCGGCGGATCGAACATCGCCGAAGCTGCCCAGAAACTAGGACTCAAGGCTATCACGATTGAAGCCACCGACCGCTCCGGGCGTGGACCGGACGGCAAGCCGGTGACCGGCCTGCCGCAAGGCGTCGATATCATGGCGCCTGCGTTTGCCAGCAACATCGGCGTCGAGAACGAGCCGGTACAGTTCAACGGCGGTGAACTGTGGTTCGATGTACTCGGCGTCACGCCGTCGCGCGAGCGCGCGCTGGATGAGGTGAAGGATCAGGTCGAAGCCCGCTGGCGCGACGAACAGATCTCGACCCGCCTGCGCACCAAAGCCACCGAAATGGTCGGAAAGCTGGACAAGGGCGCCAAGTTCGACGCCGAGGCCGCTTCCGCCGGGCTGAAGGTTGAGACGGCTGCACTGTTCAAGCGCGATGCCGACGCCAAGGGAATACCGGAGCGGCTGGTCGCTGCCGCCTTCCGCACGCCAAAGGACGGCGTCGGCCAGACCGAAGGTGCGGGCGCAAGCGAGTGGATCGTCTTCAAGGTGACCGACGTTGTCGTGCCGCCGGTCGATCTCGCATCCGAGGACGTCAAGAAGCTAAAGGAAAACCTTCAGCGCGCCGAAATGGAAGAGCAGATCGCCGCCTATATTGCGAAGCTCGAAAGCGAGATCGGCGTCACCATCAACCAGAACGCGTTTGCCGTGGCGACAGGTGCGGCCGCCGCTCAGTGATGCTAACGAACAGCCAGGCTCATTCGAGCGGAAGCGCTACCTGCAAAGCAAGATCATGGACGACCTGAAAGCCATTATCGGAAAAGTCGCCACCGGCGCTGTCCTGTCGCGTGACGAGGCAGCCTCGGCATTCGACCGGATGATGTCCGGCGAGGCAACGCCCTCGCAAATGGGCGGCCTCTTGATGGCGCTGCGCGTGCGCGGCGAAACCGTCGATGAAATCACCGGCGCGGTTTCCGCCATGCGCGCCAAGATGCTGACCGTGAAGGCGCCTGCCGACGCTGTCGATATTGTCGGCACCGGCGGCGATGGCTCAGGCTCCGTCAATGTCTCGACCTGCGCGTCGTTCATTCTCGCAGGTGCGGGCGTTCCGGTCGCCAAGCATGGCAACCGCGCGCTGTCGTCGAAATCGGGTGCCGCCGATGCGCTGGCCGCACTCGGCGTCAATATCAACATCACCCCCGAACAAGTTGGCCGCTGTATCGCAGAAGCCGGGATCGGCTTCATGTTCGCGCCGACGCATCATCCGGCGATGAAGAATGTCGGCCCCACCCGCGTCGAACTCGCCACCCGCACGATCTTCAACCTGCTCGGACCGCTGTCCAACCCGGCCGGCGTCAAGCGGCAGATGGTCGGCGTATTTTCGAAACATTGGGTCCAGCCGCTGGCGCAGGTGCTGAAGAACCTCGGCGCGGAATCGGTATGGGTCGTGCACGGCTCCGACGGGCTCGACGAGATCACCCTCACCGGGCCTACGTTCGTCGCTGCACTTGAGAACGGCAATATCCGCACATTTGAAGTCACGCCTGAGGACGGCGGCCTTCCGCGCGCCACCAGCGCGGAACTCAAGGGCGGCGATGCCGAGGCCAACGCCAAGGCGCTGCGCGACGTGCTGGAGGGCAAGAAGAACGCTTACCGCAACGTCGCGCTGATGAATGCCGCAGCAGCCCTCGTGGTCGCGGGCAAGGCCAGGGATCTGAAGGAAGGCGTTGCGCTCGGCACCAAGGCGCTGGACACTGGTGCTGCGGCGGACAGGCTGAAACGCCTTGTCGCTGTCTCCAATGCTTGAGGAAGAACAACCCTTGGCTGACATTCTCGACAAGATCGAAACCTACAAGCGCGAAGAAATCGCCGCCGCCAAGCGCGCGCTTCCGCTCACTGAGGTCGAGGCACGCGCCAAGGCTGCGTCCGCACCGCGCGGTTTCGCTAACGCCATTCGCAGCAAGATCGCACGCGGCGACTACGCATTGATTGCGGAAATCAAGAAGGCCTCGCCCTCGAAGGGATTGATCCGCGCGGATTTCGATCCGCCTGCACTCGCCAAGGCTTACGAAGCCGGTGGCGCTGCCTGTCTCTCGGTGCTGACCGATACGCCGTCGTTTCAGGGCTCGCTGGAATTTATGGTTGCCGCGCGCGCCGCTGTCTCGCTGCCGGTGTTGCGCAAGGACTTCATGTACGACACCTATCAGGTGGCAGAAGCGCGCGCGCATGGTGCCGACTGCATCCTGATCATCATGGCCGCACTCGATGACGCTGCGGCCAAAGACATCGAGGACGCAGCCTTCGCCCACGGCATGGACGTGCTGCTGGAAGTCCATAACGCCGAAGAACTCGACCGCGCGCTGAAACTGCGCTCGCCCCTGCTCGGCGTGAACAACCGCAACCTGCGCACGTTTGAGACAACACTCGCCACCAGCGAAGAACTCGCCCCGCTGATCCCGAAGGATCGCATCAGCGTCGGTGAAAGCGGAATTTTCGCGCCGGACGATCTCGCGCGTCTCGCTAAAGTGGGCTTCTCCACGTTCCTCGTCGGCGAAAGCCTGATGCGACAGACCGATGTGACCGCCGCAACCCGTACGCTGCTCGCGCGCGGCGATGCGCAACGTGCCACCGGGACGCGCTGAGCCGTGGCAAAATCAAAGAAGAAAGCCAGCCCCGCCCTCACGCATATCGATGCCAAGGGCGAAGCTCGCATGGTCGATGTCTCGGCCAAGCCGGACACCGAGCGCGTGGCGGTTGCCGAAGGCCGCGTCATCATGACCCGCAAGACGCTCGATCTGATTGTCAAAGGCAACGCCACCAAGGGCGACGTGCTGGGCACCGCGCGCGTCGCCGGGATCATGGCTGCAAAACGAACATCCGATCTCATTCCGCTGTGTCATACGCTGGCGCTGTCGAAAGTCACGCTCGACATCACGCCCGACGCCAAGTTGCCGGGCTGCCGCGTGCGCGCGACCGTAAAGGTCAAAGGCCCAACCGGCGTCGAGATGGAAGCGCTGACCGCCGTGTCGGTCGCGTGCCTCACCATCTACGACATGGTGAAAGCCGTGGAACGCGGCATTCAGATCGAAGGCATTCGTCTGGTCGAGAAAAAGGGCGGCAAGTCCGGCCACTACCTCGCCGACTACTGACGCAAACGAAACCGTGATTTCGACGAGGATGTTTCACATACGAGATCGTCATACGCGGGCTTGACCCGCGTATCCATCTATTCTGAAAAGATGGATGGCCGGGTCAGGCCCGGCCATGACACATTGTCACTTAAGGAATCTACCATGGCGCTGATGCCGGTCGCTGACGCCTATGCCGCCGTTCTCAAGAACGCCGACGCGCTTGCCGAGGAATCAGTCGCGCTCAACGATGCGTTTCATCGCACGCTCGCACGCGATGTTGCAGCCCTTCGCACCCAGCCGCCTGCTGCGATGTCCGCGATGGACGGATACGCCGTGCGCGCAGCCGATGCCGTGCTCGGCGCGCGGCTGACGGTGATCGGTGAAGTCGCTGCTGGACGACCGTTCGACCGGAACATCGGCGCTGGACAGGCGGCGCGAATTTTCACCGGCGGCGTCGTGCCCGGTGGCGCGGACGCCGTCGTCATTCAGGAAGATGCCACGCGCGACGGCGACATTGTCATCGTCAACGAAGCCATCACACAGGGAAAGAACATCCGCCCGGCGGGCATCGACTTCAAGGAAGGCGATGTGCTGCTGCCGCGCGGCTCTCTGCTGAGCGATCGCGCGCTAGCGCTGGCCGCCGGCATGAACCATCCACGGCTGACCGTGCATCGGCGTCCCAAGGTTGCCATCCTTGCGACCGGCGACGAACTGGTAGCACCGGGCGAAACGCTCGCGCCCGGTCAGATCGTTTACAGCAACGTCTTCGCACTGGCAGCGCTGGCGCGCAGCGAAGGCGCCGAAGTGATCGACCTTGGCGTTGCGCGCGACACCATGGAATCCACCTCCGGCGGCATCCGGCGCGCGCGCGATCTCGGCGCGGATATTCTCCTGACCACCGGCGGCGCATCGGTTGGCGATCACGATCTGGTTCAGGCAGCGCTGAAAGCCGAGGGCGTCGATATGGCCTTCTGGAAGATCGCGCTGCGGCCGGGCAAGCCGATGATGAACGGACGACTGGGCGCGATGCGCGTGCTTGGACTGCCAGGCAATCCGGTGTCGTCCTACATCTGCGCGTTCCTGTTTCTGGTGCCGCTGATCCGCGCGTTGTCGGGGCGCGCGCAGGTCGATCATGTTTTTGAACGCGCCGTGCTCGGGCGCGATCTGCCCGCCAACGACCAGCGGCAGGATTATCTGCGCGCGCGGCTCGCCACCGGCGGCGACGGCGTGCCTGTCGCGACCTCGGTGGGTGCCCAGGACAGCTCACTGGTGGCAAATCTGGCGGCAGCCGATGCGTTGATCATCCGCCCGCCCCACGCAGCGGCGGCCCCCGCCGGCTCGCCCTGCTCGATCCTCCGGCTTCCGGGCTGATTTGCCGCCCCGGCATGTTCACGGGAAATTAAGGGGTTGCGGAACACATATGGAACATATAGTGTTCGTTCATGATTTGTTTCGAGTGACTCGCAACTCCTGAGTGTCCTTCCATACTTCCTTCGGTGGACCCCAGAGAGGCGCGGCTTCGGCACAAACGACCGATCGGGGACCAATTCAGATGCTGACACGCAAACAATACGAGCTTCTGCGCTTCATCAACGAGCGCCTGAAAGAGGCTGGTGTTCCGCCCTCCTTCGACGAAATGAAGGACGCGCTCGACCTGCGGTCCAAGTCCGGCATTCACCGGCTCATCACCGCCCTCGAAGAGCGCGGCTTCATCCGCAGGCTCGCCAACCGCGCCCGCGCCATCGAGGTGATCAAGCTTCCTGAACTCGGCGCCAATCCCGGCGGCGGCCGTCGCGGCTTCACCCCCAGCGTCATTGAAGGCAATCTCGGCAAGGTGCGCGCGAACACGTCCGCGGGTCCCGACGAAGATGTGAACTTTCCGGTCTCGGTGCCGGTCATGGGCCGGATCGCAGCCGGTACACCGATCGAGGCATTACAGACCCGCAGCCACACCATCAGCGTGCCGCCTGACATGCTCGGGTCCGGCGAACATTACGCTCTCGAAGTGCGCGGCGATTCCATGATGGAAGCCGGTATTCTCGACGGCGACACGGTGCTGATCCAGCGCAACGAGAGCGCCGATACCGGCGACATCGTGGTGGCGCTGATCGACGAGGAGGAAGCCACCTTGAAGCGCTTCCGGCGGCGCGGCGCATCGATCGCGCTGGAGCCCGCCAACGCGGCTTACGAGGTTCGCATTCTGCCACCCAACCGCGTGCGTATTCAGGGCAAGCTGATCGGGCTCGTTCGCAAGTACTGAGCAGCCATCTGGCGCGAACGGAAACTGTTCCGGCGTCATTCCTGGGCGCGCGCTCTTGCGAGCGAACCCGGAATCCACGCTTCGGGATAGAACCGTCTGGATTCCGGATCGGTCCGCTTGCGCGGCCTGTCCGGAAAGACGATGGGATCAGTCGTCCGCTTGGAGATCGGTCTCTGCCGGCGTCGCATCGACCGGCCGCACCGGGCGATTGGGTTGGCCCGCTTGTGTCTCAGGCTCATTCTCAACGCTTGCCGGTGACCATGGACGATCCACGCCGCGCGGGCGGATCGCCGTGATCGCGTAACCGTCGGCGGTTTTACGCAAGGCCAGCGTCCCTCGCCTGCGCAGCATCTCCTGATCCAGCACCATCGCCGCACAATCGGCGGGCGGCTGCCGCAGTGTCACGATCACGGCGGCTCGCGCGCAATCGTCTGCGAAGGCTTCAGGCTTTAGCGTCAGCGCAATCATCGCACCATCCGCCGCCTGCACCACGCAACCGGACGCGTCGCACGAGACGCCGTCGTTGAGCGATGCATCAGTCGGCTTGCGCATGTCGGCGTCGGATGCGAGCCATTCGCGCGACAGAAACGCATCCTTGCCCGTCCGCATCAGCCGCAGCCGTCCGTCCTTGCCCCGAACCCCGACACTATGCCCGTCTCCGGCTACCAGCATGTCCGGCTGCGGCGTTGCCAGCGCCCAGACTGTCGCCAGCGCGATCAGCCCCGCTCCCGCCCAGCGCAATGGCGTTCGCAACAGGCCTAGCGCAACGATGCCCGCGCTCATCGTCGCCAGCGGCCCGGTGCCGAATGATGCGATCTGGCCGATGGCCCCCGGAAGTGCCGCGACCCATTGCGACACCGCGACCATCCAGCCGATGCCGACATCCATCAGCCGCCAGAACACGCCGTCGAAACCGAACGGCATCGCCAACAAGCCCAAAAGTCCCGCCGGCATCACCAGCGCGGACACCACCGGCATCGCTGCGAGATTGGCCAGCACGCCGTAAGGCGTCACGCGATGAAAGTGGAATGCCGCATACGGCATTGTCGCGAACCCGGCGATCAGCGACGCCAGCGCCAGCATTGCGATCTCACGCCCGCCCCATAACGCCGCGCGCGCGGCCTTCGAATTGTCAGTCGTGGCGAACAGGTTCGGCATGCCGATCTGGATCAGCGCCACCAGCCCCAGCGTCGCCGCGAACGACATCTGGAAACTCGGATGAACCAGCGCCTCCGGCGCGATCAGCAGCACGATCATCGCGGCCACCGCGAGGGTGCGAAACGTGATCGCGCGCCGGTCGGCCATCACCGCGATCAACACCACCGCCGTCATGAAGAACGAGCGTTGGGTGGCTACTTCAGCGCCTGACAGCAGCAAATAGAAAAGCGCTGCCATCAGCGCCGCTGCCGCAGACCACTTCTTGATCGGGAACGTCACAGTGAGCGCGGGAAACAGTGCGAGCAGCGCACGCACAGCGAAGAACACCACACCCGCCACCACAGCCATATGATAGCCGGAGATCGACAGCACATGCCCGAGCCCGGAAATAAACATGGCATCGTTGACCGGCGTGGAAATCGCGTCGCGCCGTCCTGTCAGCAACGCCGTGGCGATGGCGCGATTGTCGCCGGTCAGCACGCTGCGTATCCGCGCGTCGATCGCATCGCGCATGTTTTGCATTGTTGCCGCATAGCGCAGATAGATGCCGCCGCTGCGCGGGGCCTCGACGGTCTTGATCGCGCCCATAGCGAAGCCCGACGCGCCGATGCCTTGAAAGTACATATCGCGGCCGAAATCATAACTGCCCGGACGCAGCGGCGAGAGCGGCGGCAGCAACCGCGCCTTCAGCTCGACAAAGCTGCCGACGGCGGGTGCTGTGCCTTTCTTGACCGACAGCCGCACGCGCTCCAGCTTGATCGGATTGCGGGCTGCATCCATTTCTTCCACGCGCAGCACGAAGCGGTCGGTGCGCTCGCGCTCCTCATGAGTTTCGACAAAGCCTTTCATCGTCACGGCGAACATCGGGCGCGCCAGCATGCCATGCGCCACACGCGAGGTTTTCAGCGCTGCTGTTGCAAAGCCCGCAGATATTGCAGCAAGCATGACAACAAACGGAAAGATCCGGCTTCGTCGTGCGACAAAGGCCGCGACACAGAAGGCGATAGCGGTGACAGCAGCCACCGACGCCACCGGCTCGCGATCTACGGCGAAATAAGCGGCGATCCCGGCCCCGAACGCAACCGGCACCCACGGCAACAAGCGGCCGGGTCCGGCTTCGGCAGCGACCCAGCCGCGAACCTTTCCAATCAGAAACGCCGATGTGCGCTCAGGAATATCGGCAAGGGCGGGGCGCACAGCACCGCGCGGCGGCCAAGTGACGGCACGGCCCGCCCGGCCTTGATGTCTCTCTTGGGATCGCTCCCGGTCCTCGCCCCCGCCCGCCATCGCTTTGCTCCGGCATCGCTTCCGCAATGCTAGCGGAAGCGATCAAGCTGAACAGCGGAACGGATGCAGAATACGATATTAGTTTCTGAGTCTGGAGCTTAAAACTGGCACGCAAACTGCGATGAAGCGTTTCTCAAAATCGCCGACTTAATCGAAACAATGGTCCAAGCTGGGGATCGGATGAATTTTGTTGAGCCTATTCGCACAACTCCCGCACTGGCTATTGTGGATAGTCCGAAACTCCCAGTAGGAACACCGGTGTCACCCACCAATTGCACAGACACATCCATCGCATCGCAACGCGTGGACACATTATAACCTCGCCCGCCTGCCTCGGCCGGCGTAATCGTGATGCAAGAGCAGTCTGCTTGCCCAAGCCGGCGATTGGGTAGATCGTCGGCGCTCCTCGGAGCGCCGTCGTTTGCCAACTCAGCTTCCACCCAGGATTGGCAGTTTCGCAATGTCTGCTGCGCGTTTGGATTGTGGGCTTGCGCCGCGAGAATTGCATCGAAGGGTGATAGGCCTTGCTTGCGGGAAGAAAAAAAACGGGCCTTTGCGCCCGCATCTGCAAAAACCCAAACGTAGTTGATCTTGGCTTCAGCCAGATTGCATCCAGATGGCCGGGATTGCGCACCACAGCTCGCACCCTCCGCTTCTCGCCGGCAAGGGGCTGCGTTGGCAAGCCCCTGCTTTTGAATGCAAAGGCCGGTCAGGCGAACGATTTCATCGTTACTGCAACCGGCAGCTTGCGCCGCCGTCTTACAGCTCAACGTCCAAATTACTGCGCAAAGCACCAACACGCACCAACGATTCATCGGGCCTCCTCTGGCCGCGGCGAACACATCTCAAAACTCACGCGCGATTTTAAGGGCAGAAATTCGGGGATCGGCCGCATGCAGCCGTTGCACCTTGGCAATATACCGTCATGCAGTCGTAGAAGGATCCGGCCTGGCCGCTGCGGCCGCCACCCATATTGCGCCAGTTTTTATAGCACTGGTCCGCACGTTCAATCATCCCCTTGCAGGCGGCATCCGCTCCCTGCGCAACGCGATACGACGACTGCCCATCGGGCCGGGAATAATTTTCAGCAGCTGCGGGAGTAATACAAAGTAAAAATGCAACAATTACAAATTTCATGATTCACCAAATTTGCTGCGACGTGCCGCGCACATCTCAAAATGAAAACAAACAGACAATGGCTACAAACAAGAATTGTGCGGTAAACAGATACTAACGTGACCGGGAACTACGGAAGAGTCAAATGAGACTGGAAAAATTCATTCCCGCACGTGCGAGATGTCAAAGCCGATTTGACCCACGCGGAATGCGGAATACGCAAGACAGTTGCGTCGCGAGCCCCGACTCTCCACTCAGACTTACGGCGATAAACTAGCCCCCGGTCGAAACCTTGGCCCAGGTGTCACGCAATCCGACGGTGCGATTGAACACCGGCTTGCCCGGCGCTGAATCCCTGTCGCGGCAGAAGTATCCCTGCCGCTCGAACTGGATAGCGCCATCAAAGTTATAGCTTGCCAGCGCCGGCTCCAGCATGCCGGTCACGGTTTCCAGCGACTCCGGATTGATCTGCGACGCGAAGTTGGCAGCGTCGGGCTGCGGTGCGGTGAACAACAGATTATAGAGCCGCACCTCGGCGGGCACTGCCTCGGCAGCACTCACCCAGTGGATCGTCGCCTTGACCTTGCGCCCGTCAGGCGCGTTGCCGCCCTTGGTCGCTGGATCGTAAGTGCAACGCAGTTCGATCACCTCGCCTGCGGCGTTCTTGATGACGTCGCGGCAGGTGATAAAATAGCCGTAGCGCAGCCGCACTTCCCGGCCCGGCGCCATGCGGAAGAACTTCTTCGGCGGCTCTTCCATGAAGTCGTCGTGCTCGATGTACAACTCGCGCCCGAACGGAATCTGCCGCGTGCCCTGCGACGGATCGTCGGGATGATTGATGGCCTCGAGCTTTTCGATCTGCCCTTCGGGATAATTCTCAATCACCACCTTGAGCGGATTGAGCACGGCCATACGGCGAGGCGCGGTCTTGTTCAGCGTCTCACGCACGATGAAATCGAACATGCCGATGTCGACGGTGCTGTTGGCCTTGGCGACGCCGATGCGCTTGACGAACTCGCGCAGCGCCTCAGCCGGAATGCCGCGCCGTTGCAGGCCAGCGAGCGTCGGCATGCGCGGATCGTCCCAGCCGGTGACATGCCCGCCGCGCACCAGTTCGGTGAGCACGCGCTTGGACAGCAGCGTGTGAGTGACGTTGAGACGCGCGAACTCGTACTGATGCGGCTGCGACGGCACCGGTAGGTTCTCGATGAACCAGTCGTAAAGCGGACGATGATCGGCGAATTCCAGCGTGCAGATCGAGTGGGTGATGTGTTCGAGCGCATCGGACTGGCCGTGCGCGAAGTCGTAGCTCGGATAAATCTTCCACGCATCGCCCGTGCGCGGATGATGCGCATGAAGGATGCGATACAGCACCGGGTCGCGCAGGTTGATATTGCCGGACGTCATGTCGATCTTGGCGCGCAGCACGCGCGCGCCGTTCGGGAATTCGCCGGCGCGCATCCGCGCGAACAGGTCGAGATTTTCATCGACGGAACGGTCGCGGAACGGGCTGTTTTGCCCCGGCTCGGTCAGGGTTCCGCGCGTCAGCCGGATCTCTTCCTGCGACTGATCATCGACATAGGCTTTGCCGGCGCGGATCAGATGCTGCGCCCAGGCATACAGCTGCTCGAAATAATCCGACGCAAAATGCAGATGCTCGCCCCAGTCGAAGCCGAGCCAGCGCACGTCGCGCTCGATTGCGTCGATATATTCCTGCTCTTCCCTGGTCGGATTGGTGTCGTCGAACCGCAGGTGACAGCGGCCGCCGAATTCCTCGGCGATCCCGAAGTTCAAGCAGATCGACTTTGCATGGCCGAGATGGAGGTATCCGTTGGGCTCCGGCGGAAAGCGGGTCACCACGCCCTTTTGCTTCCCGGAAGCAAGGTCCTCCGCGACGATGTCGCGGATGAAGTCGCGGCCCGCTTCCGGTACAGATTCGTCAGTCATGGATAGCCTTTCAAGTTGCGCCCTATGTGCCAAATCCGGGCGGTCCAGCCAAGGCCCAATGGCGCTTCCGACGCCGGCCAAAATCCCCTTATTTGGTCGCAATTCGTTTTGAGACAGTCTGCCACTGGTGTGATAAACGCCCGCCGACAGCAGCCACCGAGATTGAATCGCCTGAAATGACCGAATCCGTCGTTACCCGTTTTGCGCCGTCCCCGACCGGCTTCCTCCACATTGGCGGCGGCCGCACCGCGCTGTTCAACTGGCTTTATGCGCGCAAACGCGGCGGCAAAATGCTGCTGCGGATCGAGGACACCGACCGCGAGCGCTCCACCGACGCCGCCATCGCCGCGATCCTCGACGGCCTGAAATGGCTCGGTATCGAATGGGACGGCGAGACGGTCTATCAGTTTCAGAATGCCGCGCGTCATCGTGAAGTCGCCGAGCAGATGCTGGCGGACGGCAAGGCCTATCGCTGCTACGCGACCGCCGAAGAACTGACGCAGATGCGCGAGGCCGCCAAGGCCGAGGGCCGCGCGGTCCGTTACGATGGCCGCTGGCGCGACCGCGATCCGTCGGAAGCGCCTGCGGGCGCCAAGCCAGTGATCCGGCTCCGCGCGCCCCAAACCGGCGAGACGGTGATCGAGGATCAGGTTCAGGGCCGCGTGGTCTGGCAGAACGAAAATCTCGACGACCTCGTTCTGCTGCGCTCCGACGGAAACCCAACCTACATGCTGGCCGTGGTGGTGGACGATCACGACATGGGCGTGACCCACGTCATCCGCGGCGACGACCATCTGATCAACGCCGCGCGCCAGAAGCACATCTACGACGCCCTCGGCTGGACCGTGCCGGTGATGGCTCACATTCCGTTGATCCACGGTCCCGACGGCTCGAAGTTGTCCAAGCGGCATGGTGCGCTTGGCGTCGAAGCCTATCGTGCGCTTGGATACCTGCCGGAGGCGCTGCGCAATTATCTGGTGCGGCTCGGCTGGAGCCACGGCGACCAGGAAATCTTCTCCACCGAGGAAATGATCGAGGCGTTCGACCTGCCGGCGATCGGACGTTCCGCCGCGCGTTTCGATTTCGCCAAGCTCGAGAACCTCAACGGCCATTACATCCGCAGCACCGACGACAAAGTGCTGCTCGCAGCGTTCGAAGATGTGCTCCAGTTTCTCCCGAACGGTGCCGCCATCCGCGACAAGCTGAACGACACGACACGCGCCCAGTTGCTGGCCGCCATGCCGGGCCTGAAAGAGCGCGCGAAAACCATCGTCGAACTGATCGACAGTTCCAATTTCATCTTTGCCGACCGCCCGCTGGAGCTTGAACCGAAGGCGGCGGCTGTGCTGACGCCGGACACGCGCAAGCTGATCGGGGAACTGCGTGCGGTGCTGGAAACAGTCAGTCCATGGGCGGCAGATACCGCCGAGGCGGCCATGCGCACCTATGCCGAGGCCAACAGCCTCAAACTCGGCGCGGTTGCGCAACCGCTGCGCGTGGCTTTGACGGGCCGGACCACTTCGCCCGGAATCTTCGATGTTTTGGCGGTATTAGGCCGGGAAACCTGTCTGGATCGGCTGCAGGATCAAGCCCTGGTATCCTGAACGCCAATGCAAGGCTGCCCAAACTTTAGGTGCAGCCTTGCGATCTTGCAGCGCACACAGCAATAAGCTACCCATTCGGGCCACACTTCTGGAATAAAGCGCTTACGTCGCTATATGGCGGTCGTGAGCCTCGCTTGCCCTGCGCAACACTGGGGACTTTACGATGGATGCAAAGACCAACACCAAAAAAGCTACGCTGACGGTTGACGGAAAGACCGTCGATTTTCCGGTCATGGCTGGCACTGTCGGGCCTGACGTTGTCGACATCAGCAAGCTTTACGCCCAGACCGGCATGTTCACCTACGACCCCGGTTTTACGTCCACCGGCAGTTGCGAATCCAAGATCACCTATATCGACGGCGACGCCGGCATCCTGCTGTATCGCGGTTACCCGATCGAACAGCTCGCCGAGAAGGGCGACTTCCTCGAAACCTGCTACCTGCTGCTGTACGGCGAATTGCCGAGCAAGGCGCAGAAGGAAGATTTCGACAGCCGCGTGACCCGTCACACGATGGTCCACGAGCAGATGGCCCGCTTCTTCCAGGGCTTCCGCCGCGACGCTCACCCGATGGCCGTGATGGTTGCCTCGGTCGGCGCGCTGGCCGCATTCTATAACGACTCCACCGACATCTCCGATCCGACCCAGCGCATGATCGCCTCCATGCGCATGATCGCAAAGATCCCGACGCTGGCCGCGATGGCCTTCAAGTACAATGTCGGCCAGCCGTTCGTTTATCCGAAGAACTCGCTCGGCTTCGCCGCGAACTTCCTCAACATGTGCTTCGCCGTGCCTTGCGAGGACTACCAGATCAATCCGGTGATGGCCGAAGCGCTGGACAAGATCTTCATCCTCCATGCCGACCACGAGCAGAACGCATCGACCTCGACCGTGCGTATCGCAGGCTCGTCCGGCGCTAACCCGTTCGCCTGCATCGCCGCCGGCATCGCCTGCCTGTGGGGACCGGCGCATGGTGGCGCGAATGAAGCAGCGCTGCAGATGCTGGCCGAGATCGGGACCGTCGACAAGATTCCGGAATTCATCGCCAAGGTGAAGGACAAGAATTCCACCGTCCGCCTGATGGGCTTCGGCCACCGCGTCTACAAAAACTACGATCCGCGCGCCAAGATCATGCAACAGATGTGTCACAAGGTGCTGGCTGAAACCGGCCACCAGAACGACCCGCTGCTCCATGTCGCCATGGAGCTCGAAAAGATCGCGCTGAGCGACGAATATTTCGTCCAGCGCAAGCTCTACCCGAACGTCGATTTCTATTCGGGCATCACGCTGAAGGCGATGGGCTTCCCCACCTCCATGTTCACCGTGCTGTTCGCGGTCGCCCGCACTGTCGGCTGGATCAGCCAGTGGAGCGAGATGATTCAGGACCCGCAGCAGAAGATCGGCCGTCCGCGCCAGCTTTACACCGGTGCCACGTCCCGCGATTACGTCGGGATCGACAAGCGCAAGTAAGCGCACTGGCGTTCTTAAGTTCAGCAAAAAAGGCCGGTGTTTTGCACCGGCCTTTTTCTTGCGGTCTAACCAACAGACTGGATTTAACGCAGCGCCGCGATCACGCCGTCTGCCGCCAATTCGCTCGGGCGTTTGCCGCCGGTGGACATGATCTGCTCCAGGCGGGTGAAAGCCTCGACCTGCCGCTGCCGAGCCGGCGTGTCGGCCAGAATGTCGCGCAATGCCGGCGCAAGATTCTCCGCCGTGAAGTTCTCTTGCAGAAACTCCGGGATCACATTTTCGCCGAGAATGAGATTGGCCAGAATGATCGACGAGGTCTGGATCACCCGGCGCGCGACAAAGGCTTCGATCTCCGTGATGCGATAGGCCGTCACCATCGGCACGCCAGCCAGCGCAAGTTCAAGAGTGACGGTGCCGGATTTGGCGAGTGCTGCGCGCGCGGAGCGGAACGCGGTTTTCTTCTCGGCCTCATCGACCACGATCCGCGGCTGGACAGGCCAGCCTGAGGCGGCGTTGCGAACGCTGTCCAGAAGCCCCGGAACCGTCGGCAAAACCGGCTCGAATGCGATGCCCTGCCCGCGCAGCAGGCGCAGCGTTTCACCGAAGATCGCCATGTTGCGCTTGATTTCGCTGCGGCGGCTGCCCGGCAGCACAAGAAGCAGCGGTGGCATTGCCGACCGGCGCGCCAGTTCTTCCGCGTTTGGCCGCAACACATCGAGGTCTTCCAGCAACGGATGACCGACGTAAGTACATGGCGGACCACTCAGCTTGCGATGGACCTCCGGCTCGAACGGCAGCACCGCAAGAAGCTGATCGACGTAGGCACGCATTTTTCGAGCGCGGCTGGGCCGCCAGACCCACACCGTCGGCGAGACATAATCGACAATCGGGATCGACGGATTGCGCGCGCGAACCCGGCGCGCCACGCGATGGGTGAAATCCGGACTGTCGATAATCACCAGAATGTCCGGCCGCTCGTTCAGCACCGCATCAGTTGCCTCGCGGATACGCCGGAGGATCATCGGCAACTTTTTGGGAATCGACATGAAACCGATGATCGCCAGATCGTCGGTCGAAACCAGAGACGTCAGCCCCTGCTCCGCCATGTGGCGGCCGCCGATGCCAACGAATGTCGCGGCCGGCCCAAGCCGCTCGCGCATCGCCTTGATCAGCCCCGAACCGAGCCGGTCACCGGATTCTTCCGCAGCGATCAGGAATATCTTCGGAGCTATTTGAGGCGCACCTGCGTTCACAGCGGCAATCCTGTGACAAACACGCCCGCACGATCGGCCTTCGCCGTCATCACATCCGCCTCGGCAACGAGCGTATGCCCGGCAACAATGCCGATGCCTGAAAGTCCGGCGGCGATGACGCCATCGATGGTCTTCGGGCCAAGCGTCGGAAGATCGAACCGCAAATCCTGCTGGACCTTGGGCATTTTCACCAACACGCCGCGTCCCGGTTTGGCGCGAATTCGCTTCTCCGAACGCAACCGCGCCACCCGCGCCAGCAGCCCGTCGGTGCCCTCGATATCCTCAACAGCGACAACGTGTCCGTCGATGACCACAACGGCCTGGCCCACGTCGAAAGGACTGATCGCCCGCATCAGTTCGCGTCCCTTGGCGATGTCGGCGATGGCGTCGGCGTCTGGTGACACCCGCGTAATACTGCCTTCCGGCATCAGAAGTTCGGGTGCGACATCCTTGATGCCGACAACGCGCATTCCATGACGCTCGAAAATCCGGCTAATGCCCGTCAGAAGATGATCGTCACCGCCGCGCAGCGCAGCTGCAATCATTGGGATGGCACGCAACGTGCCCCAGTCGAGACGAATTTCGGAAAGAGCCGGCCTCACCAATCCGCCGATAAAGACGACGTCACGACATCCTTCCGATTTCAGTAACCGTGTCAGCCTGCCGACCTGACCGAGCGCAATCCAGTGATGCGGAAAATCCGCGACGCGCGCCGGATCGCAGAACCCCCGGATCGCAAACAGATACGGATTGATTCCCCGCGCCTTCAGCAATTCGGCTACCGAGAACGGCAGTACGCCGTTTCCGGCGATGATACCGACTGTCGGGGAAAGCTCGATGTCTGTCGTCATTACGCCTCGAGGTTGGCGCGCTCTGTCGATTTGTTCGGATTGTTATGAGCCATGCACAGCGGCCGCTTAACGCCATCGCCGATGAACGTCAGAATCTCCGCGATCGCAGGGTCGCTGCTTCCCATCGGCCGCACGGCCGCCAGACGTTCGGCGAAGATGCCGCCTCCGTGAAAAAGGTGCTGATAGAATTCGCGGACGATTTTCAGCCGTGAATGAGTGAAACCGCGGCGGCGCATGCCGACGACATTAAGTCCCTCAAGATGAGCGAATTGCCCGCTCACAAGACCGAATGGAATAAGATCATGCCGGAGACCTGAGAGGGCAGCGACCATCGACTGAGCTCCGATCCGCACAAACTGATGCGCGGCTGAGAGACCGCCGAAGAAAACATAGTCGCCGACTTCACAATGGCCGCCGAGCGTCGCCGAGTTCGCGAAGATGACGTCGTTACCAACCTGGCAATCGTGAGCAATATGACTGTAAGCCATGAAATAACCGCGCGCGCCGATGCGCGTGACGCCGCCACCGCCCACGGTTCCGACATTCACCGTAACGGATTCACGTATGGTGCAGCCGTCGCCGATCTCGAGTTTCGTGGGCTCGCCACGATAGGCCAGCGACTGCGGCGGCATTCCCAGTGAGGCGAATGGATAGACCGTGCAATTGGCTCCGAGGGTGGTGTGCCCACCGATATTGACATGGGCGAGCAGTTTGCATTCCGCACCGATGGTCACGTTCGGTCCGACGATGCAGTAAGGACCGATTGAGGCTCCGTCGCCGATGATGGCTCCGTCCTCAATTCGCGCCGTTGGATCGATCTTGCTCATCAGCCCCTCTTGCCTTCATGCCTTTCGCGGTCGAAAACCAAACCGTGCAGACGATACCAATATTTATAACGCAACCCGGCGCGCCATCGCGGGGAGCGCATTGTCATGAATTGTTACGCAAGATGACAAGCCGCATCAGTCCGCGAGCATCGCGCCGACGTTGGCTTGGGCAACGATCTCGCCGTTGACCTTGGCGTCCCCGTGAAACCACCACATCTCACGTCGCCGCGTAACCAGCTTCATATGATAATGGATGATGTCGCCGGGGCCGGTGGTTTTGCGAAATTTGCATTTGTCGATGGTCAGAAAATACACCGCCGTCGGGCGGTCGGTCTCGGTCGACAGCATGCCGATCACGCCGGCGGTCTGCGCCATGCCTTCGATCATCAGGACGCCCGGATATATCGGACGACCGGGGAAATGCCCGAGAAATTGCGGCTCGTTGGCGGATACGTTCTTGATGCCGATTCCGCTGAAGTCGCTGCGAATATCGACCACGCGATCGATCAGCAACATCGGATATCGATGCGGCAGCGTTTTCAGGATCTGCCCGATATCCACGGCCTCGATGGTGATTGGAGCCTTCTCGTCCATTATCTCTGTTCCTCGTCGCCCGAACCGGACGGCTTCGATTTCAGTTTCGCACTGCCTTCCCGGCCGAGACGCTCCACCTCAAACAGTTCGCGGAAGAACTGCTTGATCGGCTTGGCCGGCGAACCGCCCCAGCGCGCGCCCGGCGGCACCTCGCCGACGACGCTGCTTCGTGCCGCGATCTGCGCACCGTCACCGATCGTCGCATGATCGCTGACACCGATCCGCGCGCCGAGGATAACTCCGTCACCAAGCGTCGAACTGCCCGCGATCCCGCTTTGGCTCACGACGATACAGTTCCGCCCGATGGTCACGTTGTGGCCGATCTGGACCAGGTTGTCGATCTTGCTGCCCTCACCGATTACCGTGTCGTTCAAAGCGCCACGGTCCACGGTGGTCCCGGCCCCGATCTCCACCCCGTTCTGGATGATCACCCGCCCCGCCTGCGGCACCTTCTGATGCCCTCTCGCGCCCATCAGATAGCCGAAGCCGTCCTGGCCGATACGGCAGCCCGGATGGATGATGACGTCGTTGCCGATGAGCGCGCAGAGAACCGAAGCGTTCGCGCCGATGTTGCAGTCCCGGCCGATCTGGACACCCGCCCCGATCACAGCCCCCGATCCAATCACCGTTCCAGACCCGATTTCGACGTCCGGTCCGATCACCGCCAGCGGATCGATCACCACGCCGTCTTCGAGGTAGGCCGATGGATGGACCACGGCACCGGCGGCAACACCATCGTTGTCGAACCACGAGGATGGGCGCAGCGTATCGGGATAAAGCGCCCGCATCGCGCCGACAAAGGCCTTATAGGGCTCCGCGACGCGCAGCACGGCGACATGGGCGGGAACGCTGCCCTCCATGCGCTCATTCACCAGACAGGCGCCTGCATGCGTCTGTTCGAGCTGAGCGGTATATTTCTTGTTCTCGCAAAAGGTCAGGTGACCCGGCCCTGCCCGGTCCAGCGACGCCGCGCCCGCGATGGCTTTGTCAGCGCCCGACGGATCGACGAGTTGTGCACCGGTCAACGCTGCAAGATCTGCCAGCGTCACCGGTGAAGGACGTTTAAAGAATGTCCTCTGCGTCATTCCACCCGCCGCGGTCAGGAAAATGCACTTTCCCGCGACTCGAACTCCGGCGCGCTGAAGGAAAATGCCTGCAACAAAATACTTGAGCGGGTTCCAACCGGACGGCTGGAACCCGCTGTGTCGAAGTGTGAGCCCGGTTGGAGCTCAGAACGATGTGCCGCCGCCGAACCGGAATTCCTGAGTGCGGTCATTCGCACCCTTGGTGAGAGGGATCGCGTAGTCGAAGCGCAGCGGTCCGAATGGCGACTGCCAGATCAGGCCGACACCCACCGATGACCGGATAAGGCCGTCATCGCCGGCGACGGTCAGACACTGGTTCTGGGCATTTTGTGCGGCGGTTCCCGTGCAAGTGCCCGTGAGCGACCGCGCGCCCTGATAGTCGAACAGCGAACCGGCATCGGCGTAAACGGCGCCCTTCAGGCCGACTTCCTTCGGCAGGAACCAGAACGGCATCTGCAATTCAGCCGACGCACCCCAATACTTGGTACCGCCCAGCGCGTCGTTATACGTGCCAGGGGTGATATCGCGCGGACCGATACCGACCGGCGCGAAGCCACGGACAAGGTTGGGTCCCATCTGGAAGTGATCCAGCATGCGGATGCCCTTGCCGGTGTCGGTCAGCACACCGCCTTGCAGACGGAGCACGCCGACGACGTCGGCCACGACCGGCGTATAGAGCTTCACGTCGCCAACGGTCTTCAGGTAGCTGACGTCGCCGCCAACGCCCGCGTAATCCTGATTGATCGAGGCAAGAATACCGGTGGTGGGGTTCTTGTTGTTGTCGAGCGTGTTGTAGGCGAGCGAGTAACCCAGCGATGACGTTGTGACCGCACCATTGGCAAGTCCCTGCTTCACGGCGACCGAAGCTTCGCCATCGGCAAAGCAGTTGTTGCCGCCGAGGACATTGCTAAATGGACCAGAATAAGTGGTTGTTCCCGGCGCGGCAGCAGGATCGGTACCACCAGAATTAGTCGCTCCCGTCGCACCGCTGCCAGCATAAGCAGGCGTTGGGTAGAATCCGGTTCCAGCGAAGTTGTTACAGTTCGTCAGATACGACGGCAGCGTGATTTCCTGCTGCGAGATCGAATAACGCAGCTGCAGGTTCAGGTCTTCACGCAGCTGGAATCCGAGGCGTGGACTGAAGCCGATCGATTTCGAATCGTAGGACACGTAGCTCGAGGCAAGCTGCTTGCGCTGATAGAAGTCGAGGCCCAGCGCGACGCGATAGCCGAGCAGGTAAGGCTCGACGAACGACAGCGAATAGCCCTGCGTGCGCTGTCCATACTGCACGGCGGCCTTTGCGTAGAGACCACGGCCCAGCAGGTTGCGTTCCGAGACGCTGACTTCACCGAGGAAGCCGTCAGCCGTCGAGTAACCGCCGGACACCGAGAAATCGCCGGTCGACTTCTCTTCGAGATCGACGTTCAGAACCACGCGGTCGGATGACGATCCGGGCTCGCTGTTGATCTTGACGGTCTTGAAGTAGTCGAGGTTCTTGAGGCGGCGTTCGGCGCGATCGACCAGCGCGCGATTGTAGGCGTCGCCTTCCGAAATATCGAACTCACGGCGAATGACATAGTCGCGGGTTCGCGTATTGCCGCGCACGTTGATGCGCTCGATGTAGACTCGCGGGCCTTCGTCGATCGCAAATACGATCGACACGGTATGCGCTTCAAAATTACGGTCGCCACGCGGCTTCACAGTCGCGAAAGCGTAGCCGCGCCGCGATGCTTCGATCGACATTTCCTCGACCGATTTCTCCACGGCTTCGGCGTTGTAGATCGAACCCACGCTGACGCGCGAGAGGCTGCGGAACGAATTGCCGTCGAGCGATGCGATGCTGGACTGGAAGTCGACAGCACCAACCCGGTATTGCTGGCCTTCCTCGATCTTGAAGGTGACGAGGAATCCCTTGCGCTCCGGATCGTATTCCGTCAGCGCCGCGACGATCTGGACGTCGGCGTAGCCGTTCTTGAGGTAATAGCGGCGGAGAATATCACGATCGGCCTCGACCCGGTCCGGATCGTAGACGTCGTTGCCGCCGAGGAAGCTGAGGAAGTTGGACTCACGGGTCTTGATCAGGTCCTTCAAACGATAGGACGAGTAAGCCTTGTTGCCGATAAACTCGATCGACTTCACGCCGGTCTTGGCACCCTCGGTGACCTCGAACACGAGATCGACGCGATTGTTCGGCTGCTCGATGATCTTCGGCTCGACCTTGACGTCGTAACGGCCGTTGCGGCGATAAATTTCGGTGATGCGCGCGGTGTCGGACTGAACCATCGCCCGCGACAAGGTTCCACGGGCCTTCGACTGAACTTCCGCCTGAAGTTGCTCGTCCTTGACCTTCTTGTTGCCTTCGAACGCAACGCGGCCAATGACCGGGTTCTCGACGACGACCACGACGACCCGGCCGCCGGCCTGGTTGATTCTCACATCCTGAAACAGGCCGGTCTCGATCAGGGCCTTCAGACCGTCATCGATACGCGCGCTGTCCAGTCGGCCACTGGGACCCGGCTTGAAGTACGAACGGATGGTATCTGCTTCGATCCGGCGGTTGCCTTCCACACCGATGGAAGCCGCGGTCTGGGCAACAGCCTGAGACGACACGAGCGTAGCCGTCGCAACAGCGGCGACCGGCAAAGCAACCATGATCAGGGCAGCGGCAAGACCGCCCCGTAACACTCGCATTCCAACCATCATGCGCCAGGCGCCCTTGTCATTCCGTAGCCGACCCGTTTCCAGGCCGGGAGATTCCCCAAATATTGCACTGCTTGTAGCCAATTTTGCCAAATGGGCAAACGCCCTTTCGCAGCGCAATTCCAATTTCCTAACAAGACGTTGCTGATCGGCCACGCCTGTAAAAAAGCCGCAATCAGGACGCGGCCAAATGCAGGATATCGTTGTAGGTCGCGAACAGCATCAGCATCAGCACCAGCGCCAGTCCGACGCGGAAACCGAGCTCCTGCGAACGCTCCGACAATGGCTTCCCGCGAATGGCTTCCACCGCATAGAACAAAAGGTGCCCGCCATCGAGAAGCGGCACCGGGAACAGGTTGAGCAGCCCGATCGATACCGACAGTACCGCAGCGAGGTGAATCAAAGCCGAAAGGCCGATTGTGGCGACCTGGCCGGAGATCTGGGCGATCCGGATCGGCCCGCCGACCTGATCTGCGTTCTCCCGGCCGGTGAAAATGCCGCCGATGTAAGAAATTGTCCGATCGACGACGAACCAGGTTTCCTTGACGCCCAGCCAAACAGCGGTCGCTGGATTCACTGGTTTGGTGACGGTATCGCCGGGAGCGTTGGCACGGGTGATTCCGAGGATTCCGACCCGGTGGACGTTACCGAAGGTGTCCTTGACCTCGCGCAGTTGCGGGGTGCCGTTGAGCGTCACCAGTTCATCGCCGCGCTTGATGGTGAACACCAGCGGCGTACCGGCTTTGGTGCTGACGATCCGCTGCATGTCGGTGAAGCTTTCGATCGCGTCGCCATCGATTGCCGTCACCACGTCGCCGGGCTTGAAGCCGGCGGTCGCGGCAGCGCTGTTTTCCTGCACGGAATCGACCCGTGCGGTCTGGCTCGGCTTGCCGAAGAACGTGAACAGAGCTGCGAAAATCACAATCGCCAGCAGGAAATTCGCGATGGGACCTGCAGCCACGATGGCGGCGCGTGGCCCGACCTTCTTGTGATGGAAACTGACGCTGCGCTCGTCGTCCGTCATGGTCCGGAGCGCGTCGGCGGACGGCGTGCTGGCCTCGGAATCGTCCCCGAAGAACTTGACGTAGCCGCCGAGCGGGATCGCCGACAGCTTCCAGCGCGTGCCGTGACGATCGTTGAATCCGAACAGTTCCGGGCCGAAGCCGAGGGAGAACGTCAGGACCTTCACCCCGGCCCAGCGGGCGACGAGGAAATGGCCGAGTTCATGGAAGAAAACGACGATGGTGAGGACAAACAGGAAGGGAATAATGTAGCCGATCAGGCCATGACTCAACGTATTGAAACTATTCAGTAAAAAGTCCACAATCTGATCCCTCACCGGTGAGCCATCCGGCTCCGTCCCCAATCCACTAGGATGCCTTTAAGGCAATTTGAGGCAAGAGGGTGACGGCACTTTTTCGCGCATCATGGTCAACGGAAATCGCGTCGTCCGCCGACGTCAGCGGCGCCAGATTCCCTGCCCGCACCCAGGCGTTCATGGTGGCCTCGACAAGCTGGGCGATACCGCCGAACCGGATTTTCTGGGCGACGAAAGCAGCCACCGCGACCTCGTTCGCCGCGTTGTAAACGGTCGTCGCGCCATTGCCCGTGCGCAACGCGTCGTAGGCGAGTTTCAGTCCGGGGAACCGGTCATAGTCAGGCGCTTCGAAGGTCAGCGAGCCAATTTTGGCAAGATCCAGCGTCGCAGCACGTCCCACAATGCGATCCGGCCAGCCGAGGCAATGCGCAATCGGCGTGCGCATGTCCGGCGTGCCAAGCTGCGCCATCACTGAACGGTCGGAAAATTCCACCATGCCGTGAACGATGGACTGCGGATGCACCAGCACGTCGATCTCATCCGGCGACAGAGCGAACAGATAGGAGGCTTCAATCACCTCAAGCCCCTTGTTCATCATCGATGCGGAATCGATGGTGATCTTCTGGCCCATGCTCCAGTTCGGATGCTTCAGCGCCTGAGCCAGCGTGGCCTGCGCGATGTCGGCGGCTTTCCAAGTGCGGAACGGCCCACCGGACGCGGTGATGATCACCCGAACCAGTTCCTCGCGGTTGCCGGACGCCAGCGCCTGAAACAGCGCATTATGTTCGGAATCCGCCGGCAGGATGCACGCGCCAGCCTTGGCGGCGCGATCCATGAAGAAATCGCCGGCGCAAACGAGGCACTCCTTATTGGCGAGCGCGATGGTCGCGCCGCGATCGGCGGCCGCAAGTGCTGGCTTCAATCCCGCAGCCCCGCTGACCGCAGCCATCACCCAATCGGCCGACCGTTCGGCGGCCTCAATGATGGCACTGTCGCCTGCCCCGCTGGCAATGTTCGTTCCCGCCAGCGCGTCACGCAACTCGCCAAGTTTCGAGGCGTCAGCGACTGCAACAAAGCGCGCGTTGAATTCCTTGGCGAGTTTCGCCAGTCCTTCGACGTTGCTGTTGGCGGTCAGCGCCTCGACCTGATAGCGCTCGGGCGAGGCGCGCAGCAGGTCCATCGTGCTGTCGCCGATCGACCCCGTGGCACCCAGCACGGTAATGGTCCGCACCGCGGAAGCGGCAGCCTTGTTGTTACGCAACGGAACAGCATTCATCGCATCACCAAACCATGAAACCGTGGCCGACGCCATCAAGGCCGCCACGCATAAACCCAATGAGAGCGGCCAAAACAATCGCCGCAACGAAACCGTCGAGCCGGTCCAGCAATCCGCCGTGACCGGGAATGATGTGGCTCGAATCCTTGACGTCGAAACGGCGTTTGACCGCGGATTCGAACAGGTCGCCGAACTGCGAAACAATCGACAGCACAGTGCCGAGCAGAAGCAGCGGCAGCATCTTGCCGTAACCGAGCCATGCGAATGCTGCTGCGATCACAAGACTGAGTACCAATCCGCCGACCGCGCCCGCCCATGTTTTCTTGGGGCTGACGCGCGGCCAGAGTTTCGGTCCACCAATGCCGCGCCCGGCGAAGTAGCCGCCGATATCGGTCACCCAGACAATCAGCAACACAAACATCAGCGCAACAAATCCGAAGTCCGCGTCGCGACGGACGATGATCGCTCCGATTAACGCAGCGGCGGCATAGACCAGTCCGCCTGCAACCCATCCCCGTTGTCCGCGCGCCACAGCGGCAGCAATCGCAACTCCAGCGGCGAGGACTCCCAGCGCGAGATCCGTCGAACGCGTCATCACCAGAATGCCGGCAATCGCAAGCGCGGCGATTCCCGTAGCGACGGCGAAACGGTTGCCGGAGGCGCCGACGATCATCAGCCATTCGAAATACAATAATGCGGCTGCCGCGATCACGATGCAGGCCCACGGCCAGCCGCCGATCCATGCAATCGCAATGGTCAGCGGGGCAAGAACCAGCGCCGCCACGACCCGCATGTAGAGGTTGCTCGACCCTTTGGCAGTCTCGGATGTCGCGGGCTTATCCGGGGCCACGCCGCTTACGATCCGGTCTTTGCGACGTTTTTGGCAGTCAGGCCACCGAAGCGCCGCTCGCGGGTCGCGTATTCGGCAATCGCGCCTTCGAGCGCGGCCTTGTCGAAATCCGGCCAGTGGATCGGTACGAACACCAATTCGCTGTAAGCGGCCTGCCACATCAGGAAGTTCGACAGGCGTTGCTCGCCGCTGGTGCGGATGATCAGATCGGGGTCCGGAATATCCGGTGCGTCGAGATAGCTGCCAAGCACGTCGGTCGTAATTGTTGCCGGATCGCGTTTGCCCTCGGCGACTTCGCGCGCGAGCCGTTGCGCCGCGTTGGCGATCTCGTGACGCGATCCATAATTGAACGCGACCACAAGCGTCAGCCGCGTGTTATTCCGCGTCAGTTCCTCGGCTTCATTCAGCAGCGCGCAGATGTCAGATTCCAGTCCCGCGCGTTCGCCGATCACGCGCACCCGCACGCCATCGGCGTGCAGCGTTGCAAGATCGTTGCGGATGAACCGGCGCAGCAGGCCGAACAGATCGCCGATCTCGCTCGCGGGCCGCGACCAGTTCTCCGAACTGAACGAAAAGATCGTGAGATAGGAAATCCCGAGTTCATGCGAGGCGCGCACCACCTTGCGGAGCGCTTCGACGCCGCGGCGATGGCCTTCGGCGCGGGGCAATCCCCTCGCCGCTGCCCAACGCCCGTTACCATCCATGATGATCGCGACATGCCGCGGCGCATCGGCACGATCCGAGTCCCCTGGCTTTGGCATGGCGCCGTTCGACATCGTGCGATCTCTTAAACCGTGAGAATTTCTTTTTCCTTGGTCGCGAGCGCCTTGTCGACGTCAGCGATGGCGGCATCGGTCGCCTTCTGAACCTCGTTCGAGAGGCGCTTCTCGTCGTCCTCGGAAAGCTGGTGATCCTTCTCCAGCTTCTTGAGAACGTCGAGACCGTCGCGGCGCACATGGCGCACGGCAACGCGCGCAGCTTCGGTGTACTTGTGCGCGACCTTTACGAGTTCCTTGCGGCGCTCTTCGTTGAGCTCAGGGATGCGCAAGCGAATGACCTGGCCTTCGGTCGCGGGCGAAAGACCAAGATTGGAATTGACGATCGCGGTCTCGACCGCCTTCACCATCGACTTGTCCCAGACCTGAACCGACAGCAGGCGCGGTTCCGGCACACTGACGGTGGCGACCTGATTGAGCGGCATGTGGCTGCCATAGGCTTCGACCTGAACCGGCTCGACCATCGAGATCGCAGCGCGCCCGGTGCGCAACCCGCCAAGTTCGTGCTTGAGCGACGTGATCGCGCCCTCCATCCGGCGTTTCAAATCGTTGATATCGAAATTCCCGGCCGCCATGCGATGGTACTCCCTTCAAGTCTGATGCGGTTCAACGTCCGGACCGCATCTCATATCTTATTGTTCGGTCTCAATTTTTCAGCTTACGCGGCACCGATATCGCCACGCGTCAACCGGAGACAATCGTACTTTTGCCCTTGCCGCTCAGGACGGCACCAATCGATCCCGGCTCCGCAATCGAGAACACGATGATAGGCAACGACGTCTCACGGGCAAGCGCGAAGGCCGTTGCATCCATCACCTTATAGCCACCTTCAACCGCCTGCGAATGGCTCAGCCGTTCGAACCGCGTGGCGGATTTGTCCTTCTTCGGATCGGCGCTGTAGACCCCGTCCACATTTGTGGCCTTGAGGACCGCCTGTGCGCCGATTTCAGCCGCACGCAATACCGCTGTGGTGTCGGTGGTGAAGTATGGATTGCCGGTGCCGCCGGCGAGGACCACGATACGCCCCTCGGCGAGATACCGATGTGCCAGGCTGCGGGTAAACAATTCGCAGACCTGCGGCATGACGAAAGCCGACAACACGCGCGCCGACTGGCCCTTGCGCTCAAGCGCCGATTCGAGCGCGAGACAATTCATAATGGTGGCGAGCATCCCCATCGTATCGCCGGTGGTGCGGGAGACGCCGCGCGACGAAACCTCGACGCCGCGGAAGATGTTGCCGCCGCCGACAACGACGGCGACCTCCACTCCGAGTTCGCGGGCCTTGATGAGATCGCCGGCGATCCGGTCGATGGTGGGCTGGTGAATCCCGAAGGATTGGTCCCCGGCGAGATACTCGCCGGACACCTTTATCACAACACGTCGATAAGCCGGTTCAGCCATGCGATCGCTCACTCTCTCGAATTCAGCGCAGTCCGGAGCAAACAACCGATGTTGCCCGATGCACTCGAAGTCCGACCGGCTCGCGTCGTGTCGTTACCCCTGCCCGGCAGCGGCGGCGACTTCAGCGGCGAAATCGGATTCCTGCTTCTCGATTCCCTCGCCGAGAGCATAGCGCACAAACCCGGTCAGCTTGATAGGTGCGCCGACTTTGCCCTCAGCATCCTTCACGGCCTGCGCCACGGACTTGGCGTTGTCGTGAATGAAGGCCTGCTCGAGCAGGGTCGCTTCCTTGTAGTAAGTCTTCAGACCCGATTCGACGATCTTGGCGATCATCGCATCAGGCTTGCCCTGCTGGCGGTACTTGTCGGCCATGACGTCCTTCTCGCGGCGCACAACCTCTGGATCGAGGCTCGCGGCATCGAGTGCCTGCGGATTTGCAGCGGCGACA
>Ga0315336_1001540_pt1 | contig 43375 bp, 39 predicted proteins | sample ASW5metaG_FD_204512 | JGI IMG/M metagenome (GOLD analysis project Ga0315336, IMG submission 204512) | Ammonia-oxidizing marine archaeal communities from Monterey Bay, California, United States - ASW #5 | ecosystem: Environmental > Aquatic > Marine > Intertidal zone | place: USA: California... | reverse complement strand
AGATCTCCATGCGCCCAACAGCCACGAAACTCCTGCTCCCGGGCTTGCAGCTTTTCCGGGTGCACTTCCACCGGCTGCGTGACCTGCAGCTTCAATTCTGGCAGCACGCGATCGATACCGGCACAGATGGCCGCCACATCGATGGCGTCAGTTGACCAGGCAATATAGCGTTCGCCGTTCCTAATCAAAGAACTCTCTAACAAGCCAACGTGGCAGGCAGCATCGTCCCTGACGTCTACGGGATACCACGGGCGGTAAGCCCAGTTCTGCTCATACTTGCCCAGCAGCATGTTCTCTATGTGGTGCTGCCATGGTCCGGATTCCCTGTGATGGGCCGACAGGATGGGTCCTACGTTATCGCCAGGGCAGCAGGTGACTGCTTGCCATTCGCCGCTGGCGGCAGCCGCTTCCGCAAATACAGTCTCGGCTAGCACTTTGCCCATGGAATAGCCCTGGCTGGCACTCGTTCGTTTTGGGTTGCCGTCATCCGGGAAGCGTTCCTCATCAAATACCGGACGGCGTATGACCTCATTCAGATCCATCTCCGATATAACAGCGGCGACGCTGGACGTGACCACCACACGCGAAACCGTTCTCGACGCATTTACGCTGTTTATGATGTGGTCGCAGACGGAGCGGACGTATTCATGGTCCGTGTAGTCACTGACATGCGATACGTGTGCCACGCCGTGGCAGCCTTTGAAAATTTCGTCGAAACAGCCCGCGTTGTCCAGATCCGCAGCGTGCAGGGTCAACCGCCCAGAAGCATAGCCAGGCATGGCAGTTAAGAAAGCGGTCCGCTCGGCATTGTTTACGTCGCGCACGCAGGCGCGCACGCGATAGCCCCTGGCCAACAGCGTTTTCACCACCCAGCCGCCTACAAAACCCGCGGCACCAGTCACGGCAACGGTTGCGTTCTTCGGTATGCCTGCCATGTCATTCGCTCCTTAGTTCCGGTCCAGAAACGCAGCCACCGCGTCCGTAAACAGGTCATTGCGGTCTCCCGCTACCATGTGCGCAGCATCAGTCACATTCACATACTCGGCGTGGGGACAGGTTCGCAAAAAGTCCTGCGCGCCTTCGGGACTCAGCACGTCTGAAAGCCCACCGCGCACGAGTTGCGTGGGCACCTTCAGCTGCGCCAGGCGCTCGGCGGCCTTCTGCATGCGCTCGGTGCGCACGTCCATTTCCTGGCGCCGGCCACCGCCCAGCCAATTCGGGTCCCAATGCCAACGCAGCCGGCCGTTTTCGTCGAGACGCACATTCTTACGCAGGCCGTCCAGCACGCGCGGCCTCGCACGATGCGGCTGGTATGCCGCAATGGCATCCGCTACCTCTTCGAGTGAGTCAAAACCTTCCGGTTTCTGGCGCATGAAGTCCATGATGCGTTGCGCGCCTTCCGGTTCGATTTTCGGCGCCATATCAACCAGCACCAGGGCCCTGGCTTTCATTTTTTCCTCACCTACGGCACACAGGCTGACGCCACCGCCCATGGAAGCACCTACCAGAATCGGGTCAGACGAGCCGAGCTCATCGGCCACAGCGACCAGGTCGTCGATCATGGTGTCCTGCTGGTAGTCACCATCGGGCGCCCAGCCAGAGTCTCCATGCCCACGCGCATCCAAGGCGTACGCCCGAAATCCAGCCTGTGCCAGTTTCTCGCCGGTGCCTTTCCACGCATGCCGGGTCTGGCCACCGCCATGCAGCATCAACACCAGCGGCTTGTCGGGCTCGCCCCAGAAATCCGCGGCAATACCTACACCTGCGCTGCCCTGCAACATGATTCCGGGTTCCGGCGTGCCTTCCAATCGCGTTCGATTATTCAACGGTCGATCTCCTTGTTTGGCGCTTGGGCGCTGGGCAAAAGCAGTAAATTTACCACATCATTCCCTCCCCGCAGCCAAGTCCGCTACACTATTCGAAGGAGTGAACAGGACGAGATCAGCGATGGAGCTATTGGGGCACGGATACTATTTTCAGGACTGGCACGAGGGTTTCGAGTTCCGCACTTTAACAAGGACGGTAACCGAGACCGACGTGATGAACTTCGTCGGCATATCTGGCATGACTGAGGAGCTGTTCACGTCCCGGCAATATCTGCAGGAGCATACGGACTATGCCGGCCAGCTGGTGCCAGGAGCACTGGTGTTCGCGCTGGCTGAAGGCCTGGTGATCCCAGCGACCATATCCCGCACCGGCATCGCATTCTTAGGCTGCGAGCTGAACATTGCAGGCCCCACGTTCGTGGGTGACACGCTGCACGTGGTGGGCAACGTATCCCAGATAAAACCTACCTCCAAAGGCAACCGCGCGCTGGTGCGCACGGACAACTCGGTAGTCAATCAGAACGGCGACGTGGTGATGACCTATAATCCATTGCGAATGATGAAAGGCCGCCCGCAATAAATTCAAGAGTAACCACCCTGCAATGAAATTTGGCGTTTTACAGTTTTTCAGTTGGCCGGAACGACGTGTTCCACTGCAGCAGGTCTATACCCGTGCTATGGACCGCATCAAAATCATGGACCAGGGCGGTTACGACGCCGTGTGGTTGGCGGAGCACCACTTCTCCACCTACAGCGTGTGCCCATCCGTGCACCTGATGGCCATGCATGTGGCCGATCAGACTGAGAACATCCGCATCGGCACGGGAGTGTCGTTGGCTGCATTCTACCACCCGCTGCGGCTTGCCGAAGAGGTCGCCCTGCTGGACAACCTGTCCGGTGGCAGGGTCAATTGGGGCGCCGGACGGGGCTTTGACCGCACCGAGATGGAGAATTTCTCGGTACCCGTGGAGGAATCTCAGGCGCGTTTCCGCGAGCACGTGGAAATCGTTCTCAGCGCCTGGCAACCCGGCTCATTGACTTATCAGGGTGAATACAACCAGTTCAACGATGTAGAAGTGTTGCCCAAGCCGCTGCAGGATCCTATGCCGGTATGGATGGCGGCTTCCGGCGACAACGCTATCCAATGGGCCGCGGAACAAGGCCACGCTATCCTGATGGATCCACATTCGACGCATACAGAAATAGGCGCGAAAAAGCGCATGTTTCACGCCACTTCCGAGGCTGGCGGGCACCAGTTGTCCCAGGATATTCCGGTGGCGCGCTTGCTCGCGATTGCACCGACTGACGCCGAGGCCGAAGCGGTAGCCCGGGCCGGCGCCGAATGGACCGTGGGCGGCTACGCATCCGGCAAGCAAGGTGGGCCGCCTACCGCGCAGGACCCAGGCGCGCGGGTCGAACGCTACGTAAATGAAGTCATCGTTCACGGTTCGCCGGAGCGCGTGGCGGATCAGCTGCTGGAGCTGCAGGACAGCGCGAGGATCGACTATCTGCTCGCGTCTCTACTCAGCCATGAGACCTTCATGTTGCTGACCGACGAGGTCATCCCACGTATCTCTTAGCAAACCGGACGCATTTCACATTTTTCGCATAAGCGATTCGCTAGCATGCCTATGGCGAAACTAGTAAGGATTACGAATGTTCGACAAACGCAAAGAACCTGAGGCCCATGACGAGCCTGAAACTTCCACTTGGCAGGAATCGCCGAGACCGGAGCCTATCACCCGCACGCAAGCAACCTCTGTGATCGGCTCGAGCATCACTGTAAAAGGCGATGTGACCGGTGACGAAAATCTGATTATCGAAGGCCATGTTGACGGTGTAGTACAACTGCCCGCCAACGACCTGACGGTCGGAACTTCCGGTAGCGTGACTGCAAATCTGACAGCCAAAACCATCAGAATTGACGGCAAGGTTGACGGCAACATCGAAGGCACGGAACTGGTGACGGTATCCCGCACTGGCAAGGTCAAGGGCGACATCACCGCCCCACGCGTGACCCTCGAAGACGGAGCGCAGTTCAAGGGTAGCATCGACATGGACCCAGGCAGCCGTCCCGCTCTGAGCGCAGCAAAAGCTCCTCCGAAAGACGCGTCTGACGACAAAGGTACGGAACCGGCCAAAGCCATCGCGTAGTCGGCATGTTCGCACGCTCTAAAAAAAAAGTGGGTGCACAGCAGCCGGATACTTCCGGACGTCTTTGCCGGGTTTAATCCTGGCCAGAAACTCAACGTGCTTGATGTCGGCATCGGCAGTCCAAGCACGCTTGAGTTTCTAGAACCCTACTCCGCGAAAGTATTCTTCCTCGATCTACGCCCTGCCGACGGCGAAACTCACGCGGAGAAACTCTCTCCTTACGCAGACAACCTGTTCGACGTTTGTCTGTTCTGGGACCTTTTGCAATATCTAGAGCCCGATAAGCTCGCGAGCCTGAGCGATGCACTCACGCCATACATCTACAGCGACACTCGCGGGTACTGCGTCTGGGACGTGGGCGCGGCGACCCGGCACCAGCGATCCGCCTATAAGCTGCTGGCCGATGACCGCCTGGAGCTCGCCGAAACCTCACCCGCTGAGATGCGGGAATGGTCCTATTGCGATTTCAGCGAAAATTTCGACACCTTCCATATCGCGCAGGACTGCCTTAGCGCAGACGGTCACCTGGAGCTGTTGCTGCAGGCAGACTGACGGCCCGCGCACCTCGCAGCCGCTCCGATTTCAACCTTCTCCGCGAGTCGCTCGGGTGGTTCATGGTATAACCGTGCCTGCAATTCTAGGTTTTCCGATAACAATACAAACCGCAACGGGAGTTCGACATGATCGATTTTGAAATACCTGAAGAAACCAAGGCGATTCGCAACAAGGTGCGCAAATTCGTGCAGGAGGAGTGTCATCCGGCTGAAGAAGTGTGCACCGCCGAGAACTTCGACGAAGTCCTGGCGGGGCTGCGCGCTAAGGCCCGCGCCCAGGATTTGTGGTGCCCCTTCGTACCGGTAGAGCACGGCGGAATGGGGTTGCGGCCTCTGGCCAACGCCCTGGTGCAGATGGAACTGGGGGAAAGCCACCTGGGCGCCCTGGCGCTGAATACCCAGGGTCCAGACGACGCCACCATGCTGACCCTGCTGGAGCATGGTACTGACGAGCAACGGGAGAAGTACCTGAAACCACTGCTCAATGGCGAAAAGCGTATCTGTTATTCCATGACGGAAAAGGCTGCAGGCGCGGACGCTACAGGCATGCAAACCACCGCCGTTCTGGATGGCGACGAGTGGGTCTTAAATGGTGAGAAATGGTTCAGCTCCTCTGCCAGCGTCGCGGACATTGCCGTGGTCATGGCCAAAACCGACCCCGACGCCCCCCGGCACGAACAGTACAGCACGTTCATCGTCGAGCTGCCCAATCCCGGCTACGAGATCGTACGCAATATCGAAACCATGCAACCGCATACCGATCTGGGTTTGAAGTTGGGCGGTTCGCACTCGGAGATCAATATAGAAAATCTGCGCGTGCCGCGAGACAACATCCTTGGCGGGCGCGGTCAGGGTTTCAATATGGGCCAGCACCGTCTTGCCTATGGTCGCCTGCGCCACGGCATGCACAACGTGGCAATGGCGCAACGCGCCCTCGATCTGGCGGCTGGACACGTCGTGAGCCGCGAGACCTTCGGCAAACGCCTGGCAGACCGCCAGGGTGTGCGGTGGATGCTCGCGGATTGCGCTGCAGAGATCTATAAGGCGCGTTTGATGCTGTTACACATCGCGTATAAAGCGGAACGCGGCATGGATCTGCGCCAGGAAAATGGCATCGCCAAAGTGTTTCTGGCAAACATGGTGCACCAGGTGGTAGATACCGCATTGCAACTGCACGGCGCGCTGGGCTACAGCCACGATACCCCTCTCGCCCGCTGGTACACGGGCATCCGCTCCCAGCGTCTGGTTGACGGTCCAGACGAGGTGCACCGCTGGCGCACCGGCGCGAACATCATCAAGGCCTTTGAAAAACATGGCACCACGGCATCCGCCTGCGGTGGCGAGCTATTCGACTGATCTCGAGACCTGGCCTGATCCCGCGACGCTGCGTGCGCGGGTCAGGTACCGGGTTCCGCAGCGAATCCCAGTGCACGATGCATCTTGTAACCGATCATGTCCCGCAGCTCCGGGGACAAGCCCTCGGCAATGTCACGGGGAACGGATAGATACTGGTTCTCTTCCTGCCGTAGCCAGCCGAGCGAGTAAGTGAGGATCACGCCATAGCGCCAATCCTGGGCGGTGTTCGCGCCCGCCGCGTGTAACGTTCCACCCAACCAGAACAACACGGAACCTGCCGGCATCTGCGCTGCTATGATCTCACGCTCGGTTGGCACTCGCTCGCCGTCCCAACGATGACTTCCAGGTACCAGCAGAGTGGCTCCATTGTCCGGCCGAAAGTCTGATATTGCCCACATGGTCGCCACTATGAGATTCGGCCGCGGCTGCGGGAAATACGTGAAGGTGTCATGCTCACGATGCAGCACCTGAGCGCGCGCGCCCGGACCTACTTCCAGCGCCGCGGTGACATGCAGATGGTATCCGTATTCACTATTGGGCAACAGAAAATGATCGCACAGGCCGGTGCTGGTCGGATGCAGTACAAGCTCGCCAACGGTATCAGATCTCGCAACAAGGCCACTTACACGGCGGGTGTGGCCCGGATAGAACTTGCTCGGATCGTCATTGATCGTGACCTTGGCAGCATCCATATGCCCAGCAAGTTCTGCTTGTATGGCTGACCGGCCGATTGGATCCAACAGGCCAGTCACCACAATACATCCGGCTTCGTCCAGAGCTTCGGCAAGCACCCCCGGGGCTACATCAGCAGTAAATCGTGGAATCAACATCGGTACCTCGCGTTACGCCATTGCTGCTCAGGCGTGATACAGCTTTCTTGCCTCGCTCAATAGTTCATCGCGGAAGTCGGGGTGCGATATCTCCACCATGGCGTGAGCGCGCTCGGCCACGGTCTTACCACGCAACTCCGCGATTCCAAATTCGCTCACTACGTAGTCGACGTAAGTACGCGGCACCGTCACCGCAGCACCCGCACCCAGGGTCGGGACAATCCGCGAGAGACGCTGGGTCGTTCCACCGGGAGTGGCGCTGGACGGCAACACGCTCACGGATTTGCCACCTTCCGAGTAGGCTCCGGCCAACATGAATACGGTCTGGCCGCCGACACCGGTGTATGGCCGGTGATCCAGGGCCTCGGCGGATACCTGGCCGGTCAGATCCACGCTCAACGCGTTGTTCACGGCCACGAAATTCTCCTGCTGAATCAGTTTGCGCAGGTCATCGGTATAGCCGAAATCATACAGTTCGAAATAGGGGTTCTGGTGTATCCGCTGCAGCTCTTCATCCGGCATGACGACACAGGCGCTGCCAACTACCTTGTTGGGGTTTAATGTTTTGCGCGCGCCGGTGACATTGCCATTCTGCACCAGATCTACGATGCCACCGGTGATCAGTTCGGTCTGCACGCCCAGATCATTGCGAAAATCCAGGAATGGCGCCAACGCAGCCGATACAGTGCCCACCCCCATCTGTAGGGTATCGCCATCTTTGATGAGCTCTGCGGCCACCAGGTTGCAGATCACTTCGACAGCCGCCTTGTCCTCGTCACTCGGAGGTGGCGGTGGTTCGCCGCCAGCCTGGGCCTCCGTGGTTACGAAATAATCGATTTCATCAACATGAATGAAGTTTTCGCCGCCAGTACGAATAAACTCCGGGTGCACCTCGGCGATGACTCGTTTTGCCCTGCTCGATACCGTGCGCGAAAACCACACGCCGGAGCCGAAGCTGCAGAAGCCACGCTCGTCCGGTGTAGATACCGGGACCATGTACACGTCGGGGTTGGGATCAAAGCCTGGCGGTATTTCCCAGCTTTTCCAGATACCAATCGGCAGATACCCCATGCTGCCAGCGTGGCAGGCTTCACGATTCGGCGGCGTAGCATAGTTGTCTTTGAGCCAGAAGGAGCCCTGGAGCTCAGGCTCCGTCCAGGAAATTGCGGCGGCCGGGTGATCAATGCGAACGTCGCGCAAGCCGTGTTTGATAGCCCGGTCCTTGAGAGCGTTGCACAAAGTCATCGGCGTGGTCGAATAGGGCGCAATGTGAACCACATTGCCCGATTCAATACTGCCGACCGCCTTGTCCAGGCTCACCAGTTTGTCGCCGCATCTGTCTTGCCAGCTCATAGGCGCTCCCCACCCGTCAAATGAGAACAGTATAGCAGTCCGGTGGCCCGAATTTCGCATCCGACAGGGGTCGCGAGCACCAACTTTGCCTGGCTTTCTGCGGCATACGCGATAACCTCTGGTATCAAACCAGCGAACGCAAGGGGATGCACATGGAACTCGAAACGCTTCTGTACGAGATAACAGACAACGTCGCGACCGTTACCTTCAATCGCCCGGAAAAGATGAACACATGGAATGCGACGGTGGCCGCAGAGTTGAGTGAGGCCCTGCAGCAGGCGAACAGCGACGACACCGTTCGCGCCATCGTTCTGACTGGCGCCGGACGTGCTTTCTGTGCAGGCGCAGACCTTGAACGCGGCGGTGACACATTTGCAAACCGCGAACAGCGCGATAGCGGCGAAGGCGGCGAAGGCGGCGAAGGCGGCGAAGGCGAAAACGTTGGCCGCAATACGCGTACCGTTCATCCACACGAAATCGACAAGCCTGTGATCGCCGCCATCAACGGCGCCGCTGTTGGGGTGGGCATGACCTATCCGATGCTCTGCGACATTCGCCTGGCAGCAGAACACGCCAAAATGGGCTTCGTATTTACCCGGCGGGGAATGATGCCGGAACTTGCGGCGCATCTCATCGTGCAACGGGTCGCCGGTTTGTCCAATGCCGCCGACGTGCTGATGTCAGGCCGCATTTTTACCGCTGAGGAAGCAGCAACCATGGGACTCGTTTCCAAAGTACTGCCAAAGGAGGACCTGCTGCCTGCCGCCCTCGCCATGGCCCAGGATTATGCCAACACGGCCCCGGCATCCGTAGCTATAACCAAGCGCCTGCTGTGGAAAGGCCTGAACTCGACACCAGAAGACATGATGCGGGCCGAAGGGCCTGCGTTCGCGTGGATCGGCAACCAGGCTGACGCTAAAGAAGGCGTCGTGTCCTTTCTCGAAAAACGTCCCCCGCAGTGGCAGATGTCACCCACCGACATCCCTGACGATTTTCGCTAGGCGCGAGGCCTGCATACAATCCAATGACCTCTGATAGTAGCGCGCCAACCGACTCGGGATACGCCTGGCTGCGTCTTGCTGCCAGCCTGGGACTGACCACCGTGGGCTCCGCGGTCATGTACGTATGCATGGTAGGGCTGCCCGCGTACCAGTTTACGTTCGCAGTAGATCGAGCGGATGCCTCGCTACCCTATACCTACGTCATGCTCGGCTTTGGTCTGGGCGGCATGGTGATTGGTCGCCTGGTGGATCGGTACGGCATAGTGCGGCCGCTTCTTTTCAGCGCCATCATTCTCAGCGTAGTTTTTTTCGCTGCGGCACGCGCCGAATCTTACGCTGCGTTTGCGCTGTTGCACGCGGTGGCCGGCGCTTGTGGTTGCGCCGCGGTCTTTTCTCCGCTGCTGGCGGACATATCGCGCTGGTTCGTGCGGCGTCGAGGTTTCGCCATAGCAGTATGCGCCAGCGGCAACTATCTGGCGGGCACGCTCTGGCCGCCCCTGATTGACGTGTTAATCAACGACCACGGCTGGCGCGCCGCCTACGAAGCTTTCGGGTGGATCAGCGCAACGTTAATGCTGCCGCTGTTGCTGGCATTGCGGCGGCCGGCGCCGCAATCTGAAGCTGCTGCCCACAGCGGAGGCTCCCACGGGTCCCCAGCGTCCCTTGGCATGTCTTCCGCGCGCCTCACAATCCTTCTCAGCGTCGCCGGCATAGGCTGCTGTACCGCCATGGCTATGCCTCAGGCCCACGTCGTGGCCTTGACCGTTGATCTCGGTTTCAGCGCGAGCAATGGTGCAGAGATGCTGACGCTCATGTTCGGCTTCGGCATCGTGAGCCGCTTGGCTTTCGGCTGGTTGTCGGACCGCATCGGCGGCCTTGCCACCTTGTGGATCGGTTCGACCTTGCAATGCGCCGCCTTGCTGATTTTCCTTCCCGCCGATGGGCTGCAAACACTGTACGTCGCATCCGCGTTATTCGGCTTATTCCAGGGCGGCATCGTGCCTTGCTACGCCCTCATCGTTCGCGAGTTTTTTCCAGAACAACAGGCGGGTACGCGAACCGGGGTTATCGTGTTCGCCACCCTGGTGGGCATGGCGTTCGGCGGCTGGGCATCCGGCGCGATACATGACCTTACCGGCAGCTACGACCTCGCCTTTCTGCACAGCATGGGTTGGAACGTGGTCAACATGACCATCATCGGCATGCTCTGGTTGCGCGCGCGTGCACAACCATTGACGCACGTGTCGCCTGGCGGCACACGTACCGCTTAACTTCCCGGCACTGCGCGCTGCCTCGCTTCAGACGACACCCTCGTTACGCAGTTGCACAACCTGGGCGTCGGTAAAACCCAGATCCGACAGAATTTCATCGGTGTGTTCACCGACATCTGGTGCGTGGGTTGCACCCACCCGGGCTACCCCGTCTACATTGACGGGATCGCGAACCACTCGGGGCATGCCCAGCTCTTCCGCGGGTTCCGTTGCCATCGAATTGAGCAATACCTGGGGATCGTTCGGCAAGTCTTCGAATTGCGCCACCAGGGCGGCGGGAATGTTCTCGGCCTGGAACAGCGACATCCATTCATGCGAAGCACGCTGGACGATGAGCTCGCGCAGCATCTGGGTAAACAGCACGGTGTTGTCGGCGCGACTTTCTGGCGTTGCGAAACGATCGTCAGTGAGCCATTCGAGCTTGCCCAGCGCCATAACAAGACGGTCAAAGTCCTCCACCGTGCGGATCATGGAAAATTGGATCCAACGGCCGTCAGCCGCCTGAAAAAGCGCTGTCATACCACTCTGGCCCGGAATGTGTGAAAAATCCGCATCCGCCCACACCGCCTGGGCCAGACAGGACGCCGACCACAAGCCGTTGGCCAGTAGCGAGGTATGCACCTTTGCTCCACGCCCAGTACGCTCTCGCTTGAGCAGCGCGGTGACAATGCTGGCGTACAGTGCTACCCCGGTCGGGTGATCTCCCATGCCCGCCATGGCCTGACGCGGTTGCACATCGTCGTGCCGCATCTGATTCATCAAGCCCGAGCGCGACCAATACGCGACCAGGTCAAATGCCTCTTTGTCCCGCTCAGGGCCCTCTTCGCCGTAAGCGGTCAGCGACGCGTAGATCATGCGTTCGTTGAGCGGCTGCAGGTCTTCCCACATCAGCCCCAATTCCCGTCGCATGGGCAACGGCTGATTGGTGATATACACGTCGCATTGGCGTATGAGGGTTTCAAGAATGGCTCTGCCCGCCACTGCCTTCAGGTTCAGACTCAACGATCGCTTGTTGCGATTGTCTAGCGTCCAGGTGTAGTTGGCATCGGCGTTTGGGCTCCTTGGCAACAGATAATAGCTACGGTAGGCGTCGCCAACCTCAGGTTGCTCTATCTTGATGACCTCAGCGCCGAGGTCGGCAAACATCGCGGCACACGACGGCGCAGCTATCCACGACCCCAGATCCAACACCTTGAGTCCCTGAAACAACAACTCCTCAGTCACCACCAGCCACTCCCATCAAGCTATGAAGACACGAGAATATTGTTGTGCCCCAATTATTGCTAGCATGAGGCGGACAGGGGTTGATGAGCATGGGGATCCGATGGCAGAAATCAAAGCAGACGACATAACATTCAACGATAAAGGACCGGGGCCTTCTCTACAGGAGATCCTCGACGACGACGTTGTCCCTGCACCCGCACCCTTCCGGGAAACGCCGGAAATGGATCTCGGCACCAACGATGTCAGCGTTGAACGCTATACGTCCCGCGCCTGGCACGAAGCTGAAGTAGATAAAGTGTGGCGCAAGACCTGGCAGGTTGCCTGCAGAGCCGAGGAAATTCCCAATGTGGGCGATTATGTCGTGTACGACATCGTGGACGACAGCCTGATTGTGGTGCGCACCTCAGAGACAGAAATTCGCGCCTACTACAACGCCTGCCTGCACCGCGGTAATGCACTGTGCCTGGAGACAGGCAGTGTCAAAAAGCTGCGCTGCCCTTTCCACGGTTTTACCTGGTCGCTGGATGGCGAGCTGCGCCACATACCCAGCCAATGGGATTTCAAACACGTGCCCAAAGAGCGCTTCAGCCTGCCACAAGCCAAGGTCGGCGAATGGGGCGGGTTCGTTTTTGTCAACCTCGACCCCGACTGCAGCTCGCTGCAGGACTATCTGGAAATACTTCCAGCGCACCTGGACGAGTGGCGCTTCGACGCGCGCTATATCCATCTACACGTGTCGATGGTGGTGCCATGCAATTGGAAAGTCGCCCAGGAGGCTTTCATAGAGGGTTACCACGTCGCTGAGACCCACTACGACAAGGACAATAATGGCAACGTGGATCCGGACGGGATCGCGGCGTTTACCGATGACGTACGAATTCAATATGACATCTGGCCAGAGAGCAGACACGTCACCCGCATGTCTATGGCCAGCGGTGTCGCCAGCCAATACGTCGTTCATCACGGCCGTTCGCAACAACACATTATCGATACGATGTTGCGCAATGTGCCGGAAGCGGAACGCCCGCAACTGGCCGAAGGCGAGCAAGCGCGGCCAGCTCTGGCCCAGTACAATCGCAAGGCATTAGGTGCGCGCTATGGCGTGGACCTGTCCAACAACAGCGACACCGACATGTTGGACCAGGTGCAATACACCCTGTTCCCGAATTTCACTTTCTGGCCGACGCTGTTCGGCCCACTGCTGTACCGTTTTCGCCCGGCCGGGAACAACCCCGACGAAGCTCTGTTTGAAGTATTTATGCTGCATCCGGTACCGGAAGACGGCCGCGCCTATGAAACCGCTAAGGAAATCCGTCTGGAGCGAGGCTCCGCGTGGGCATCGGTGCCCGAACTGGGCGTGTATGGCCCGGTTCTCGATCAGGATACGCCGAATATGTACCGCATGACCAAGGGATTGAAGACCACACGTAAACCCGGCGTGACTCTGGGCAACTACCAGGAGAACCGGATCCGTCATTTTCATCACACGCTAGATGAATACATGGCGCGATGACGGGCGCTTCCGAGCGCCTCCCGCGTAAGACGCTATTCTTCTTCGGGCTGGCAGACATGCCAATCCAGATGGCGGCTATACCGGTGGCTGCGTTCATACCAAATTACTACGGCGCCGACCTCGGCTTGAGCCTTGCTGCGGTGGGCACGATCTGGCTCCTCACGCGCATGTTCGACGCGGTGTCCGACCCGCTCATCGGTTGGTTGAGCGACCACACTAACACCCGATACGGCCGACGCCGGGTGTGGATGGTGGCGGCCGTGCCAGTACTGATGCTGGCGATCTACAAACTATTCATGCCCGAGCCACCCGTAACTTCAGCCTATCTGTTCGGCTGGCTCATCGTGTTGTGGACAGGTTGGACGATGTTGTTCATTCCGTATTACGCCTGGGCCGCGGAACTGTCACCTGACTACAACGAGCGCACCCGCATCAGTGGCTGGAGAGCCTGGATTGGCATGGCCGCCAATGTACTCAGCAAGGTGGTCCCGGTGCTGGCGATTTTCCTGTTTGCCTTCGGCGGAACCGAAGAGACACTACTCTTGATCGGCATCATGACGCTCATCTTGTTGCCAATCACGGTCGGCTTAACCGTGTGGAAGGTACCCGAGCGACGGGATTTCTTACCGACGAAAGTACCGTTGTTGCCCGGCTTGAAGATCATGTGGCGCAACGCGCCGTTCAAGCGTCTGGTATTGGCTTTCTTCGTGAACCAACTGGGCTCGGCGATCTCGACGGCGCTCGTTGTGTTCTACATACGTGGCGTGCTTGGCGAAGAACAGAACAGTATTCTGATGCTGCTCGTGTACTACGGTTTTAACCTGAGCGGCATACCGTTCTGGATCTGGTTCGCACAACAGTACAACAAACACCGCGCGTGGTGTCTGGGCCTGTTCATTTTCTCCTGTTTTCAATGCGGCTATCTGCTGTTAGGACCAGGGGATTTTTACTACATGTTACCTATCACCGCCTGCACCGGATTCCTCGGCGGCTCCTTCTGGGTGCTGCCCAACGCCATGAAGGCGGATGTGATCGATGTGGATACAATAGTGAGCGGCGAAGATCGCGCAGCTTGGTATTTCGCAGTGTGGTCGTTTACTACCAAGGTGGCGCTGTCCGTGGGGCCCTGGCTGGCGTTGACCGGGCTCGCGTTGATCGGGTTCGACGCGACCCCGGGCGCGGCTTCGAGCGCACAGGGCATGCTCGGCTTGAAGCTTCTATTTGTGCTCGGCCCCGCTACCGGCTTCGTGCTGGCAGCTTTGATTGCGTGGAACCATCCTTTGACTCCGGAGCGCCATGCCGAGCTGCGCGAAGAAGTGGAAGCGGTCCGCCTTAGAACGCGGACTGACTTGGCTGGCAGCTGAACGGGCAGATTCTTGTTAGCAACTGTGGAGGGAATATGAGTAACCGTCTGATGGGCAAAGCAGCACTTATCACCGGCGCAAGTCGCGGGATTGGTAAAGCCATTGCCCGGGCCTATGCCGCCGAAGGCGCAGATCTGTTTCTAACAGCTACCAGCTCACAGAACCTGCAGGAAACAATTGCTGGATTGGCGGATACCGGAGTTGACATTCATTGCCACGCCGCGGATCTCAGCGACCCTGAGGCGTTGGATAAGCTGTTCAGCGCTGCGATCGCCTGGCGCGATGATCTCAGTATCGTTGTAAACAATGCCGGCATCTATATCGGCAAGCCATTCACTGAATACGACCTGGGCGAGTTTGACCGCCTGATGAAAGTAAATGTCTACGCGGTGTTCCAGCTCATGCAGCTTTCCCTGCGGCACATGCAACAACGCAACTACGGGAAAATCGTGAACATAGCCTCCACCGCGGGAAAATGGGAGAGCCCCAATCAGGCCGCATACAATACGTCAAAACACGCTGTTGTCGGCATGTCCCGGTGCGCAGCGCTGGAAAACGCGGGTCAGGGTATAACCGTCAATGCTATCTGCCCTGGCATGGTTGATACAGATATGTTCGAGCAGTTCGGCGTGCATGCTGAGGCGGCTGGCATTTCTCTTGAGGAGCTAAAGCGTGGGGCCGAGGGCCGCATTCCGATGGGCCGATTTCTGCAACCCGATGAAGTTGCGCATATCGCTGTTTATCTCGGCAGCGACGAATCCGCCGGCATGACCGGGCAGACCATCACCATTTCTGGGGGTATGCGTATGGGGTAGGCTAGCCGAATGTGTCCGCCAACTTGCGCAGGTACGCCACGCGTTCACTGACCTTGCCATCAAACAGGACCATGGGTGTCAGCCGGTCGACGCCTAGCTCCGCAAACGCATGCGCTGCTTCCATCGAGTCATCGCCAGGCATCATGATAATCTCCAGGTCCTCGCGGCTGCGACTAGCTTCCGCCAGGGCGGCGTCCAGTCCTTTTAGCATCATTTCGGTCATTTCAGGGTTCAGCCCGAATCCCAGCCATCCTGCCCCATATTCGGCCGTGCGCTGCAAAGCGGCCGCACTGAATCCGCCAATAATCAGCGGAATGTGTGGCGTCTGCACCGGTTTCGGGTCCATACGCGCATCGCGCACAGTGAAATGCTGGCCGCTGTGATTGGTGACCGGGTCGGTCCATAGCTTTATCATCAGATCCAGAGCTTCATCGCAGCGTTTGCCGCGATCGGACCAGCCGTAGCCACAGCTTTCGACTTCCTCTTTGCACCAACCCACGCCCACCCCCAGATCAATGCGACCGCCTGAGAGCCAATCGAGAGTGGCAAATTCCTTCGCCGTGTATACCGGATTGCGTTGCGGAATCAGTGTGATGCTGGTGCCAAATCGCAGTTGCTCGGTCACACTGGCCAGATAGCCAATCATCGCGGTCTGGTCCGGGGCCCCTTGTCCTTGCGGGACTGGGAGTTTGCCATCAGGAGACCCCGGATAGCCGAACTCCATTTCGTCGAACAACATGACGTGCTCTCCGAACCAGAGTGAATCGAGACCCGCCTGATCGAGGTCAATCGCGAGGCTGGCCAACTCCTGCGGGTCCACCGCCGGGGCAAAGCATGATGCAACTGCACCTATTTTCATCATAAGTCCTTGATTTAATTTGAGAATCAGCCGATCAAACGAGCGAGCGCCGGTACATGTTCACCATGAGTTGCCACACGGACTCGGCCGCATCACGCTGGTAACCCGGCCGTTGGGGAAAACAGAATCCATGCTCGGTGCCCGGGTGCGTTTCCACTACGTGCGTTAACGCGGCATTGGTCTCGAGCAACCCGGTCATTTCTCCCACAACGAAATCTTCCACATACGGATCGTTTTCGGCAAATCCCAGATACACCTCGCCACGCATGTGCGGTATGAGTAGGTGTGGCGAGTCGTCTTTGTCCGTCACCATACGTGTGCCATACAGCGAGGCCGTTGCGCGTATGCGTTCGGGAAACGTGCCAGCGGCCGAAATAACAAACTGCCCGCTCATGCAGTATCCGACGGTTCCGGTGAGATCACCCGCAACTTCCAGTGCTGATAGATAGTCCAGGATTGCCTGGGTATCGCGCATGATCATCGCGTTGCTGAGCGTGCTGCCAATGGCAAACATCTTCTTGAGCTCGGCTTCACCTTTGGACAGGTCAAAGCGTACTTTTCCTTCGCGGTAGTACAAGTCCGGCAGTACGCACAGAAAACCGTCGTCAGCGAGACGCCGCGCAAAATCCCGCAGCTCTTCGCGAATTCCCGGCACATCCATGTACAGAATTATCGGCGCAAACCGCCCAGAACCATCCGGGTGCGCAACAAAACAATCCATCGCACCGTCTGGCGTGACAACGTCGGTATTAAAGGTATTCATCGGGTCCCTATGCTGAATTCAGATCGCCTCGCAACCTAGCACCTGTACTAATACACTAATCGAACAGGATACGCATCGTCATCGCGCTGGGGGATCTTCTATCGGTAACTCGCAATGGCCATCCGCTCGACGCGGATGGGTCGCAACGTTCATCCTTTTGTTAGCGTTCACCTTTTCATTCGTCGATCGTCAGATCCTCAATCTGCTGGTTGAACCCATACGCACAGATCTCAACGTCTCTGATACGCAGATCAGCTTTCTGCAGGGCCTTGCGTTTGCCGCAACCTACATTCTCATGAGCGTCCCTCTTGGACGAATGGTGGACCGGTTCAATCGCGTGTACATCATGATCGGCGGGGTCCTGGTATGGAGCTTGACTACCATCGCCTGCGGCCTGTCCCGCAACTATTTTCACCTGATGTTCGCACGCTTCGGCGTAGGCGCAGGAGAAGCCGCGTTATCGCCCGCAGCCTGGTCCATGCTCGCGGACTACTTCAAGCCGGACAAACTCGCACTCCCCATCAGCGTCTACCTGATGGGCCCCTATATAGGCGCAGGCCTGGCGATGATTGCCGGAGCTGAAATACTAGATCTGACGCGCCAAGTCGATGTCGTCACGCTGCCGCTGATTGGCGTCGTCCAGCCTTGGCAGGCCACGTTCATTGCGGTGGGCCTACCCGGATTCCTGGTGGCCGCATTGATCGCGACCATCCGTGAGCCCAACCGCAAGAATGTGACCGGCACACCCGCGGATGTGCCAGCATGGTCACAGGTGTGGGCCTACATGATGGCTCACAAACGAGTGTACGCCGCTCTGCATCTGGGCGTTCCCTTCATCATCGTGATGCTCTACGGGCTGCAGGCCTGGACACCAACGATCCTGTTGCGAATCTATGCATGGGACCTGGCGGACGCAGGCCGGATTTACGGCGTTATAGCGCTGTTGGCGGGCTCTTCCGGCGTGCTGGCCGGGCCAGTAATTTCCAGGTTTCTTTATAACCGTGGCGTGCTCGACGCGCCACTGCGTGTATCTGTGCTCGGTGCGTGCATCGCTACCCTGGCTCTAGCGACCTTGCCGTTCCAGCCCAGTGGTGAGATGGCGCTGGCAAGTATTGGTTGCGCAAGCTTTGGCGTGACGTTGCCACTGGCTCTCATCACCACCGTCATGCAGGAGGTAACGCCTAACAACATGCGCGGTGTGGTCAACGGCATGTACGTGGTCACCGCGAACGTTCTCGGGCTTGCACTGGGCCCGACCCTGGTCGCCGTGTGCACCGATTTCATATTTCAGGACGAGTTGGCAGTGGCCAAGTCACTGGCCCTGGTCTCCATCGCGGTCGGGCCCGTGGCAGTCGTGCTGTTGAACCGCGGCCGCGCGTCATACGCGAAACTGCAGAGCCGCGATCAGAACAACAGCTAGCGCGAATCGCGCCGGCTATCCCAGCAATCTCCGATGCCCCGTGCGCGCAACTCATGTCGCGCTATTTCCTGCTTGGTGATGGTCCTGGGGAAGTCATCGACAAACTCAATGTATCGGGGCACCTTGAAGTACGCGAGGCGTTCCCGGCACCAATCCACCAGGTCCTGGGGGCTCGGACTCGATTGCCCAGGTTCTGCAACGAGTTGAATATAGGCCTTTACCTCTTCTTCGCCGAGCTCCGCTGGTACGCCGACCACCCCACAATCAACAACTGCGGCATGCCCCGTTAACACCTTTTCCACTTCGAAAGCGGAAATGTTCTCGCCGCCGCGTCGGATCCAATGCGCTCGCCGGCCAACGTAGTACAGGTAACCGTCCTCATCAAGGTACCCTTCATCGCCGGAGTGATACCAGAGATTTCGCCATGCCGCGATGGTTTCGGCTGGCTTGTTGATGTACTCCAGCATGAAGCAGTTGGGTTCATTCGGCCGCAACAGAATCTGCCCGGTTTCGCCCGGCGCAAGTGGCGTCTCGTTGTCATCCACAATTCGCACGTCGGCCCAGCCATGCGTTCGTCCACAGCTGCCCTCGCGGCGGTCGTCCAGGCGCTCGCTGCATAACAGCACGCCTACCTCGGTCATGGCGTAAACCTCCAACAACGTCACGCCGAAACGCCGCTCGAATTCCTGACGGTACGCCTGACGCACTTGACCCGAAGCTATGCCGATGCCGAGGCGGACCTTGTGATCCCGATCCCGCGGCGTGGGGTCCAGGGTCACCAACGCAGACATCATGGTACCGATTGGATCGATAATGGTAGCCCCGGTTTCCCGCGCGATGTTCCAATACTGCGAAACACTGAACCATCGCGTCATGACGCCAGTTGTGCCGCAGAACAAGGGCCCCATCAGACCGAATTGCTGCCCGCCAACATGAAAGAAGTGCGAATTGGCAAAGTGCACATCATCCGCGCGCGACTGGGTAATTTCTTTATACCGCAGCGCCGCGCCGAGATAATACATATGCGGGACAAGTACACCCTTGGGCATGCTGGTGCTGCCGCCAGTGTAGATAATGGCCATCGGATCCGTCGGAGATATGACGACCTCAGGAACAACGTTCTCGCCCGCTAACAACTCCTCGTATGGGCGCATTGCCGCAATTCTGTCGGACACATTCTGTTCGCCCTCTTCACCGGGTTCATCTTGTTCTTCCGACAAGGGATTGCGCCATAAAATTTCTATCGGCCCGGCGCCATTGCGGGAATTGCGTGACTTGAGATAAACGTCGATCAGACCCGCATCGATGACGATCAGGCTGGCCGAGGTGTCATCCAGGCTATAGGCGAGTTCATCCGGGGCAAGGGAAACATTCAGCGAAGCAAAAACAGCGCCGAGCTTGATGCACGCCAGCCACACTGCCGCATGGTCGATGGAGTTGTACATGAACGTGGCGACGACATCACCCTGAGCGATGCCAAGCTCACGCAACGATGAAGCAATTCGATTCGACGCCTCATCGGCTGCCGCGTAACTCAAGGTGCGGCCATCACAGATCAACAAGGCCTTGTCGCCCAGGCTTGCCCTCGTGATCAGCAGATCTCGTATGTTGGAAAACTCAATGTCCGTGCCATGCAACTGCATCGGGGCGCTAGCGCGTCGGCGGTGTAGAGACCAGCGGCAGGCAAACCGGGCCCAGCGCGGACTCCAACGCTATTGTCGCAGTTCCACTGGTGGTCAGGGCTCCGTGCTGATTGAGACCCCTGATGCTCACGCTAGCGAACGCCTGGTCTGCCTGCCAGGTCCGTATCACCTCACCGCTGAAGTACGTGGTGTCGTCTACCAGATTTGGTCTCAGAACGTCCACTTCCAGCTCAGCGAGAAACCCGTCGTCCCCCATCCAGTCGGTCAGCATGGCGATGATCCATGAAATTCTGTGCGGACCCACATCGTAAGCCCCGCCCATACCGACATCTTTGCCGACCTTGGCGGAAAAATGGCCGCGCGCGGCTGCGTCTTTCGCACCGGTTGTCGTATTGATCTCATAGTCGTCATGGCGGTGGCGGTAGCGGATCGCGTCACCGTGGGCGCCGCCGTAGTGCAGCGCGCCCTGTGCCCCCATATACCAACGGTAGATGTCGACCAGATGGAGCTTTCGATGCACCGGTGCAACAGGGTCGCCCGGCGCTACGCTTTCCCACCGCCGCACTTGCGCGCCACGCCGGCTTGATCCAAGGGCGATCGAGTTATAGTGGGATGTAAGCTCCGCTGGCGCACCCGGCGCTACTTTCGCAGCCTTTTCCTTATTCTTCTCGCTGTTCGTTTCCCGCCTTGGTGTCCGCGCTACCCTGCCCTCAGCCAGTCCCAGCAGCGTCCCATCTGCGCGATGGTAGTTCACCTCGCCGGTCTGCAGCACCCAGGTGCCGAAACGGCGGCCTGTTTTTTCGTCCACCCGGGTCAGCCGGGCACTGGTATCGAATTGATCGTTCACCCGTATGCGGTCGAACCAACGCCATTTCGTGCCCGCGTAAATCCATTGCACACCGGCAAGCTTAGGCGCAACAATAGTTGCATCCACGGCATACAGAAACGACGGTGGTGCGAATCCCCTACCCCACAGCGGGTTAGTTTCTCCTACACCGAGGCAAAACTGACGTATGGCGTCGCGAGTGGCACACTCCACCCACTGCATGCGATCACGCCGCAAACCGACCCCGATCATCTCGCGCGCTTCCGCGATGCTGGCAGCGTCAATGACTCCCCACCGAGGCTTCATGACGCGTCCCTGTTGAGCGGTTCATCTACCACACAAGCGCTATGCATAATCTCGATGTCATCTTCGCTCATACCAAGTATGTGGCGCATGACGTATTCGTTGCTTTCGCCCAGTTGGGGAGCGGGCTTGCGAATGGCCGGCCGGCGTCCGTCTACCTGCCAGGGTGCGGCAATCAGGTCTCTTTTCCCGGACATGGGGTGAAGCGTTGCCTGGCGCACTTCTGCGCCAGCAAACACCGTCCCTGCTCCGGTCTCGCCCAGCGAATGCACCTGAGCGGCACAACCGCCGCGCGCCTCGAGCTCGGTCACCGCGTCGTGGCCACTGCGATTGGCTACCCATGCTTCAAGTTCGTTGTGGTTGGTGGCCACCGAATCCACGGGCTCGTAAAGCGTCACAGCAACAAACGTTCCATCAGCGGCAGGGTAAATTCCCTCGATTGTGGTGTCGGCGTGCTCAGAAATCGATGGAGCATCCATCAGCGTGGCAACGGCTTCGACCTGGGAACATTCGAAGTGTGCACCTACCCCAGTGCGCTTCGCGTGCAGCACCCCGGCGAGCGCAGCGAAGACCCCGAACAAGGCGGCGTTCGGGTCGCTCATGACAAACGTTGGGGAGCCGACAAACTGATGCTGGTCGTCACGCACTTCGTCCTCGTAACCACCCAGCGCCGACAGCATCAATCCGTAGCCGCGCAAGCCCTCAATCGAGCTTCCGCGACCCGTCGCACTCAGCGAAATCAGCACAATCGCAGGGTTGATCTCACGTATGATTTGCGCCCCCAGCCCGAGCCGCTCGAGGGTGCCGACAGTGAAATTTTCCAGCACGATGTCAGATTCCCGGATCAGATCCTTGACCAGGCCTATGCCTTGCTCACTCTTCAAATCTGCTGCAAAACCGAGCTTGTTGCGGTTCAAGCTCTGAAACGAAAACGAAGATTCGCGTCGCACACGTTCCGGTATCTTGCCCCGCAATCGCTCGACACCTCGTGTGCGGTAGAGATCAAAACGGTCGTACCACTCGATCTTTACCACCTCGGCACCAAGATCAGCAAGCTGCTGACCCATCATCGGTCCGGACCAGACCCAGCAGAGTTCAACCACCCGGATGCCGTCCAAGGGGAGCTCACCACGTTTCATGACATGTTCTTAAACGCTGGAATCACCTTTTCAGCGAACAATTTGATGGTGCCACGCGTCTGCTCAAACGAATAGTACGGCGGAAAGTGCAGGATAATGGAGGTGGCGCGGGTGGATTCCTTGATGTACATGATTTTTTCAATCACGGTTTGCGGCGATCCATGGACAATGGTGTCGTCACAGAAGTCCTGGTAGTTTCTGGCGGCATAAGCGTCTTTGTCATCCTGAGAAATCGTACCCAGATAACCTGAGGTCGATGCGCCGGTAAATGAGTTGATATGGCGCACCACGGCTTCGGCAGACTCGTCCTCCGCTCGCTGATCACTATCCGCGACATACACCAACCGACCGATGCCAATCTCCCGGTGGCCTGGGTTCTGATCGTAAGGCGCTTCGGTGCTGTCGCACAGTTCGAGGTAGTAGTCGGCCTTAGGTACCAGCTCTTTGATGGGTGTGAGCGTAGACATCATCAGGCCGAAGCCATATCTGGCGCAGTTTTCGATGGACGTATCGGACGCCGCCCCCATGTACAACGGCGGGTGAGGCGTCTGAATTGAACGCGGCAACAGCGCGTAGTCCCCACCGATCTTGTAGTTTGGAAGGTACTTGCCTTGATGATCGATCTGATGGTCATTGAACAGCTTCATCATCACTTCGATTGCTTCGCGTTGAATTTCCCGGCGATTCTCAAAATCGGCGCCCAGAGCTTCAAATTCGTGCTCACGATACCCGGAGCCGATGCCGAAAACGAAGCGGCCCTGGGTAAGGATGTCTACAAACGAAACGTTTTCGACCAATCGAACGATATTGTGCAAGGGCACTACCATCACCCCACTGGCGAGACGGATGTTCTTGGTCTGACTGGCCAGGTACGCGATGAAAGTCAACGGGTCTGGCAGGATGCCGTAGGCATCGCTGGCATGGTGCTCGGCGATCCATGCATAGTCGTAACCTGCTTTGTCCGCCTCGATGATTTCTTTGGTGACGCGCTCATGGATCGACCGATAAGGGTATTCATCACTGTCCTTATCCGGCTGCGAAAGAAAGATGATTCCGAATTTCACGTCTGCGCTCCTACTGCTTCGCCGTGGTGAGGGAAGATTTCGAACGGAAGGGATGCATTGCCTTGCGCATCAAAAAAGTCCTGGCGAACCACATCGCGACTCGCCAGCTCCAGGGTGTTGTATACCGGCGCAATAGTTGCGCCCAGCTCGATGGATCTGGCCAGCAGATCGTCGCGGTCGAATTGCAGCAGGCTCGCGGCAAACAATCGATCCGCGTCGCCGGGTTGCAGCGCCAGGGCGAAAGGGTCCTGGTAGGCCGTATCGTTAGCCCAGGCAGGGTCGCCGATGACGGCACGTATCGCTTTCCAGTCTCGACGCGAGCGGCCGATGACGCCAACCCACCCATCCCGGCACGGGTAAAATCCCTGCGGAAAGATCCCACCATGGTCCACCGCAACGCTGCCATTTCGGCGCCACAAACTGCTGGGGAGAACGGCATCTTTGAGTGCTTCGTGATCTGCATTCTGGTCGGCAAAACAGCGCAACACATCTGCAGCCGACACATCATAGCGGTGTACGCTTGGCGATTTCGAATCAATCGTGCCGCGCAGCTCAAGGTCCAGCAGCAATGCAAGCACGATGTTTGCTGCAGTCAGCCCACACCATTTTTCCGGCATATCCAACGGCAGTGCCAGCGGCGCTTGGCCAGGATTTCCCAACACCCAGCATATGCCAGACGCAGCAGCAGCCTGCAATCCTGTTCCAGGCATGTCGGTGTGGAAGTCCCACAGCATGACCTTGATAGGCTTTGCACCCGCCTCAACATCCTGCGCGCCTGCGACAAGTACGATGGGCGCGTCACAACCAGGCACATAGGGAACTGTAGAAAGCCCTATGCGACTAAGCCAATGATCGGCGTAATGCAGGGAATGATTGTTCCCCAACGTCGCTATCTCGGGCACATTCTCAAAGTGAAGGGATCGCTGCGTCACTCGCCGAGTTCCTCGGATATAGATGGCACACGCGCAAGTGGCAGCTTCACAGGCCCCAGTTCGCGAGACTCTAAAACCACCTGAGCGCGGCCGTGGCTGATGCGTTGACCGCGGCGATCGGTTGCAGCGAGTTCGAGTTCAACAAAACAGCTTCCTGATTGCTGCCAGCACCGGCTGACGGCGCCGGTCCACGCCGTGGTACTACCAAGGCCCGGCGTGCGCTCGAGCTCAAGGTCCAGTCGGTGAAGAAACCCGTCGTCTCCCATCCAATCCGTGACCAGCTGACATGCCCACGCCACCTGCTGGGGACCCGTTACGCCTTCGCTTTCCAACCCGCCATCGCTGAAGTCGCTACCCGGCTCGGGAATCCCTTGGGTAGCCGCACACCAGGCAACCACATCCATGATGCTCACAGGCCCTTTAAGCAGCAGACCTAGGGTTTCTCCTGTTTGGGTATCTTCCCAATATCGAGTCTCTCCCCCGCGCCTTGTCTCGCCAAGCACAGCCTCCTCGGTACCTTGCAGCTCTTGTCGATCGTATGCCGGTTCCGAGTCGGGCGGCGCCATGCCTTCGGCGGGTAGACGATTCGTGCTGACCTCAACCTGCGCCAGGAGCACACCCTGCGCATCGTCGTATTCGACTCGCCCTCGTTGGGTTAGAACACCAGTTTCAGAGGATGACTCGTGCACCAGGTACGCGTGCGGGTGCACAGCGCGTGCAACCGGCAGCACATCAAACCAGATCCATCGCGCCGATACGTAGCGACGCTTGAGCTCATCGTGCTCCGGCGCGACCGTGGTTTCGTCCATTGCATAGAGGAAACACGGTGGCGCAACAATGCCTAGCCAGCGCGACTGGGCCGCGTACTCAGGATCGATCCACAACGGATTGTCATCGCCAATGCCCCAGGCGAAGTGGCGAATCGCGTCGCGGGATACGTCCCTCACCCACGGAGTCGCCCTCACAATGGCCCTACTCTGCATACCGTTGCTAGAGCGCTTTGTCTTCGGCATACAGCGGTGCGTCGGGATCCAGCGTTGTCCCTCTTTCCCAGAAGGGAAACTGCAGCACCAGCAATTCAGCACCCTGGGCTCCGGAAACTATGTCCGGGACCTGCTCTGGCGGCTGCACAAAAATGCATGACCAGCGCTCGTATGGCTGCCCTCCATACTCCAAGGCACCGTTCAGTACGAGATAGTATTGGCCACCGCCAAAACGAGGATCCGGACCTGTGAACGGCGAGCCAGGGCCGAGGCGGACATGCAAAGCGGCCAGACCTTCGTCCTCAGGCTCAAACAGAACGGTCTGTTCGATACCAATAACATCTTTCAGCTTTTCCGCATCTCTCAACGCGTCCACCTCGGCCGTGAGATTGCGACGCTTGTTGGCTTTCTGAAATTCCCGTGCGCGTGGAATAAAAAACGCCCCCGGTTCCGATTGCGCCCGCAGCGTAAAGTAGAAGATCCCCTCAGAGGCCGCGCGGATTGGCCCATACGCGGTGTAGGCATTGGCATAGTGCAGCGCTACCGGCTCGACTGCTTTGCGGCCCAGGTGGCCATCACCTTGCACAATCACCTGGAACTGGTCGATACCGTGAAAATGGGTAGGAATGATGGAGTCGGGAGATTGCTCGACGAGCAACGCTTGCGGGGTGTCGCGATGGCTGACATCAGAGCCGAGATAGTTTGTGCGCGCGTAGAGCTCGCCGTTGAACAGCTTGCCAACGAATCGGTCAGGACTCACATCCTGAAATGATTTTGCGAAGATCATAATTTAATACCCTGTCGATTCCTGCAGCGATTCAACCCCGTCTGCGGGCACTATGTTGTTCTGTTCGGTTTGGTCGGCTTCGGTGAGTCCTACTATTTTGGCCACAACTTCAGCAGGGTCCAACTGGTCAATTAATGCTGCGGCATGCATCTCGCTGAACATCGCCTTGCTCGCCGCTTGCAGTGATTCGTCATTGAACCACTCCCACATGCTGTCGACCATACGGTCGTTGAACCCCGTTCCATAAGGCCCCGGGTTCAGCAGCGTCACGTCGATACCCTGCGGCTCAAGCTCCAGCCGTAACGTTTTGCCCATCGCTTCGAGAGCGTGTTTGGTCATATTGTACGGGCCAAACGTGGGGAAGCACTTCAGCCCACCAATCGACGACACAATGATTACTCGGCCAGAACCTCGCTTCAGCATGCCCGGCAGTACCTTCTGGGTAATCGCCAGAGTGCCAAATACATTAACTTCAAACAGGCGCCGCACGCGGTCGAGGGGCACGTCGGCCATAGGCCCGGTCTGGCCCACGCCCGCATTGTTTATCAGAACGTCCGCGTCCCAGCCTGCGACCTGATCAACATCATCTGTAGTGATGTCGACCCGCTCTACCCGCAGCGCGGGCGCATCGATCCGCAGACGTTCGGTTTGCTCCGTCGTCTCCGTGGTGGCGATGACGTGATGCCCGCGATCGGCCAGCGCCAGACTGGCGCCCAGCCCAAAACCCGAAGCAGCACCTGTAACAATCACCGTTTTCGGCATGAGTCCTTTTCCCCAGTCAATGCATTGCCTGCTCTCATGTCGAGTCCGGGATCAAGCACGAGTGAATCGACTCATCGCCAGGTACCTCTCTACCCAGCGTTTTAATCGCGAGTTCAGCTTCGCGCACCGAAAAGTTGTGCGTGTGCATACGCTCCAGCGGCACCGACCCGGATTCGATGAGATCGATGGCCTTTTTGTACCCGCTCGATGTCACCCCGAACGCGCCAAGAATGCGCAGTTCCTTGAACACCACTTTGTCGGAGATGAAATCCGCCACGGGTTTGTAGCCCTTTACGCCTGCGAGCACCACGCAACCACCGGTTCGCACGACACTCAATGCGTCAGCAATCGGGGCGGTAGCGCCAGGCGTAACGTCGAGGATGATGTCTACGCCGTCGCCGTCGGTGATCTCCTTGACCCTATCTTTCAAACTTTCGTTTTCAACGTCTATCGTGTGCGTGGCGCCATACAGCCGAGCCAGCTCAAGCTTTGCATGGTCTGCTTCGAGTCCGGTAACGACGATGGTTTTCGCCCCCACGGACTTCGCAGCAATCACCGCCGCAAGACCGCGCTGACCCGGACCCATAATCAGTATCGCGTCGTCCGCCCGCGTGTCCGGCAACTCAACCGCCCAACGAAAGCCCGCACCCAGGGGGTTGTACATAACGCCAATTTCCGCAGGTATGGACTTGTCCATTTTGTGTAACCGCGAGTTTGCGTCGAGCATCATGTAGTTCGCATACGCGCCCCACAAACCATGCTCCACGGCCAGCGGGATGGTGGAATAAACACGGCGCTGCTTGCACAGGTGATACGCACCCGCAATACACCGCTCGCACTGCTGGCAAGACAATAACGTCTCGACAGCGACCCGGTCACCGACATCAACGCCCCATCGGCGCGCAGCTTCGTCACCAATCGCCTCTATGACACCAAGCGGCTCATGACCGGGAATATGCGGCATGGGCACGCGCATGCCGGTTTCAAACTGCTCGCAGTCGGTACCGCAGATACCGCAGGCCTCGATTCGCAGCAATGCTGTATCAGCCGTTACCGAAGGTATGGGTACATCCATCGGCTCCAACGTACGCGGCGCGGTGAGCGCCATTGCCAGGGTCGTTTGCTGGGCCATGGGGATTACCTCAAGACTTAAGACAGGTTGTACTCGACACGCCCACCGCGACGAGCGTATCGCCACACGACTCATCCGCCGGTTTCGAACCGACGCCGAGTGCATACAGCATCGTGTCCCTTGCCGACCAGGAGATCTGCATGGGTTCAAATTTCGTACCGACCAGATCGGTCGAAAGCATATCAGCGACCAATATCCCTTCCTCCGTAGGGTGCCTCTTATCGTTACAATATCAGGCGTAGTGCGCTTGAGCGACTAATCCCCGTTCGTCCAGGCGCTATTCTACTGGCACCAGTTTACCCTCGCTGTCGCGAATTTCCGGACCGATCACTCTGGCCCGGCTGTCACCAAACGGCGCATCCCTGTCCTGCAACGCAGCGCGCAGACCGTCCGTCGCAATTTGCCGGAACACGTTTCGAGCCGCGTTCGTAGTATGCGCCCGGGCGTCATTTTCTGCGGCGAGGCGCTGCAGTACTTGCGCACCCATAAGCTCCATGCCGACGTTGATAATACGTTTGTTGGTGGACAGCATTTCAGCATCAATCCAACTCAAACGGTCGGCGAGCCCCTCGACTTCCTGCTCAAGATATTCTTCGGGAACGGATTTCAGTACCAATCCAATTCTGGCGGCGTCCTCGCCACTGAGAGTGTCTCCAGTCAGCAGCAGGCGCTTGGTCCATTGCGGCCCGCAGTTGTATAGCCACATCTGGTTGGGCGCAGCCCCCATATTCCGCAACGCGGAGTAGCCTATGTTGGCGTTGTCTGAACAGATCAGAATGTCGCAGTAAAGAGCCAGATCGGTGCCACCAGCCAGACAATTACCATGGATCTGTGCGATAGATGGCTTATGCATTTCTGTCAGCGTGCGCAGGCTACGCTGAAACCGTTCGATGCCCCACGCGTCATCGTCGATACCGCGCCCCCGGCGGCGTTCGACCCCATCATCGTTTGCCTTTCTCCCGGGTGTGAGGTCATAGCCGGCGCAGAACGAAGGCCCTTCGCCTTTCAATATGACGCAATGCACTGATTTGTCGTCATCGGCTTCCCACAGGGCATCGCGCAGTTCTTCTACCAGCTCTATCGACAAAGCATTGCGCTTCTCCGGCCGATTCAAGGTGATACGGGCGCGTCCGTTGTCTACTTCGTATTTGATGTTCTCGTATGTTGCCGTGCTCATGTCGTCTCCTGGTTGGAAATTGTCGGTATTCTTGACGCGCGCGATGCCAGCCGCGCCGGCTCGCCCTGGCATCAGGTAAATCGGGGCATCAGGTAAATTTTGTCATCACTTCATCGCCAAATCGTTGCACCTGTTCCACAGGCGACGATCCCATTCCCGCAAGGGCCGCCATGGGCACGATCAATCTGCCCACCCCAGCGTCGGCAAAAGCCTGTGCGCTATCTGGTTCTGCCTGGGGAATCCACATGGTAGAGACTTCAATTTCAGACGGGTCTCGACCGATGGCAGCGCAGGCATCGGCCAACGACCCCATTTCTTTCTGCAACTGAGCGATATCGGCGGTAGGCGCGTACCACCCCTGGGCGTACTTAGCGATGCGTTCAAACGCCTTACCTTTCGAGCCGCCAATCACGATCGGCAATGGATCTTGCACCGGCACCGGGTAACTCTTGAATCCGTGCCACGAGATGTGCTCGCTTTCATGCTCCACCACCTCGCCACTCCAGACTTTACGCATGGCTTCTATGTAGTCGTCATGGCGCCGACCCCGTGCCTTGAACGACACCCCCATTGCGTCGAACTCTTCTTCGAGCCAACCGATGCCAACGCCAAGCATGAGGCGGCCGGATGAAATGAAATCGAGGCTGGCGGCCTGTTTCGCCAACAGCAGTGGGTTGATCTGCGGCAGGATGTTTACCCCCGTCCCCAGCCGTAGAGTCTTAGTAGCGGCAGCTACCGCAGTGAGACCAATCAGCGGATCGATCATGTTTGTTTCTGGCGGCACGCCCATCTTGCCATCCGCCGTGTACGGATACTTCGACTGATAGTCCAGCGGAATCATCACGTGCTCGAAAGTCCATATCGATTCAACACCTATGGCTTCCGCCTGCTGGGCCACATCGACGGCGTCTGCCCCGCTGGCTGGTCCGATGTTGAATCCTATGAGTCCTATTTTCATGTCGTGTGTGTCCTATGTTCTGGTTATTAGCCCTTATGAAAACATAGTGTACGGGCATATTAATATTCAAATCATCATCGTATGATCCTTTCTGATATCTCATTTGGGACCGCGGATGTACGACTACCTGATCAAGCAAGCTACCATCGTCGATGGCACCGGTGCAGCACCTTTCACGGGCAACGTCGCCATCCAGGATGGCAAAATCGTCGGCGTGGGTGACGTCGACGGCCAAGCCAGAGAAACCATCGACGCACAAGGCGCGCATGTCGCACCTGGTTGGGTAGACGCGCACACGCATTACGACGGCCAGGTCAGCTGGGACGACAAAATCGATCCGTCGTTCAGTCATGGTGTGACCAGCGTGGTCATGGGTAATTGCGGTGTCGGTTTCGCACCCTGCCCACGAGGCGGTGAGAAACGCATGATCGAGCTGATGGAAGGTGTTGAAGACATCCCTGGCACGGCGCTGTATGAAGGCATCGAGTGGGGCCGGTGGGAGACCTTTCCCGAGTACATCGATTACCTCGGCACTCGGGAATATACCCTGGATGTGGGTACACAGATTCCCCATTCGGCGCTGCGCAATTATGTAATGGGAGATCGCGCTCTGCACCACGAGGACGCGACCGCCGACGACCTGGCAGCTATGTGCAAAATCGTCGAAGACGGGCTGCGCGCCGGCGCTCTGGGATTTTCCACCTCCCGGACCATTGGCCATCGCTCCGTGGCCGGCGAACCCATTCCGGGTACCTTCGCGGAGAAAGCAGAGCTACTGGCCATCGGCCGCGCCATGAAAAACGCAGGCAAGGGTGTTTTCCAAGCTGTCCCGGCCGGTGTCGTAGGCGATATTGCCGGCCCGGAAAAATGGACCACCGAACAGGAAGTAGAACTGTTTGCCGACGTTGCCCGGGAGTCCGGCCGCAGCTGTACGTTCACGCTGGTACAGAACGGAAACCGTCCAGACCAGTGGCGCAACTGTCTGGAAATTGTCGAACAGGCCAATGCCCAGGGACTTAACCTCCGGCCCATGATCACGACCCGCCCCATCGGTTTTGTGACCAGCCTGCAGTCGTACCACATGTTTCAGCGGCGAGAAACTTATCTGAAGCTCGCCGACGCTCCATTCGAAACCTTGTTGGCGGAAATGCGTAAACCGGAAGTCAAAGCGGCCATTCTTGCTGACAAAGACATACCACCGAAGCAGTCAGGCGTGATGGCGAACGTTTTCGGGCTTCTGGCCATGGCTGCACCAGGCATGTTTCCCATCGACATGCCCATAAACTACGAACCGGAGCCCGGTGGCAACATCGCAGCCCTGGCCGCGGCTGCAGGCAAGGAAGTTCCCGAATACATGTACGATTTCCTGACCTCCGGTGATGGAGACCGCTTCGCTATCCTGCTGGGCGCAAATTTCGTGGACGGCAGCTTCAGCGTTATGGAAGAGATGATTCAGCACCCGGACACCACTATCGGCCTGTCGGACGCGGGGGCTCACGTAAATCTGATTTTCGACGCTGTGAATCCCACCTATCAGCTCACACATTGGACGCGGGACCGCACTCGCGGACCACGCATGCCTATAGAGCTTATGGTGCACAAACAAACCAACCGTAACGCCGAGCTGTTCGGGCTCGCCGATCGCGGCAGCATCGAAGTTGGTAAGCGCGCAGACCTGAATTTGATCGACCTCGATCACCTGGGCCTGGGGCCGCTGTCGGTCCAACACGACTTGCCCGCCGGCGGGTCGCGTATTCTGCAACCAGCAACCGGTTACCTGAACACCTTTGTAAATGGTGTGAAGACCCGGGAAAACGACCAGGACACCGGCGCAAGACCAGGGCGCGTGATTCGCGCCTAGAGCGGATCGTGTAGCGCGGCTAACGGCATACGCATGGCGCCGACATTTGCGACCAATGCGGCGGCCTCTGCGTCACCATTGTCGCCGAGCTGCATGAGTTCGGTTAAGCGCTCAATCGACGCCTGTTCTTCGCTAGGAAAGTCTCCGGTACATTGTGGGCGAGCAAAATCCGCCATGGCCGCAAACAGCCATGGCGCACGCGTCTCTTCGAACATCCGCGGAAAGTAATCGCGCCATAAGCCTGCCAGGGTCTGATTGCTGTCGGCGCGCTCGCCCACCAATATGCCCAATGCCTGGGCTTGCCTGGCAGCCGAGGACATGCCCTGTCCGTATACTGGGTTGTTGTGTGATATCGCATCTCCGATTGGCAACAAACCCTCGGGGAACTCCTCTAGCCGCTCATAATGCCGGCGGATGCTCCTGGGAAACTTGAAGTGATGCGGCTCGTTCAATACTTGTGCCTTGCTGATCAATTCATGGAAGCGCGGCTCGATGAGCGTGCGCGCAAACTCGAGCAACCCGGACAGGGTGGTCGGGGGATGATCACCGAACCTGCCGGCCACCATGGCCAACCACAACCCTTCCTCCATGCGCACCAACGCCCCGCCGCCGTTCGGGTGAGGACTTTGCGGGTCGCTGCCAAGGAAAAAGCCAACATCCGTAAACAAGTCAGGCGTGGCAGGCTTAAGAAACACGCTGGTATAGGCAAAGTCACAGTGAATATGCGACTCGGCAGGGCGTTCAAAACCCAGCGTATCCAGCCAGCCCAGAGTGCGGCTCACACGGCCGGTAGCATCGATAATGAGGTCGGCTTCCAGCGTCTCACCCGTTCCCTCCAGCTTCACACCACAAACCTGGCCATCTTCGATCAAGAGATCACGCACCATAGATTCGTAGCGGGTTTCGATATTTGCTACGGATTCAACCCGGTCGCGCAGGCAACGCTCCAACAAGCGACGCGACTGTATATGCGTGGGCGGGAACCCAGCTGGGGGCGACTGGGGTTGCGGCTGGAAGCGCATAATCGAATACGATTTACCTTCAGGTAAGTACGCGTAAAATTCCGATGGCCCCGGCGTCAGGCTGCCAGCCTTCAACAAGTCGTCACTGAAGCCCGGGAACAGCTCCATCATAATTTCCAGACCGCCGGGCAGCAGGCCATGAAAATGATAAGACTGCGGAACCCCATTGCGATCAGCGGGCTCGCTACTGATGGTATCGCGGTCTATGAGCGTTACGCTTTTAAAGTGTCGGGCGAGCGCCGCGGACGTCACCAACCCGGCGATGCCGCTTCCAACTACGATCGCCCGGGGATACGTCACATCTGGATTCCTTTCCTGTGTTTATCGTAAGCGACACGAGCCGGGCAGTTCTGCCGTGCCAGAACCGCCCCGAGTCGCCGCTGGTCGCAACGAAAGTCTGCGATCTATAGCTGCAGCGCTTTCAGTTCGACGAACTCGTCAATACCGTGAGGACCAAGCTCGCGTCCGTTGCCTGATTGCTTGTAGCCTCCAAATGGCGCTGCGACGTTAAACCCACCGCCGTTTACCGATACCTGACCCGTACGCATCTTCCTCGCTGCGGCCTTGGCTTTCTCAGGGTCGGCGGAAAAGACCGCCCCGGATAGCCCGAAGATCGAGTCGTTAGCGATTTCGATGGCTTCGTCTTCGCTGTCGTAAGGGATGATGCACAGCACCGGCCCAAAAATTTCTTCCTGGGCGATGACCATATCGTTGCGCACGTCGGCAAATACTGTCGGTTTGATGTAGTACCCGGCATTACGGCCTTCTGGCATATCTGGGCCACCGGTCACAAGGGTCGCGCCTTCTTCCAGGCCCTTCTCGATGTAGCCACGCACGGTATCATGCTGGGACCGTGAAGCCACAGGCCCCATCGTCACGCCTTCTTCAAACGCACCGCCGACCACTACCGACTCCGCCGCCGCCTTAGCAGCCGCGATGGCCTCATCCTGCCGAGCACGAGGAACAATCAATCGGCTCAACGCCGCACAGACCTGACCACTATTGCCACATATGCCACCCCCCGCGCGCGCGGCGACATCGGCAACGTCGGCGTCTTCCAGCGCGACCATGGCTGACTTACCCCCTAATTCCTGGCATACGCGCTTAACCGTGCCGGAGGCAAGTTCGGCGACTCGAATCCCCGCTTCGGTGGAGCCGGTAATAGAAATCATGCTGATGTCGGGATGCGTACACATCGCTTCGCCCACGGTACGGCCTGGACCGGTAATCAGATTGAATACACCAGCAGGGATGCCGACCTCTTCAATCATTTCAGCCAGCAGATAGGCGGTAAGCGGAGTGTCTGAACTCGGCTTCACAACCACCGTGCAGCCGGTCGCCAGGGCAGGTGCAAGCTTCGCGACGATCTGATGCAATGGAAAGTTCCAGGGCGTGATGAAACCGCATACGCCGATGGCTTCCTTGACGACTACCGAGTTACCGATCTGTTCCTCTTTTTCCATCTCAAAAGGCACTTCGATGTATGAACTCATCACCCCGATACCCAGACCACCATGCATGGCGACACTGGTTGGCAGCGGCGTTCCCAACTCGGTCGCGCAATATTCACCAATTTTCTGCGCGTTTTCCGTAATCTTCGCGGCGAGCTGTTTGATCAGCTCCGATCGTTCTGCCGCCGTGGTCTGCGACCAGGTTTCAAAGGCGGCTTTGGCGGCCGCTACGGCGGCATTAACATCATCGGTATTGCCCGATGGCACGACGCCGCAAATCTCTTCCGTGGAAGGATCAATAACCTCGATCGTGTCCGTGCCGTGGGGCGCGACCCAATCGCCATTGATATAAAACTTATCCCGTGTCTGCATGTGTCCTCCGCTGTGCGCGTTATAAATATTGAGCCAAGTTACACAATAGCCGGCAACGATGCCAACACTTCAGTGCGCCCACGGCCCGCGCTACCTAAGCGCTTATATTGACCGGCGGCTCGCTCTCTACCGAATCGAGAATCGCCGCGTCCGGTATGCCCATGATCATTTCATACGCGCCGTCTGGGTAATTAGCCATATGCGGACCTGGTGTCTGGGTCACGTCAGGCTGGGGCACGTTGCCACCTTCATCATCATACCCAGCTGGATTCTTATAGTTGGCCAGCTCCTCGGGGCTGGCGCCTATCAACGCCACCACTTCGGGATCAATCCACTCTTCATTGTTGATCGGCGCGTTGGAGTAACTCAGTTCCAGGGAGAGATTCTCCGGGCCGGCAAAGTAAATCGAGCGGCACATGCCGTGTTCCACTGGACCCATCACCGGCACACCTTTGGAGCGCAGCCGATCGCGCATAGCCAGCAGTTCCGCATCGCCACTAACCTTCAAGGCCAGATGCTGCATGGTCCCCCCAGCACTATTTGCCGCGGGATTTCCGGCATGCGAGCTACCGAGCACCCGGGGAATTTCCGCTATGTCAGGATTGCAGACAAACGCTATGGAACTTTCATCGTTCAAACGCAGAAATCCATGCATGGTGTTCTCGACGCCGTGCATCCAGTACAACGCCTGCAGCTCCATCCCGAGCTTGTCCGTGAAGTAATCGATCTGCTCCTTGATGTTGCCGGTGCTTACCGCCAGATGATGTAGACCCTCTACTTTGTTCATAGAACTGTCCCACTCTTGCCCATTTCTTACCCTTCCAGTTAGATATCTGCCGCTTGTAGAGCATTGTAACTGTACAACCGCTCCATCGTACGATTGCCAGCTTTGCGCGCTGCACGGTCGCGCGCCCAGGCCTTGGCACCTGACAAGTGGAACACCGTGGCGTTGCGGCGCGAGCCCTTCTGCACCCCGGCGGTGCGCTCGCGTCGTAGGTCTTCATAACGCTGCAGGTTTGCCCGCACGTCGACCCCACTGCTCAGGCACCCCGCCAATACGGCAGCATCTTCGATGGCCATAGCGGCACCTTGAGCCATGAAAGGCAGCGTCGGGTGGCAGGCATCGCCCAGCAACGTGACCCGCCCATGGCCCCACTGGTCCATGGGTGCACGGTCGTGCAGGGCCCATTTGAACAACGAGTCTCGATCGGCATTGTCGATCAACTGCTGTATGTCGTCATGCCAGCCGGCGAAGTCGGCCTTGAGTTCATGATAGGCGCCGGGCTCGGTCCAGGATTCCACCTCCCATCCGCTTTTTTCAACCACGCAGACACAGTTGATCAGCTCGCCGCCACGAACATAGTAGTGCACGAAATGCTTATGCGGCCCCCACCACGCCGTGGACATCGGGCGCACCAGTCCCGGGGGCAGGCGCTCGGCCGGCACCATGGCACGCCAGGCCACATTGCCGGTAAACACAGGCTGCTCTTCTCCCCACAGACCGGATCGGACTACCGAGCGAATACCGTCCGCGCCCACCAGCACATCTCCTGCATGTACAGCATCCTCAACCGACACCTTGACGCTTTCTTCATCCTGGCTGAAGCTGGCGACTTTGGCATCGGTGTACAACTCGATGCTCGATTCACCCCGTGCCGCATCTACCAGCACCCGGAGCAGGTCGCCGCGGTGGATGTGGTAGTAAGGCATGCCAAATCGCTCCACCGCCGTGTTGCCCAACGCCGATTCGGAAATCACCTTGCCCGTGCGCCAGCTTCTGAATTGTGTGCCCTGGGGTAGGAACGCCGTGGCGCGCAAAGCATCTTCCAAGCCGAGATAGTGCAAGACCCGCGTGCAATTTGGCGATAACTGAATGCCGGCGCCTATTTCGCCAAAATCCTGCGCCTGTTCGAATAACGACACCTCGCAGCCCTTTCTGGCAAGGCACAGAGCGGCACACAGACCCCCTATGCCACCTCCCGCAATCAAGATCCTGCTGTTGCCCATACTCTCCCCAGAAGCTAAGAACTGAGCGCACTGTCCAGCATCAATTCCACCACAGCACCCCCTAACCACGACCCCAGACCAATCAATAGGTACATGAAAAACCGCAGCAGGTTAACCGCGTCTATCGGCCATTCTCGGGTGCGATCGATGAGCAGGTAATACGAGACCAGATTGGCCATGTTCGGACCCGCATCTGCCTGATCCTTGGACCCGTCGACGACCACCCCGCGCTCAGCGCGGATCAACTCACGCACGCGGCCAAGCTCCAGCTGCTTCGCCGATCGAATGCTGGCGTGCACGCCAATAAGCGGGACAACGAACGCCGCGCTTGCCATGGAGAGCAACACAATCAACAGCGGGAAATTTTGCGGTGAAGCAATGCCGTCGCCAAGCCAGAACAGCGAAAGCAAAATGGAAAAAAGCACCCACATCAGCGCGCTGCGTAAGCCCTTACGAGCAAACGGCGACAGAAATGGGACATCCAGCAGGTCGACCTTTGTAAGGCCGCGACCCAGCTCGTAATAGGTCCGGGTCGAGTTGAAGTCTGCGACGATTAATGTAGAAAAAAGCCAGACAAACGTCGGCACGCGAATACACGACCAGACGAACGCAGGATGCGTCAGCGACGGTTCTGCGCGCATCGCGATTGCCGGATCGGTAAACACGAGCGCGAACGCACCAATAAGCGCGCTCAACTTGAACGCGCGCGCGCCTATGCTGGTGGTGCGGGTAGCCGCAACACGGATGTCGGCCAACTCCTCGGCATTACACGACAGCGCCGGCGCGAGCACTCCCAGGTCCCGAGCTATGCCGCGACGCGCCATCATCAGCGCTGCCGGAATGAAGCCCAACTGCAAGGCGTTTACCAACTCGGGCCACCACAGGCGGCTTTGCCAGAACGGGTAAAAGCCTGCGGGGAAACCTACCGTCGCCACAAACAAAGCATCGTGGGCCACGCGTGCAGACAGGTAGCCGACAACGATCAACAAGCCCAGCCAGAGCGGACCCCACTTGCCGCTGTCGTCAATTCTCGCGCGCAAATTCATCGCACAACGCCCACGTTTACTTCATTCCCGTGCCTGATCTCACACACCACTTTAGCCCGCCTAACCGCAAATGCCAGCAATCGTTACAACCCCGGGTAGACCTCGCACCGAACGCTCTGGCTAAGGTAAGCTCTGATGCACATGGTCAGTAATAACTACCGGATCTGATGGAACTGTCTGAGGATTTACTTGCAGCCCTGTTCGACAAGTGGCCCGTCGCGAGGTTGTCAACCATCTCGGCAAAGGGTGAACCTCACGCCGTTCCAATCGTCTTCTGCGGACATGAAGGTTCGATCTACTCTCCGCTAGATGGTAAGCGCAAACGCAACGTCCAGCTGAAGCGAATGGCAAATGTAACGAGCAATCCCAACGCAACGCTGCTGTTCGATGAGTACACTTCGAATTGGCAGAACCTCTGGTGGATACGAATCGATGCTCAGGCGGACTGGTATGAACCCGACACCCGAACATCCGAGAAAATTGCACAGCGACTCAAGAACAAGTACCCGCAGTACAAAGAGCCTTCTTTGATGTTCGATACCACAGGCTTCCTTAGATTACGTCCAACCCGGGTATCCGCATGGGCGCAGCTGGATACAGCCGCAACGTTGAGAGCAGCCCTTGAGCGCACTGGAGAATTCGCATGAAACGTCTGCACCGCACCGATCTATACGGCTGGTCCGAATTCGATCTGGATCGCAACATCGACTTTCACAGTGTGCTGTGGGTGCGCGCCGGCGGCAACGTGGTAATCGATCCACTGCCACTCACCGAGCACGATCAAGCCCATCTGGAAAGTCTGGGATCCGTCAGCACAATTATCGTCACCAACACCGATCACGAACGCACTTCACGGGCGTTGGCCGATGCCACCGGCGCCCGCGTGCTTGGCCCGGCGGCAGAGCAGGACAACCTCACTTGCGACGCCTGGCTCGAAGATAGCGATGAAGTGGTGCCAGGATTGGTAGCTATGACGTTGCAAGGGTCTAAGACCACTGGCGAACTCGCGCTGTTGCTCGACGACACTACCCTCATCACCGGTGATCTGATTCGCGCGCATGAAGCAGGCAAGCTTTGCCTATTGCCGGATGCAAAGCTGTCGGACAAAGCAAAGGCCATTGCCTCGCTCAGGCGTCTGGCTAGCCTGCCACGAATCGACGCCGTGCTGACCGGGGATGGTTGGCCCGTGTTCCGCGGTGGGGCCGCTGCGCTGGCCGAACTGGCCGCCCAATTCGACTAACGACTATCTTTCGGCTTCGGATAGCTTGAATGCCACCAGGTGATCACCCGTTGGCATGGGCGACGTGAAGTGCCCGCCCGCGGCGATCACCACGTACTGATCACCCGCATACGTGTAAGTCATGGGCACTGCGTTGCCACTGGTCGGGAGTTCTGCCTTCCACAATTCATCGCCGTTTTCGATGTCCAGGGCACGAATATAAGCATCCGTAGAACCAGCGATGAAAATGAGGCCGCTGGCGGTGACCGTCGGCCCGCCCATCTGCACGCCGCTGTCCAGAAAGTGATAGATCGGCCATGGCGCCAAACCTTCTAAAGTGCCGAACGGCCGCTGCCACAAGATCTCCCCACTCTCCAGGTCCACTGCAGCAAGGGTTGCCCATGGCGGAGCAGAACAAGGAACGCCGAGTGGCGAGAAAATGGCTTCCATCGAAACGCAGTAGCGCGATCCATGCTGAGGGAAGGTGAAATTTCCAGCGCAATCCTGCTGCGGGATGAGTTTCACCTCCATGGCCAGATGATGCGTGTTGGCCACCATAATCTTGCGATCGAGATCCACCGCAGGCGCACCCCAGTTGTTTCCGCCCAGGGGTGACGGGTAATACACAGTGCCCTGCAGACTGGGTGGCGTGTATATGGGACCGGTCGCCATTCCTTCCAGGCGCTTGCGGCACTGCCCTCTGTCCCAGAACGTTAGACCCCATGCGTCGTCCGGGGTCATGCCGAGTTGATGCAACGGCGGCGGTTTTAGCGGGAACGGCTGGGTAGGACTCAGATATTCGCCGGGAACCGCACCCTCCTGGGGTACGGGACGCTCTTCTACCGGGTGCAGCGGCTTGCCCGTCTCACGGTCGAGCACAAATGTCATTCCCATCTTGGTGACCTGCACCACCGCAGGCCTGGACTCCCCACCAATCGCTAGATCAACCAGGGTTGGCTGGGCAGGAATGTCGTAGTCCCAGATGTCGTGGTGTACGGTCTGGTAGTGCCAGGCAATTTCACCCGTCGCCGCGTGCAACGCAACTACCGAACTCGAGTAGTAATCCAGATGTCCGTCGCGGTCGCCGCCGTAATAGTCCGGCGAGGAATTGCCGGTGGGTACAATCACCAGATTGCGCTCGGCGTCGACGGAAATCGTTGACCATACATTGGTCGTACCCGGCGTGTAGTTGCCGATTTCATCCGCCTGCACGCGGTCTGGATGGGTCGGATTCCAGCCCCACACGAACTCCCCGCTGCGAACGTTGTAAGCTCGGACGACCCCAGAGGGCACGTCGGCTCGTTGGCTATCCGCGACCATGGCGCCGGAAATAACAAGCTCGCCAACAATCGCAGGTGCACTGGTAATCGAGTATTCATACTCGGCGTGTTCGCCCTGGCCGGCGGCAAGGTCGACTTCCCCGTTATGTCCGAACCCGGGGCACCGCTTTCCAGTTTTGCCATCCAACGCAATAATCCGTGCATCGAGCGTACCCAGCACAATGCGGTGCGCGCAAAACGCATCCCCCGGCGCTTGCGGATCGACCCAGCTGCTTACCGCTCGACAATTCGAGAGTGCCTCTTTATCAATGTCCACCTCAGGGTCGAATATCCAGCGTTCGGCGCCCGTGGCGGGATCAAGCGCAAACACGCGGTTAAACGATGTGCAGTAATACAACGTATCCCGCACCATGATCGGTGTCACAATGAAACTCGTCGGTCGTTCTGTGGCAGAGTCTTCGCTGAATTCCTCACCCATACCGATGTCGATTTCACCGGCAATGAAGTCTCCGGAACGATGCACCCAGGCCTGTTGTAACTGCCCAACATTGTCTTTGGTAATCACAGACGCGCGCGAATAGTGGCCACCACCTGGCGCGCCGCCGTAGGCGGGCCAGCCGATATTCTCCGCCCACGTGCTGTGTGCGCAAGTCGCGGCGATGATAAAAATGAACGATTTCCGCATAGCCTCCGACCCTCCCCTGCTCATTCGATCACCGTCTCCGCCTGCTCAGCGACTACGGTGTTCTCTATATATCCCAGCTTGGCGATCGCGACGCGCACGACATCGCCCTCCTCTAACCACTTCGGCGGCTTCATGGCTACGCCCACACCCGACGGTGTACCCATGAAAAGCACATCCCCCACGTCCAGGGTAAACGCCTGGGTCAGATGCTCGATGGCATCAAAGCAGTCGAAGATCAGATGGCGTGTATTGGAGCTCTGGCGCTCTTCGCCATTGACCAGGCACTGAATGTCCAGATCATGGGGGTCACCCACATCCTCAGGCGTGACCAGATACGGACCCATGGGACCATGGGTGTCGAACGACTTACCAATCTGGAAGGTCGGCACACGGATCTGCCAGTCTCTTACACTCACGTCGTTGCCACAGAAGTAGCCGGCGATCACCTCCTGGGCGCGCTCCCGGGGCACGTGTTTGCAACGCTTGCCGATGACAACGCAAAGCTCTGCTTCATAATCCAACTTATCAGAAACGGCCGGCAGGTTAATCTCGGCATAGGGCCCATTGGCACAGTTATGCTGTTTGTTGAACCACACCTGATGTTTGGGCGCCTCGGACCCGGTCTCCGCGATGTGGTCGCCGTAATTCAATCCGATGGCGAGAATCTTGCCGGGCACAGGCACCGGTGCCTGTAATTCCACCTCGTCCAGCGCAATGGTGCGCCCGTTACCAAGCGCCGCTTGAATCGCGTCGACATCAATCCCGGCTTCCAGCAACGCCATCATGGTCGATGGAAAATTTCCACACGAGGCCAGGTCCACCAGACCATCGTCAGTTACCACACCGACGCGAGACTCCGTTGTGTCTGCTGCACCTTTTTCAATATAGCTTCCAAGTTTCAAGATATATCACTCCTGTTGTTCGCTTCGTTTCTCACTCGTTCAATTCTCTAATGGCTCTCTAGTGGCGGGAGGGGTGCGTTGGCGATTGTCTGCGCTTCGGAAGCGGACAAACCTAGCACGCGCAGCATCATCTCCACCACCTGGTCCAATGCCGGCTCTGGCTCATCAAGGTCCAGGCAAGCAAGCAGCGAGTTGACGTACGCGCCAAACATGAAACTGGTGCTCATGCTTAAATCTGGCACATCAAACCGCCCGGACGCAAATCCGCGGCGCAGATCGCGCGCGCCAAACGCCCCGACCGCCGCTCGCATGTCTTCAATTGGTACGCCCGAGTGGGCAAGAAACCATCTCCACAGGGGTTCGTTTAATACGACTCGCGCCATGTGCCGCGCGTTGAATGAAAATATCTCTGCCGGGTCCTGCAGGTCGCCCAACTGAGATTGAACCTTTGCATCCCAATGTGCCGCGCGAGCCTGAACGATGGGAACCAGCACTTCGTACTTGGATTTGAAATGCAGATAGAAGGTGCCATGGCCCACATCCGCTTCTTCTGTGATGTTCTGGATGGTGACTTCATCCACCGGGCGTGTGGTCATGAGCCTCTGCGCCGCGCCGACAATGTTCTGACGGGTTTCACGTCTTTTTCGCTCTACCCTGCCGACACCAGCCGCATCTGCCTTAGTTTCAGTGGTCATCACCGCCTTCATCGCACCCGCTTGATTGACTGCAGTCATAAATGATACAGTTCATTATTGATGTCAGTCAAGCTGGTCTGGAAAGGGAAGGTAAATGTCGAACTTCGACGTCCTCATTGTGGGCATGGGCCCCGTCGGCGCCACTGGTGCACTTCTACTTGCTGAGGCAGGCCTTGAGGTCGCCATAGTGGAGCGAGATCGGGAAGTGTATCGGCTGCCACGCGCGGTAAATCTCGACGGCGAGATCGTGCGCGCGTTCCAGCGCTATGGCCGCGGCGACCAGGTGCATGCGCTGATGCAACCTGTGCGCGAGGACGATCGAGCGGGTTTCGCAAATTCCCGGCGCGAGTGGTTGTTTGGCACACCATTCGTCGAATTCGGCGCGAATGGCTGGCAGCCCATGAACATGTTCGACCAGCCGGAACTAGAGGCCTACATTCGATCCGAAGCCCTCGCCCACCGTCGGGTCACTGCCTACCTGGGCTACGAGGCCAGCGCTCCGGTAGACACCGGCACGGCCGTACTGGTTACTGCCACCGACATAGACGGCAGCGGTACCGTGGAGTTGAGCGGGCGCTACTTAATCGCGTGCGATGGCGCTTCCAGTGCAACCCGCCGCGCCCTGGACATTGCCTGGCAAAGCCTGGGCTATGATCACGACTGGCTGGTGGTCGACGTCGTGGCCAAAGAAGGCCACACGTTGAACCATGACACGCTGCAGGTATGTGATCCGGATCGCCTCGTCACCTATGTGTGCACCAAGGATCCGTACCGGCGCTGGGAATTCAGAATGAACTCCGGCGAAACGGCCGAGCAGATGCTCGAC
>Ga0315336_1001539_pt1 | contig 43385 bp, 30 predicted proteins | sample ASW5metaG_FD_204512 | JGI IMG/M metagenome (GOLD analysis project Ga0315336, IMG submission 204512) | Ammonia-oxidizing marine archaeal communities from Monterey Bay, California, United States - ASW #5 | ecosystem: Environmental > Aquatic > Marine > Intertidal zone | place: USA: California... | reverse complement strand
GGATTTTTCCGAATTTGCTGCCGCCAATGGGCCCCGGCGTGGGGATGCTGATTTCCATGTCGATGGGCCCATGTCGTATAGGTTTTGGCTCTCATTCAGGCGGCGCGAGGGTTTCCCCGGAGAGCTCACTGGGCTGCCCGATTCTAGATTGAATCTACCGATCGGCAGGCGAATCGCATCAATACACGATCGCGCCGAGGCGTGTTATAGTGGCGTTTCGACATGCCTGGAGCGTTTCCAGCAGGTTGGCTGCGAGCCGATGTTCTGATCGCCGGACTCCCCTGCTCTTCGGTTAGCAATCGACCCGTTCTGAGTGGCCCATGCCACTTGGGTTTGCCAGCTGCGATTTCATGGTACGTCCGAAAGAGCAGGCACTTTCTGACTCGCGTTCTGGTGGTGCGAGCCGCAAAATCAAATGACTTGAGGTAACAGGAATGAACAATGAATGAAGCCGCGCCGGCCCTCAAGCCGCGAATTCATTCTCTCGACCAATTTCGCGGCTACACCGTCGCGGGAATGTTCCTGGTCAATTTTCTCGGCGGTTTTCAGAACGCTCCCTTCCTCTGCAAGCATCATCTCACGTTTTGCAGTTACGCAGATACGATCATGCCGCATTTCTTTTTCGCGGTCGGTTTCGCGTTTCGGCTTTCGTTCGGGCGACGGCTCAACATCGATGGAACGGTCAAAGCGTATGCCCATGTCGTCAAGCGGCTGTTGGGGCTGGCGCTGGTGGCGTTCGTCGTGTACACCGTCGGCCGACAAACGGACCCTTGGACCTGGGAGAATTTCTCTGGCGGGGGATACTGGGATGTTCTACACGTGGCGTCGAAGCAGATCTGGTTTCAGACGCTGTTGCACATCGCCGCCACCTCGCTTTGGATTCTTCCCGTCATTCGCGCGAGTTTCCGATGGCGGTTGGCTTACATGATCGGATCGGCTTTGCTGCACGTCGTTCTGTCTCACGTCTTCTATTTCGATTGGATTCACACGGCTCCGGACGCCATCGACGGCGGTCCGCTCGGGTTTCTGACCTGGACGATGCCCACCATGATCGGCACATTCGCCTGCGACGCGGTGCTGGTCGAATCGGGCCGCCCACGCCTGGTTAAGATGATGTTTTGGGCGATCGTGATGATGGGCCTGGGTTACGGCTTTTCAAGCGGCACGCGTTGGTACGACGTTCCCGCCGATCGCGTCGATGCACTCAGCGAACAGCGAACGGCCAAAAGCCCGATCATTCCCGAGGGTGACGGATTCGCTCGCTGGCAGGACGCGATTGCGAATGGAAAGTGGTCGGAAGTGTTGGCGGAGCCGCCCTTCGTGCCACCGCCCCACAGCCAATCTGGCTCCGATGGTGCCGACGAAAGTCAAAAGTACCGGAAGTGGAACTACTGGATGATGGGGCAATGTGTGGGGTCGATTTCGTACCTGACGTTTTCGTCCGGTCTGTCGTTGGCCGTCTATGTCTTCTTTTACGTCTTGTCAGATATGATGGGCGTGCGGATCGGTATCTTTCGCACGTTGGGCACGAACGCGCTGATTGGTTACATCCTGCACGGGCTCGTCGATCGGGCCGTCACGTCGTTCATGCCGCCCGACTCGCCGACGACGTACATGTATACGGGCTTCGTCGTCTATTTTTGGATCACCTGGCTGTTCCTGCGCAATCTCGAAAAACACGACATCTACGTGAAGTTGTAGGGCCATGGTCCCTCGTTGATCGCTCGATGTCTTTGTCGAGCGGACGGCCGTGCCGGCAGTTTCGCTCGAGATGCGAGTCCATTGCCGGCATCAGCGCAATAAACGATGTTCAGGTCGTGACCTTTTTTACCGAGATCGCCGCCAGTTTGAGGGCGGGCACTCCCGAGCTATTGTTGAGATGATCGGCAGTGAGCGTGTTAACCGGCAACGCAGCGTCGTAGAACGGGGCGAACACGACCCCTGGTTTCCCGGCGGTGCTCACCCGCACGGGGCCGACAAGGTTTCCACGACGACTCGTGACTTCGACTCGATCGCCACTCTTGATGCCCAGCGGCGTCGCGTCCTGTTCGTGAAGTTCGAAATGACCGTCGCGGGACGCCTGTTTCAGTTCGGGGATGTGATTTGTTAGCGTTCCGGTCTGCCATTGTTCGAGCACGCGGCCGGTCGTGAGTTGAAGCGGGAAATCTTCGCTCGTTGTTTCGATCGGCTCGTTCGGGGCGCGAAGAAAAACAATCGCCTTGCCATCGGCTTGCCCATAGAAGTCGATGCCGCCGTTTTCCGCACGATTGCTGTCACGCACGAACGGATCGTCGCCGGCGACGTAGCGGCGGCTCGTCCCGGGATGGTCCGGCGTTGGGCACGGCCAACGTAAGCCTTGACAGTCCCGCAGACGCTCATGCGTGATGCCCGAAAAGTCGTAGCGGGTGTTCTTGGAAACAGACGCGAGTTCGTTCCACACGTCACTCGCGCTCCGTGCCGAAAATAGCGCGCCGTGTCCGAGACGTTCGGCCAGATCGAACAGAATGTCCAATTCGTCGCGCGCCTCACCGGGCGGATCAATGCGCTTGTCGAGCAGTTGATACCGGCGATCGGATTGTTCGAACACGCCCTGTTTTTCGATCCATAACGCCGCCGGCAGCAAGACATCGGCGAACTCGGCCGTTTCGGTTTGGTTGACGACATCAACGACAACCAGAAATGGCTTCTCGAGCCCCTTGCGATGGCGTGCGGAATTCGGCAATGACCGGGCGGGGTTGGCTCCCATGATCAGCGCTGCTTTGACTCGGCCGTCCCCCATCGCTTCGAATAACTCCATGCCTCCGAAGCCGCGTGTCGGCGATAGCGTTCCATCGGGAACTTGCCACAACTGTTCCATCTCGCGGCGGTGCTCGGCATTTTCGACCTGCCGGCCGCAGGGGAGCCGTTCCGCCAGCGCTCCGGCATCGCGCAGGCCTCCGGCCGCGTTGGCCTGTCCGGTCAATGACAACGGGCCAGCTCCGGGCCGGCAGATGTGTCCGGTGATCAGGTGCAGCGCGCTGAGCATGTTGGCAACCGAGACTGCGTCCGCCTGCTGGTTGACGCCGGCCGACCACAGCGAGATCGTCGCCTGCGACCGAGCGAATCGACGGGCCGTTTCGCGTATTCGCTCGGCAGCGATTCCGATCTGAGTCTCAACCGCTTCCGGACGGTAGGATTCGAGAAATGTCTGAAACGCATCAAACGTCACGGGCTGTGTTCCATCATTGAAAGCGACGTGTCGCTCCACAAATTCGCTATCGTACAGCGACTCAGCGCAGATGACCTGCGCCATACTGTTGAGCAGCAACAAATCAGTTCCCGGCGTGATCGACAGGTGACGGTCGCTCACCATCGCCGTTTCCGACGCGCGCGGATCGACGCAGACGATCTCCGCGCCCTGTTTTGAATCCCGGCGGGTGAGCACTCGCTCGAACAGTGTGGGATGACAGGCGGCGGGATTCGCGCCGACAATGAAAAAACAATCCGCGTGGTCGACGTCTTCGAAACAGCCGGGGGGCTCATCGAGCCCGAACGACTGCGCGTACGCAACGGCAGACGAGTTGACGCCGAGCCTTGCGTTGCCGTCGACGTTGTTGGTGCCGACTCCCGCGCGGAACAGTTTTGCTGCGGTGTAGGAGACCTCGGTTGTCAGGTGGCCGGACCCGTAGTAGGCCACCGCGTCGGTTCCGTCGTCGACAATGACTTCTTGGAACCGCTCAGCGACGAGTGAGAGTGCTTCGTCCCACGAGGCATCTGCCAACACGCCGTCTTTACGGATTTTGGGCCGTTCCAGTCTGCCCGACAGATCCGGCAGAGATCGCAACATCTCTCCCTTGACGCAGATTAAGCCGCGATTGTGCGCCTGTTCGTCGCCGCGTACGCCGACGACGTTGCCTTCGTGCATGTCAACGTGAATACCGCAACCCGTACCGCAAAGGTTGCAGATCGAACGATGTGTGTTGCCGGTCTGCTTTTTGGGCTGCTTCGGCGCAAATATCTCGCACGCACCCCACGTGCCGAGCGCCGCCGTGCCGGCAAGACCAACACCACCGGCAACCTTGAGAAACCGGCGCCGGCTTGTTGGATTTGATGCGTTTTGTTTCGGTTCGCCGCTCATAGATCATTGCCTACTCGTATCGCATCGCCAATGCGTGGGGCCTGCAGGACATTCGAGTCGAACACAAGATTAACTAGTGTTCGGTAACACGGGTAGCAGGTCAAGCTGTGTTCGGCCGGGAAGTGTAAGCCGTCGCACGCCGCAGTTGACTCGTCGACGCGGGACGGGGATGATGGCTCGTTCGACATGCTGCCGCGTTGTTTGGCTGAGACGGGGATCTGCTGGTGTAACAGTCATTTCAAAAGACGCGACGGTCGCTGCGAATATTCCGCACTAGTGCGGCCGTTCAAACATCAACAACGGCGAGGCGATGTTTTCCTGGTTCTCCTGGGCGCTCTTCCTTTACGTCGGCGAATGGGTCATTCGTCTGGTGATGCTGCCGGTCGTCGTGCAGCGTCGCGATCCGAGTTCCGCGACAACGTGGCTGTTAATTATTTTCTTCTTCCCGTACTTCGGTCTCGTGCTGTATCTGCTCATCGGCGAAAACCGGCTTCCCCGGCGGCGGGTCGAGCAGCATGCCAATCTGTTGCGCGAACTTCAAGCGATCGTCGAACGGTTTCGCAGCCACCCGAACATAGTGCGGCCCAATCTCGGGCAGCGGGCAGAACTCGCGGTCACGTTGGCAGAGAAGTTGGCCGATTTGCCGATTCTCGGGGGGAACAACGTCGAGTTCATGACCGAGACCGACGAGGTCATCGATCGGCTTGTCGCCGACATCGATGCCGCCGAGGATCACGTGCATCTCTTGTTCTACATCTACGCGGACGACGCAACCGGCCGCCGCGTGATGGACGCTCTCGCCGAAGCCGTCAAACGAGGTGTTACGTGCCGCGTTCTGGCGGACGCCGTCGGTTCCCGGCCGATGTTCAAAACGTTGGCTACCAAAATGCGCGATGCGGGAATCGAATTGCATGCCATGTTGCCGGTGAATCTGTTCCGGCGAAACGTCGCCAGGATCGATTTGCGGAATCACCGCAAGATGGCGATCATCGACGGCAAGACCGCCTACGCCGGGTCGCAGAACATCGTCGATGCCAACTACGGCCACAAGGACTTGGCGTGGCACGACATGATGATGAGGCTCACAGGCCCGATCACGCTCGAAGTGCAAGCGGTCTTCCTCCAAGACTGGTATTTCGAAACGGGCGAGGTGCTCGACAATCAACGGGTGTTCCCCGATCCGCAGGTCTGTGGCGAGACGCCCATTCAGACGTTGCCCAGCGGGCCGAGCTACGAGACCGAAAACTATCAACGCATGGTCGTCGCCGGGCTGTACGCGGCTCGCAAGCAGGTCACAATCACGACGCCCTACTTTGTTCCCGATGAGCCTCTGATGCAGGCGATGCAGGTCGCCGTCCTGCGAGGCGTCGAGGTGAACGTCATTGTTCCGAGCCGTTGCGATCAGTTTACCGTCGGCGCGGCGGCGCGGGCCTACTACGACGACTTCTTGGTGCAAGGCGGCAACTTGTACTTGTATACCGACGGCCTGCTGCACGCCAAAACGATCACCATCGACGATGGCATGGCTCTCGTCGGCTCGAGCAATTTCGACAACCGCTCGTTCGCACTGAACTTCGAGCTGAACATGCTGCTTTACGGTCCGCAAGTGACCGAAGAACTGCTCGCCCGGCAACGGTACTACTTGCAGCAGTCAACGCCGCTCGACCTCGAAGAATGGCGAAAGCGGCCGGCGCTGGCGAAGCTGATCGAAAACACGGCCCGACTGCTCAGCCCGTTGTTGTGAGGTGGGGTGATGTGCGTCGATGTATGCGCAATCAAGACGTAGGGCCGACTTTGCCGCCCGAACCTGGAGTGTCTTATAAGTCCTGAAGCGGGCTCGCCGGAATTGGCCCTGCCCCCCCGCTGATCGTTTCAACATATTTTCCATCGACCATGACCGTCGCGAAGTTGTCACCGGAGCCACGCCACGCACTTCTTTGAACAATAGGCAATGTTGGCAACTCGCATGACAACCAAGCCTAGACAAGCTCTCTAGAATCCTTGCAAGGCAACGAGAACGGACCGCTCCGAGCGCGCGGGAATTCGCACTGAGTGTAAGCGCCTCCTAATTCAGGAAAACTGATCGACCAACGATTCGAACGTCCCAACGAAGACTCTTTCAGGACGTAGCGGCAGGTCAGTCGACCGCGAAACGCCAATCAAAACATCTTCGAAGTCCACGTCAGGGTACAGTTTCCCTAACTCATCACCGACGTTCATCGAGAGGATTCGCCGATCAAGGATGTCAGTCAATCGGTCGACCAGTATTTTCGCTGTATTCCAGCGAGGATCGTTCTGGCCGTAGAATCTTGACGCGAACTCTGCAGCCGTGACGTCAATATCCTTCGTGAGACGTCGGGCTCTCCACATGTGGAGCACGCCGAAGAATATGCCTAACACGACTACTACTGCAACATCGGTCCAACGCAGCATTGTGGCCTCACGCAGAACTGCACGTCATGTTCCACTCACAGACACGCCGTCGCACAGTGCCGTAGGGCCGGCTTCGCCGGCCGGACTTTGAATCGTGCGGCGAGTATCGCAATTCGGATCTGACGCACGCAGACGTCGTCGAACGATTCTTGCGACATTGGCGACACCGCGAAAGAATGATTTGACAATCAACCTTCGGCCGGCAAAGCCGGCCCTCCTCAGCTAACGGCTGTCCGCGTCGCTAGCACTGCCGACACCGGCTCCCGATGCAGCAGAATCCATAAACCGATAAAGATGCTCGTCGGACCGAATAAGTAGGGAATCTTCCACGATCGCCGGAGACGCCATCAGTCGGCCGTCGAGTTTGTTGACGGCCAGTTTTTCGAATTCGTCGGTGGCGGCAACGACGGTGACGTTTCCTTGTTCGCTCAAGAAGTACAGCCGGCCGGTGGCAGTGACCGGTGATGCCGAGTAGTTGCCGCCGAGACGGTCCTGCCAGATTTCTGAGCCGTCGTTGGTGTCGAGGCACGTGGCAACGCCCCGGTCGCTGGCCATGAACAGACGGTCGCCGACCACCAGCGGCGACGCGTTCGTAGAGACCTGCTTCTTGTACGTCCAGAGCACGTGGGTTTCGGTCACGTCGTTGACGCCGTCGGTACGCATGGCCCACAATTCAGGCTTCGTGAAACCCGTACAGACGTAGAGCCGCTGCTTTGTGGAATCAAACAACGGCAACGGCACGTTGGAAAAGCCCCGGTAACGAATTCGCCACAGTTCTCGTCCCGTGAAGGGATCGTAGGCGTTGAGTTGATCGGCGCCGGTACTGACGAGTTGCCGGGCATCGCCTTGTGAAATCACGATCGGCGTCGAGTAGGCCTTGCGAAAATCGGGCCGGTCTCGTAGCGGCGCCGATCGATCGGTTCTCCACTTCACTTCGCCGGTCTGTTTGTCGAGCGCGGCGACGTACTGTTCGTCGGTGCCGTCGCAATTGATCAGCAACAGCCGATCGAATAGCACGGGCGAGCTTCCGGGGCCTTCCTTGTGGTGGATCACCAGGTCGTTATTCCGCCAGATGACTTCGCCGCTTGATGCGTCCAGGCAGGCGGTTCCCATCGCTCCGAAATGAACGTACACCCGGCCTTGCTCGACAACCGGCGTGGGCGACGCGTAGCTGTTCTTGACATTCAGCGGAACGGGCTCGTCGGGAGTGAACACCTCCGCGTCGTGAAGCAGCCGTCCCGTTTTGAGATCGACGCAGACGGCGCGGAGAGAGTGGCCGTCGTCGGATGCGGTCGTCATCCAGACTCGTCCCGCGTGGACGACGGGCGACGACCAGCCTTTGCCGGGAATCGGCGTCTTCCAAGCCAGGTTCTCGTTCTCGCCGAACGTCAACGGAAGATTCGTGGGATGGTCGGCATGACCCTGTCCGTTGGGTCCCCGGAATTGCGCCCAGCCATCGGCAGCGGCGGACGACGAAAAGGCAACGGTAGCCGCGAAGAGTACGGCAAGTAGAACGCCGCTCTTGTGCCGCCGAGTGACCGGTACGAAGCGTTGTTGCCCGTTCATCCTGCTGATCTTCCCGATTCGTTCATGTCGGGGGACAATGCGTCCCTTGCTATGAAGGAATTCTCTCGCGGCACTAGCCGGCCGCGAGGGGTTCGCCGCAGGAGTCGCCGTCTATTTCCAGGTAATGACGCCGCCGACAGTGATTCCGTGAATTCGCATGTCACGGGACGATTGCTGGACTTGAAAATTCGACGCCACAGCGATTCCGCCGACACCGACTGTATCATAATTGATAATGTCGTCGGCCCGTTGAACGCGGAACAGCCAGAGATTCGTATAAGCCGCGTAGAGCGAGATGTAGTCGTTCAGGCGGACCTTTCCATACAGAGCCAATTCTCCCACAGCGGCGAAATCGGTTTCGTCGAGCTCATCGCCGCTCCTGGGGTCGGTCGGGCCCAAGACCGTTTCCGTTTCGACGCGGTTGCGGTAATGGTTCACGCCGACCATAAGCTCTGGGCGTACTCCGATGGTAAACGAACGATGGTCCAATTCAAGCGTAAACCCGGCGTTGGGCCCGTACACATTGTTGATCGCGTCCGAAGAAATGTGTGAGCTGAAGCCGCCGGCGTTCGTGCTAACGCCTTCCTGAAGCATATGGTCATGAACGCGTACGAAGCGGGCACCGAACAGCGGTCGCAGCTCGACGCCTTCGCCGGGCATGGGATAATTGATAATCGCGTTCGCGCGACCGCCCCAAATGTCGCTTGTATAGTGAGCGGTGTAGCTCGTGTCGTAGACCGCGGGCAATAAAAACGTTGACGCATGATTGACGGTAACGGGCGTGACGGCAAAATGGCTGCCTCCGCTGACCAGATTAGGCACGGTGCCGGTGTCGCTTGCCTGTTCCATCAGGAACGCACTGAACTCGAACGTTGCGAAGGTGAGCGGCGTCGTGAACGTTCCCTGAATACCACTGACGTCGGTCAGTTCGATCTGACCCGTGGTGAGCACCTCTGCCGTACCACCGCCGATGGTAAACGGCTCGTACGGTTTTTTGATTCCGGGGATCTGGGCTCCGAGAGTCGTGTATCCGGGACGCGGAAGCTGCATGAACAGATAGTCAACGCGGAACGTCGAGTCCTCGAGGGCGTTCTGCGCGAAGCGTTCTAGTGGGGTCTTGTCAAATGCCTCGGCTTCGTCCTGATCGACCCACGTGGTCACGATACGATCCTGGCCGAAATAGCCCACGCCCTTCTTCAGCGTTCCAACGCTCGCATGCTGCATTGGCTGATGAGGAATCGGCTGAGCATTCGTGACGCCCGGCCCCGGATAGGCGTAGTGTCCTCCGTTGGGCGGTGGGTAGCCGTTGTTGAAGCTGGCGAATTGAGCTCCTGGGGGAGGCATCGTTCCTCCAGGGCCCGGCCATGCCGACGGCCCTTGGGCGTAAAGGCCATCCGGTAGGGCGCAGCAGATCGCGACCAGGATGCTGAATCTCAAACGGCCAGCCATAATCATGTTCCCCGGCAGTCCAAACTTCAAAACGTCGCCCGTTCGAGGGGCGCGATTTCATCACATGCTGAAAAACGTCGCGATACTTCAGACGCGTTCGCGAAATCTGTGCGCGATCTGTCGGTACGAAAGCACCGGTATTATCACCTGTATCGGTTGTAGCGATTGACGCACTTGGCAAAAACTGGCGGCTCAATGTGAAAATATGCCGTTTGTAGCGGTTTTCATGTTAAGACGGGCGAATGCAGCGAGATGGGTGGCTGAAACTTTGATTTCTGCGGCGTGAACGGCGGTAAAGCCGACCGCGGTCAACTTTCATGCGACACAAGGCCGTTTCCGGTGAATGTCGGTCGGGCCTGTTCGTGTGTTCCGTTTTGGTGATTTCGACAAAGTCGCCGAGGGAATCGTCCGCCGAACTCAAGTGTCTGGCGCTAAGGCTTCGTCATATGTCGCTACGCCACGAACGTTTGGCCAATCGGCGGATTGAGAGGTGATACGAAACGGAGCGAAAGTGGCGCGGTGTCGCTACACAGGGTTTTGGTCGCCGGTTAGAATCCAATCAGCTAACAGTGTTTGACGACCGAAGTGCGCGGGAGCCCGGCGTTGCGAAAAACCGCGGCCCGTTCGCGTCACGCTGTCTACGGTCGCCACCGCCCAAATCGGCCCTGAGTGGGCCTTTTTCCGAGAAACGAACAAGTACAGAGTCACTTCATGGATTTGCTGCCAATCGTAGAACCCGATTCACGGATTGAGATCGCAGATGACTCGTCTGACGGTTTCAAAGGCAGTTACGCGTTCGTAAGCCTGGGTTGCCCGAAGAACCTCGTGGACAGCGAGAAAATGCTGGGCACGCTCTCGCTCGATGGGTACTCACTGGTCTCGGAACCCGATGGCGCAGATTTCGTGATCGTGAATACGTGCGGGTTCATCGAAAGCTCGCGGCAAGAGTCGCTATCGGTCATCGGCGACATGCTCGAATTGAAACGGCAAGGAAAGACGAACGGCGTGATCGTTGCCGGCTGCCTGCCCGAACGCATTGGCAGCGAATTGCTCGAAAAGATGCCGGACATCGATCACATTGTCGGCGTCTTCGGGCGTGATGAAATTCACCGCGTTGCCGATCGTCTCGTCGGCGGCGCCGGCGAACAGCGGGAATTGTTCCGGCCGGCGCCGATCAGAGCCGCCGATGATCGAGCGCGGCTGCGGATGACGCCTCGGCATTTCGCCTATTTGAAGATTTCTGAAGGATGTGACCGCACCTGTACGTTCTGCGCCATTCCCAAGATGCGGGGCAAGCACGTCACCAAGCCTATCGAAATGGTCGTCGAAGAAGCCAAGGAACTGGCTGCCGACGGAGTTCGCGAATTGAACATCGTCGCACAAGATACGACGTACTACGGGATGGATCTCTACGGCGAAGTCAGGCTCGCTGAGTTGTTGCGCCAGCTCGAACAGGTCGACGGGCTCGATTGGATCCGGTTGATGTACCTTTATCCGATCAACTTTTCCGACGAGTTGATCGACACGATTGCCGGTTCAGAAAAGATCATTCCCTATCTCGATCTGCCGCTGCAACACATCAACGATCGCATGCTGAAGCGGATGCAGCGGCGGGTCAACCGCACGCGAACGCTCAGTTTGCTGGACAAGTTGCGGGATACGATACCCAATCTCGTATTGCGGACGACATTTGTCGTCGGCTTTCCGGGAGAGACGGATGCGGAATACGACGAGTTGAAACAGTTTGTCCGGGATGCGAGGTTTCCGCGACTGGGCGTGTTCGCGTATTCGCTTGAGCCGGGAACCCCGGCCGCCAAACTCGACGGGCATCTGCCTGAACAGGTCAAAGAATCCCGGCGCGATGAACTGATGGCACTGCAACAAGAGTCGGCGTTCGAATTCGGTGAATCGTTGATCGGCTACGAATTGGATGTGCTCATCGATGACCATCTGGAGGATAACCTCTGGCTGGGCCGCACCTATGCCGACGCGCCGGAAATTGACGGAAACGTCGTTGTCACCGCAGACAGCGCGAGTGTCGGCCAATTCCTACCGACGGAGATCGTTGGCCGAGATGGATACGATCTGATCGGCGTGCACAGCGTCGATGACATGGAGGAGTAAACCGAGAAATCTCCGGACTTTGAGATCGCCCCGACGATTTGGTTGTATCGTTGATGTTCGGCGAGAATGCGGCTTCTTTTGGTTCACGACGACCCCGGAATTCTGGCGAAACTCAGTGGATGAAGCCGAGCGCGGCCGCTAAGGTGTCAACAGACGAAAACGGATGACCGGTCTCTAAAACGGCTGTCGACTCATGGCGATGACCAACGACAACGCGGATGCGGCAAATCGATCCCAAAGGACCGAAGGTTCGGCGGTGGATTCGGTCGCAAAGGTTCATTCGCTCAGAAGCGATGCTCTGAACGCGCCGAATTTGATCACCGTCAGTCGGCTCGTGTTGGCGGTTATTCTGTTCGTGCTCATCGACATGAACGGCTACTGGATCACTGCCGCCATCTTGTTCGTGTTTGCGGCGGCGACCGATGCGCTCGACGGTTACATCGCCCGCAAGTACGAAATGGTGACCGCTCTGGGACGAATTCTCGATCCGTTTGTCGACAAAATCATCGTCTGCGGGGCGTTCATCTTTCTGCTCGACAAGAGAATCAACTTCGAAGACGGCGGACAGGCTTGGTCGGGCGTAAACGCTTGGATGGTGATCATCGTCGTCGGCCGGGAAATGTTCGTGACCAGTCTAAGAGGCTATCTGGAGAAGCAGGGCCGAGACTTTTCCGCCAGCATGAGCGGCAAACTCAAAATGGTCATCCAATGCATGGCCGTCACGGGAAGTCTACTCTCGCTGAGCCCGCTGATCGCCGGCCCGACATTCAACGCTCTGCGCGATTTCGTGCTGTGGGGGGCCGTCGCCATCACCGTCTGGAGCGGGGTCGTTTACATCTACCGCGCGCGGGAGATGCTGCGAGTCGAGCCTGACGCGTAGTCACCGATGCGAAACCTCAGCTTAGATTCCCAAGGCCGGGTTCCTCGAGCTGAGTGCCCGTCGAATGCCGGTATGGCAAACTTGCAAGCCGTGAACCGATCGCTTATAGTCCGCCTTCCAGCCCGAGCCGACTCACCAGACGCGTCGAGCGACGGCTGTCGTGCCCCAAAGAATTCGACCGGGACAGGTAGCTCAGTTGGTAGAGCACAGGACTGAAAATCCTGGTGTCGGGAGTTCGATTCTCCCCCTGTCCACTTCAATAAGTTGGCCCCTTGTAACGGATTACGGGGGCTAATTTTTTGCGCTGCGAAGTCCAGAAACCCCGATGTTGCGCCATTGTTGCGTCAACGGTTTCGATTCCGCCATTTGTGCCTCGGAATTCCTCGACAATTTGGAACATCTCGTCAATCTTGTCGGCCGACAATTGCCGCACTGTTGGAACAACGTCCCGTTTAGTGTGCCCGCTTCAGTCAAAGAGCATTGCCTAACGGTCTATTCCAGTTTTCCACAAATTGCTATCGTTCCGCCTCTCCTCTCCAGCACCCATCCTTCGGCTCAGGCAGATTGTTCTATTTCGTGGCCGTGAAGAACACGGTTCCAGGCTCGTCGGCTGCTTGAACCTGTCGCGTCCAGACTTCGCCTCACCACTTCGACAAGCAACAATCTCACCATCTCAACAAGCAACTGGACTTGCCTTCCACGGAACGCGGCCCGTGGGCTTTGTCAATTGCGCCATCGAATACCGTCGATCGCTTTGCCACAAGCCGGAACCCGCCGCGGGTTTTTGTAGGTTGCTCTAATCCATGTCTAACCGACGTTTCCAACCAGCGCTTCTTGGCGCGATATTCGTTCTTCTGGGCGGCCTTTCGGGCTGCGCGCTTTTCCAGCGGCACGTGGCAGACCGAAAACAGGACCCGATCGAACTGGCGTCTTACGAAGAGCAGGATGGAAAAACGCTCCACGTTGTGGGTCACGGGTGGCATACCGGCCTTGTCGTCCGTGTCGAAGATATCTCACCGGACATCTGGCCGGAGATTCGCGATTTCGACGACATGCAATATGTCGAACTCGGATGGGGAGACGAGGGATTCTATCGCGCCAAAAAGATCACCGCTCCGCTGGTGCTCAGAGCCGCGTTTTGGCCGACCCCGAGCGTCATGCACGTTGCCGGTTTTCGCGGCTCAGTCAAGGACTTTTACCAAGTCAGCGACATCGTCGAAATTGACTTGAGTGACGACGAGTTCCAGAGCATGTGCCGGCTCATCAGTTCGTCGTTCGCACGCGACGAATCGGGAGAGTCGAACTCGCTTGGCCCTGGACTTTACGGCGAAAGTCGCTTCTATCGGGCAAACGGGAAATACTATTTGCCCAAGACCTGCAACATCTGGACCGCCAAAGCGCTCAAATCTGCCGGCTGTCCCGTGATTCCTCAAGTTGCGCTCAGGGCCGAGAATGTGCTTTCGCAAAGTCGACGCTTTGGTACCGTCGTGCAATCATCGCCACGTGGTCTGAAGAAGGCGGCCCTGCGCGGTACCGAATGAGTCGCCGTGCCCGGCCATGTGTGTTTCTGCTGTGGCGGCTTCAGACGCGACCGAAGTTGAAACGCGCCTCCCGCGTTGCCCGTTCAAGTCGCAACGCCAATGGACCAGTAGGCGATCACCGCTCCGCAGACGAACAATGCGAACAACACGAACAGTCCGATCAGAATCGGCACCAAAAGATTGCGCGTTCGCTGCGGTCTCGGCGCGCGTTCCAGATTGATGGCCCGCCTGAGAAACGCGTCGCGAACCTCAGGACGCCGGAGCGTCAGAAACGCCCAGATGCCGACCGGCACGACGACAATTCCGGCCGGTCCCGACCAGGGGACCGTAGCCACGATCGCGGCCACCATGCACCATTCGTAACTCTTCAGCGATCGCATCTTCAGGGCACCGAATATCATGGTTGCAGTCGCTAACAGCAACACGACTCCAGCCCCAAAAATCGCTGCGACCTGGATCGGAGGCGGTGCGGAGTCGACCCGATGTCCCCAATCGTCATAGATCATAATCGAACCGAAAACGCTCCAAAACAGAAACGCGAGAATCGCGGCGATAATCAATCCGGTGGCGGGTCCCTTCAACCGCATCTCGATCCGCCGAAATTCGAGTTCAGTCGTCGCGTCGTGGACCGGTGCAAAAGCGGCTTTGGTCTGAGATGGCAACAATGGCTGAGAACTCGTCCCCACGCGAAAAGCGGGGGGCTCAGCTCGCTCGGCATCTTGTTTTTCGTCACTTTCAAGTGCACCCGCGGAATTGCCACGACCAGCTACGGCGTTCGCAAACCTGCTCGAGACACGCCTCAAGCGGATTTCGTGGTCGGTAATCAACTCGACTTTGACACGCGTGCAGGACATGTAGATTACCGGAATCAAATACACGACAAAACCGACGAGTGCTCCAATCACGCCTCCCGCCCACTGCGAATCCTCATCGTTGATATTCAAAGTCAAGGCCACCAAGTAGCCGATAAGTCCGCAGAGAATCGGCAACAGCAAACCGGTACTCGCCACCCAGACCAGACGGGTCCAATGGTTGCGATGATCCGCGCAGACCGGGCAGGCGACTCGCATTTTCTTGGACAAGATCATCATGGCAATCAGGCCGGGAATTATTCCCACTAATAACAGCAAAGCGGTCCAATCAGGAGTGTATTCGAACGTCTTGCCGACACGGTCGCGGGTCGGTTTGCCGCATACCATGCAGACGTCCGGCAAGCGGCCGCTTTCTGCTTGATTGCGGGTCAACGTCACCCAGTCAGCGCCACCGTCGGAAACCGAAGCAGGGACAGCACCGTCGACATCCGAGTCATTCGTGACGCGTGGTGCTGCTTTCTGCAACGTGTGTGGGTTTGGTTTCGGCGCGACAGGCTCGCCTCGCAGTAGTGCTTCGAGTTCGTGCCCTTCGGCCTCGAGTTCCGCGATGCTTCCACTCGAGACGAATCCTCCGTAGATCTTCACGACCCAACTACAACTCACGCGCAGGCCGCCCCCAGGCTGAGTCACCGATCGGACCGTGAGAGTGGTATGGCAGTTACGGATTTCCGTCAACCAAAGTCCGGTCCACTTGTTGCCGCGCTGGAAGATCCATTCGTTGGGTCGTTCCTCGACAAGACGATATCCAAAATCGGTGAAATGAAACACAACTTGTGGGCCGATCTCGATCTCATCGGGGATGGAAAACCTGACCGACGCCAGTGGTTTCGCGGTGTCAGCCGGCTTGTGTAGACCGGAGGTGGCGTCGGACGGTTTGTCGTCGACTTTGCCTCCGCCGTCGATCGGTTCGTTCACGCTTCGCCACCAACGACGAAGAACGAGCACATCGATCGTCAGCGAGAAGAGGACCGTCGCGATGAATCCGGTGGAGTAAACGACAGATGTCGGACCGCCTCGCGTGAGAACCGAGGCGACAATCAGACTGACTGCGAAGATTGCTCCGTTCACCAGCAACGTCGGAAACAGTGCCGCATCGAAGAACGCCAGTCCTAGTCCGGTGAGGCGCCCCCTCGACCGGCGTATCTCGCCAATTGCAACGAGTCCCAGAATCGTCGTCCCGAACAGTGCCGACAAACCAAGTAGAGCAAAAAGAGCCGGTATGAGAATGAAGGTTCCTTGTACGTCGGACATGCCCTCCGGCCCCGGCAGGCCCGCCGAAACACCGACGAAGAAACGCACAGCAAAAAGCGCTACCGGGAGCGGTAAGGCCGACGCCGCCCAGACGGCGCCGACGATCGCCTTGCGCGAAAACCGGGGCTTGCCCAGGTTGACGGGCGGCTTCTGTTCCCGTTTGGTCTGGGACCGCCAGACGGTGGCATGACGCACACCCGTCGCACTCAACACCAACAGCACCAGCGAGAGGCCCAACGAGCCGTAGAAACCTTCTCGATACATGATGCGGTGTTCCGTGCTGTCTAGAAACACATGTCGAATGTACGTCCGAGGAGCTTTGCCTGCTGGCGACGCAGACGTCTTGTCAGCACTCGCCGTCGCGAATCCACGACTAGGTGATTCAGTAGGTCCGTCGGTCGACTTCGAGAAGATCCCCCGATCAAGTTTGGCGGCGGTGCCGAAAGGGTCGACAACTGTGATCGGATGCCTGCCGGATTCAAAATCCATACGGAACAGAAACGTGTGTAACAGCGCGCATGCGGAGATTAGCGTCAACACGACGGCCACCGGAAGCGTCAGGCGCTTGGTGCTGGGCGTCACAAGCAACAACAATGCGATGCATCCGAAGGCCACAGCCGTGGCGATTCCAGGCCAGCGGTCGGAGCCTACTAACGTCCTCGCAATCGGTTTCTCCAACTGAATCGTCTCACCACTAACCTTCGCACCTTGATCGATTTCGAGCACCATCCAGGGAAGCAGCACCATCAAACAACCGGCAATGCTCAACAGGATCATCAGTGCCGACGGCAGCCTGGGGTGCTGTTCGGCGGTTTGAGCCGATTCCGGCGCGAACCAGTTTCGAAGATTCGCCGCTTCACGTTCAAAAATGGTCGAGACGCCGGCGCCTTGTTGAGAATTGGCAACTTCACCGGGCAACGGAACTTGGGCCTGCGGATACGACGTGATTTGTTCGACCTTCGACTTCAAATCGTCCGCCTGTTGGAAGCGGCGTTCGGGCTCGCTGGCCAGGGCCCGCAACACGACTTCGTCGAGCCGAGCGTCGACCATCGCCTTCTTCGAGGGAGGCTCGAAGTGGCCGATGGGTGTTTCACCGGTCAACATCTCGTAAAACACGACGCCCAGCGAGTAAATATCGGCTCGGTGATCGACATTTCGCGAACTCTCCATCTGCTCGGGAGCCATGTAGCGCAGCGTGCCCATCACCTGACGCGTGCCGGTCAACGTGGGGTCGCTCTTCTCGTCGCCAACGAGCTTGGCTAAGCCGAAGTCGGCGATTTTTACCCGGCCTCGGTGATCGATGAGGATGTTTTCGGGCTTGATGTCGCGATGGACGATCCCTTCGCCGTGCGCGTACTGCAGGGCGTCGCAGATTTGCGGGACAATCTGCAACGCTTCGCTCGGTTCCAACGGAGCCGATTGCATCGCCTGACGCAAATTGACGCCGTCCACGTACTCCATTACGAGGTAATACAGGCCGTCGCTCTCGCCGAAGTCGTAAACGGTGACGATTGACGAATGGCTCAATCGCGCCAGCGCCTTCGCCTCACGGCCGAATCGCTCCGCGAAGTCAGGATCGCCCGCAGCGGGACGGAGGATTTTTAGTGCAACGAGGCGATCGAGGCTTTTTTGTCTCGCCTTGTAAACGGCACCCATCCCGCCAAAACCGAGCAATTCGACGATCTCGAATGGCTCGAAGTAATCGGCCAGCTCCTCGGGCGTGGGTGGTTGATAACTCGGCAGCGGCGGCGCTTCGCTGAACGGCCCTTGCGAGGCGAAATAGGCTTTGCCGCTTTCATTCTCGCTATCCAGACCGGCCTGCATCAGACATTTCGGACAGATTCCGGCGGGCGCATTGCCCGGCAGCTCGGCTCCGCATTTTGGACACGCTTTGTTTTCAGTCATCGTCAGGGTCTCCCTCAGTGAATCTCGCTACTTCTTCTGACGGAAACCAAGACGATGGTGACACGCTTTTTTTCTCGTTCTTCACAAACTCAACGTGGCAAACAGATTTCGCAGTTCATCGTCGACCTGATCCGGCCCCGTGACCGTCTGGGCAATCTCTTCTCGAAGCAGCTCCCGATAGCGTTGACGCATGCGGGAACCCGCCTTTTTGGCGGCCGCTTCGCTCATGTCGAGTCGCGCGGCGGCCTGGGAGTACGTGGTGCCTGAGTGGTCCCCGATGATGAACCCTTTTAGCTCTTCGAACTGCCTCGCTTTCCCCGCTCGTTCGAATTCCTCCTTGAGTCGTTCCATAATCTGACCCAGCAGCGTGACCGCCCATTCCTGATCGTAGAGTTGTTCGGCCGTCAGCCCCGACGCCGGCTCGATGCAAAAACTCGAATCGGCCGACTCGAAGTCCAGCGGGATCGGCGCGCGTCCCCCACCTCGTTTTTGGGCTTTGGCTTTCTCCCATTCCTTGGAGAGAAAGTGCTTGAATGCCGTCAGCAGAAAGGCACGGAACCGTCCACGTTCCGGTGTTGCCGTGCCAACGTAATTCTTCTCAAGCAATTCAGCGAAAAACGCCTGCGTCAGGTCCTGCGCCTCGCTTACGTCAGGAACCCTTCGGCGCACATAGGCGTACAAAGGATACCAGTATACCTTACACAATGACTCAAGCGCGCCTCGGGAATCGGGCGAGGAGTTACGTCCGGCTGCAATCACGACGCTCCAACGTGTCGTAGCGAACGCGCGGTTGTTTCGAAGCGGTGCTGCTCGTTGATCGCTGTATTCCATGCCCCGCATTGTACGCCCACGAAGCCCAATAATCAGCGCCCTGTGGGCTAAAGTGATCGCTAGCGGCCGCGCTCGATGTTCATGCGGCATCGCGGTCGACTCTCGCGCGTCGCGTCGATTCGGCGATTACTCCAATGTCGTGACCGTTTGGAAGAATGGCATTTCGTGTCGGCAATAATGATCACCCAATGTCGAAGGAGAGCCGATCTCAGGGACTCTCGTACTAGAGTGCGGGAAGCACCAGAGAGAAGTGGATCTGGGATCTCTCTGCCGAATCTCGCCATAATATTGGCACGAAAGTTCGTCGCTCATCGTCAATGTTCGTGGGGGCGCTGATGAATATGAAATTGCGCGTGGGGTTGTTTAATGCCGCACTGTTGTTGTCGCCTCGCATGGCGGCGGCCGGAATGCCGACGATCACGCTTTCCGATTTCGCCCGTATGCGTTTTCAAACGATATCGTTTTTTCTGGTCGCCATTCTTTGCTCGGCTTGGCTTGTGCGGACGATGTGGAATTCGTTGGCGGCCGACTTCGAAAAGCTGCCGCGCCTGAGCTATTCAAAATCGGTCAGCATCGTACTGCTGTGGGGGCTGCTGTTTGTGATCGTGCTAACGATGATTTCCGGCGCCCGAGAACTGATGACGCCGGGAGCTTGGTCGAAACAAGAACTCACCTACACGCTCGATGATGACAATCGCGATTCGCCGGATAAACCGAGCAGCGCGAACGGCGACGGTCACGGCGACGAGCAAACTCCGCTACAGCGCGATCGCTTACACAGACTCGAACAACTCCGGTCGGCTCTTTGGCGATATGCCGACGATCACGGCGGGACATTTTCCCCGCCGCCTGGTGACGACGAGACCGACTTAGATGTCTGGCAGGTGCCCGGTCGGTTTGGCACGCGCTATGTCTATTTCGCGGGCAAGTCAAGAAATGAAGGCGATTCGATCCTGGCCTGTGAGCCGGACGTCTTCAACGGTGTGAGGTATGTATTGCTGTGTAATGGCGAGATCGAGATCTCGGACACGTCGGCAATTCAACGCGCGTTGGCTGCGGAGGTCGGCCGATGAAAATTGGACGTCTCGACTCTGTTGTGACCATCGCGACCATCGTCGTGATTTCCTTTCTGTTGGGTTTCATCGGGGCGTGGATCCCGCTCGACTTCCTCTTTTCGTTGACTGCCGGCTGGGCCATATTTGTTTGGCGCGTCGTGCCACAAGTCACGGTCGACTGGACCTCGATTGCAACCGCAGCGGTGGCCTTGGTTCTGTTTGCTTTCGGCGTTGGCCGATTGGGACGTTGGATATTGGGCGAGCAAACCACGCCCGACGGCAAATCGCGTGTTAATTGGCGTTCCAAATGGACGTTGATGAGCGTGCTGGCCGTACTTGCGATGTTTGCCTCAGGAATCGCCGTTGTCGGCATCGTGCATCAACTCGGCTGGTTGATCACGGCTAAGCAAGCGCTAACCCAGAGTGACCGGGGGGCACGTCATCGCGTGAAATCAAGGCTCCAACTCGGGGTACAGACGGCGGCGGCCCGCGAGTACCACGACGAGCATGACATGTTCCCACCCGGTGGAACGTTCGACTCGACAGGAACGGCCATGCACGGTTGGCAGACCTATCTGCTACCCGGCATCGACCAAGCCGCACTCTTCGAGCGAATCGACTTCGATCGCACCTGGAACGATTCACAAAACGCTCCCGTATTTCAGACCAGCGTGGACCGCTTCTTGAATCCTGGTATCCAACGAGAACACCGAGCAGGTACTGAAATCTCATCCGACGGTCTTGCGCTGAGCCACTACGCGGCCAACGGCTGGCTGTTTTCGGCCAACTCGCAACTGACGATCGAGCAGATCACGGATGGCGCGTCGCATACGCTGTTCGCTGGCGAGGTGAATCGCCGATTCAAGCCTTGGGGGGATCCAACAAACTGGCGCGACCCGGCGCTTGGTCTCAACCGGTCGTCCTATGGCTTCGGTTCTCCGTATCAAGGCGGGGCACAGTTTGCATGGGCAGACGGATCGGTTCAATTTCTCTCCGATTCGATCGATCCTGACGTTCTCAAAGCAATCAGCACACCCAGCGGCGGCGAACCGACTGGTGAATTTTAGATCTGGCCGCAGGCCCCCGATGCGCGGCGGCCCGCGTGCTGGTGACCCGACGCCTACGACCGCGCAACACCTTGAGCCGAGCCAACTCGATCTGGTACGATCCAACGTGCCACGTTCCGATGCCGTTTTTAGCGACGCGCTGTTCGGTACGGGCGTGCCCTGGAGGATTTGCTGTTGCTCAGACTGCTCGGATCAGAGAAACGGCTGTGTAACGGCTTGAGCCGCCGCGAGGCTTTGATCTCGGGCGGGTTGAGTTTCGCCGGGCTTTCCGTGGCGGACCTGCTACGAGCGCGCTCTACCGCCGCCGCTGAAGAACAGGCGTCGCGTCCCCGCTCATTTGGACAGGCGAAGTCGTGCATCCTGCTGTACCTGTGGGGTTCGCCCAGCCAGTTGGAGACGTTCGACGTCAAACCCGATGCGCCGCTCGAAGTACGGGGCGAGTTCGGCGACGGTATTGCCAGCGCGATTGAAGGATACCGCGTCGGCGAGCTGTTGCCGAACGTCGCGCGAATCGTCGATCGCACGGCCATTGTTCGCTCGTTGACGCACCCTTATCCACTGCATGGCATCGAACTGGCGTTGACGGGGATTCCCAAACTCGGCCAACGATTCAGCGACCCACATGACACCCGCAGTTGGCCGTTCATCGGCTCGGTGGTCGACTATTTGCACTCGAACCGCTCGCATGAGCGGGCAACGACTGTTCCACGCAATATCGCATTGCCGTGGCCGTTCAGTTCGCGGCGCACCGGCGAGGTGTTGCGCTCCGGGCCGTACGGCGGCTTTCTGGGCAGTGCCTACGATCCCGTGTGGACCGACTTCGAGGGAGCGGTCAGTCAAACGTCGTCCCCTGTGACGGCCGCGTTCGGCGGCATCACCAAGACGTATCGCGACCCATATGGCGGCATCACGCCCGACTCGAAGTTCGTGCTGGCTTCGGCCGGCGAGATGAGCCGCGGCATGACGCTCGATCGGCTCAGCCGACGCCGTTCATTGTTGGAACAATTCGACAGCGCCCGCGAGCGAATCGATCGGGTCGCCGCCCCTGACGGTTTTAGCAAATTTCAGCAAATGGCGTTTTCGTTGTTGACGTCACCGGCGGCCCGCGACGCCATCGACGTGGCTCGCGAATCAGTGACGGTCCGCGACGGATACGGAATGAGCCTATTCGGGCAATCGTGTCTCGCGGCTCGCCGGTTGATCGAGGCGGGCAGCACGTTCGTCAGCGTCTTCTGGGACGAGTATCAGTCAGTCAACAGCGCGTGGGACACGCACGAAGACCACTTCAATCGCATGCGAAACCAGCTCTGTCCTAACTTCGACGTCGCTTATCCCGCGCTCTTACACGACCTGGATGAACGGGGCCGGCTGGACGAGACGATGGTGGTCTGTATCAGCGAACATGGACGAACACCGAAAATCGACGACAGCCCCGGTGGCGGACGGAACCACTGGTCGCGAGCCTATTCGGCCATCTTCGCCGGCGGAGGATTTGCGAAAGGGCGCGTTGTGGGGCGGACCGATTCGATCGCCGGCGACGTCGACTCGAATCCGTTTTCGCCGAACGACATTCTGGCGACGATGTACCACTTGCTGGGCATCGATCACCACGCATTCCTAAAGGACCGCCTCGACCGGCCGCTACCAATCGTCGCCGAGGGAAGAGTCCGCGAAGAGCTGTTGGCGTGATAGTGAATGGGACGGCTTCTAGTGTCGGCACTCCTTGCCTGTGATGCCATTTTTCCTGGACTCCGTGCAATGACTTCGTCACTATGTTTCGTACTGCTGGCCCTGTGCTGACGACCACATTTTCGTTCTGGCCGAAGGTATGCTCGCCATAAGATCTATCTGCCGCTCGTCTCTCGCTGTCGTGATGTCGCTTACTGCCGTCATTGGTGTTTGTGAGTGTCGTGAAAGTGCAAAGTCTGCGAAGACGACCAGCGGCCAACAGATAATTGGCGAAAGTGAAAAACCAGCCAAGACGGTCAAGTCCACGAAGACGGAGAAGAAACCCGTGCAAGAAGAGAACACTGAACCGAGCCTTACGCAGAAACAGACCTTCGCTGAAATTGACAAATTGGGTGGCAGATTTGTGATTGACGACGTGTCTGCCGACGACGGGTCCGCCATCGTGAACTCCCTTCTCCCCATCGTGAACTCCCTCCTCCCCAAGGTCATCGACGCCGGGCTGGCGCACTCGAAAGGGTTGACCAATCTCACCCGCTTGAACCTCACCAACTCCCAGGTGACCGATGCCGGGCTGGTCCACTTGAAAGGGTTGACCAATCTCGAAGTCTTGTGGCTCGACGATTCCCAGGTCACCGACGCCGGGCTCGTCCACTTGAACGGGTTGGCCAATCTCAAGCTCTTGACCCTCCGTAATACCCAAGTCGCCGATCCCGGGCTGTTCCACTTGAACGGGTTGGCCAATCTCTTTGAACTGAGCCTCGATGGCACCCAGGTCACCGACGCCGGGCTGAAACACCTGAAAGGGCTGACCAATCTCAACCGCTTGTACCTCTCCTTCACTCCGGTCGCCGACGCTGGGCTGGTCCACTTGAAAGGGCTAACCGATCTCGAAGTCTTGTGGCTCAACAATACCCAGGTGACCGACGCCGGGCTGGTTCACTTGAAAGGGATGACTAATCTCAACGACTTGGGCCTCCGCGACACCCAGGTCACCGACGCCGGGCTGAAACACCTGAAAGGGCTGACCAATCTCGATGCCTTGTGGCTCGGCGGCACCCAGGTGACCGACGCCGGGCTGATTCACCTGAAAGGGCTGACCGATCTCGAAGCCTTGTGGCTCGTTGGCACCCAGGTCACCGACGCCGGACTGGTTCACTTGAAAGGGTTGGCCAATCTCAACAACTTGAACCTCCGCGACACCCAGGTGACCGACGCCGGGCTGGTTCACTTGAAAGGGTTGAACAATCTCAGCAGCTTGTGCCTCGATGCCACTCAGGTCACCGACGCCGGACTGATTCACCTGAAAGGGATGACCAATCTCAACGACTTGTACCTCGATGGCACTCACGTCACCCGCGATGGCAAGAACAAGCTCAATCATGCATTGCCGAAATGCGATATGTATCATTGATTGTTGTTTCCCGCCCCTAACAGTTCGGCACACAATGAACGCACGCCAGTAGTCGGAACCGTGAAAGGATATCGAGGTCCATCGTTCTGGCTCGCTCTTCCAGTCTTCGCCGGCGGATGTTTCGCGAAAGGGCGCGTCGTGGGGCGGACCGATTCGATCGCCGGCGACGTCGACTCCAATCCGTTTTCGCCGAACGACATTCTGGCGACGATGTACCACTTGCTGGGCATCGATCACCACGCATTCCTAAAGGACCGCCTCGACCGCTCGCTACCAATTGTCGCCGAGGGAAGAGTCCGCGAAGAACTGTTGGCGTAACTGCGAAACGTTCAACCAGAATGGCGATGACATCGCCTGCGGACCGGGTGTGTCTCACGCTTGGAAGAACATCGACGACTCCGTTGACGTGATTGTGCAATGGCCGTCGGCGCAAGGTTCGGACTCCCGGAAGCAACATGACCAGGAGATCACGGCGTCGACAGATCGAGCGATCGCAGATACTCCGCGAAATTCTTGCCGATTTCGGCGTGTTCGAGTGCATAGGCGACGTTGGTCATCAGATAACGAAGCGGGTCGCCGGTTGTGTACCATTGCCCTTCGATCGGATGAACCAAAACCTTGCTCTCACGGCACAACACCGCGATCGCGTCGGTTAAATAGAGTTCGTTGCCGCTGGCAACGTCGATTTGCTCGAGAATTCCGATCACGTCGGAACTGAACACGAACCGGCCGATCTGGGCCAACGTGGAGGGCGCGTCGTCGGGCGCCGGCTTTTCCACGATCGACTCCATCTCTTTCGGCTCGGTTTCATCTTTGATTTTTGCGACGCCGTAGCGGTAAGTCTCGGATCGCTCAATGCTCTGGAAAGCGATCACTGCTGCCGGGTCATGTCTTTCGTAAAGCTCGATCAGCTGTTTCACACAGGGCTTTTCCGACATGACCAGGTCGTCGCCGAACATATAGACGAACGGCTCGCTCCGATCGATGAAACTCTTAGCAGCCAACAAGGGAGATCCGTTTCCGTAGGGGAGGTGCTTCGCCTGACGAACGTACGCGAAGTTGGCCATTCGGGGCAGTTTTCGGATCAGCTCCAAATAGTCATCATTTTTTTGTTCGGCCAGATGCGCTTCCAATGCACGCGAACTATCAAAATGATCCTCGATCGAACTGGCGCCATCGCGTGTGACGAGAATGATGTCTTCAATACCGGATTGAATCGCCTCCTCGACCAAGTATTGCACGATCGGCTTGTCGACAATGGGCAAGAGTTCCTTGGGTACGGCTTTCGTCGCGGGTAGAAATCGAGTTCCATACCCGGCGACGGCAATTACGGCCTTCTTGACTTTCAAACCAGATTCCTTCATTTGAGATACGGCGTGTCAGTGCGGAGTGTTTGTCGCACATCTGGCCGTCTTTACCAGACGAATTTTGTGAGGTAAACGGCTACAAGATGCAGTGTTCGGCGTTTTTAATAACCGCTTTGCTGTATTGTCGCGAGTAGCCCCAACCAATGCAACAGGTTTCGTCGTCGTGCGATACGGCAGCGTTGGCCTCCAGCGACTCACGCAATTCTATCTTATTCGGGACTGTCGACGCGCGCAGGCGAAGTGTCTCCATTTCCTTTTTCGGATCTCGCGGTACGAGTTCGGATTACCTTACGAACGCGCGACGTACGTTCGAGGGGCTGCTGGAGTGTGGCGATCGGTCGGACGAATTCGGGACGCCTGCGACGCAGATTTCGCCCACCGGGGAATGGTTGAGTTACTTGAAGCCGCTTTGTTGCAGCGGTCGCGCTCGTCAAATGAGAACATGCTGATTGTGCGCGACATAGGCGGGGGCGTAGAATATGGCAGGAACGACTCGTAAGAGGACCGATGGCTTGGGAGGTGATTCGTATGAAATGTGTGAACCGGGTCTGGTTTGGCTCAGGTCTTGGGGCCTTTCTTATGTTGACTAGTGTGACCGCACATGCCGCTGTGGCCATCGTGCGTGGCGAAGTCATCCCACTCAAGAAGACATTGCCGGACGTGCGCCATCTGTGGGTGACGCCCGAAGACTTCACTCGGATCAACGGTTTTGAATTAAAACCCCAAGGTGCGTGCTACTTAGACACTTGTATTCCGATAAGGCAAAGCGCCGACAGCAATCTATTTGTGAAGCGAGACGGCCAGTCATGGTTCAACGTGACTGCCTTTGCAGATAAAGTGCAGCAGGCGTACGTCGTCGATCACGAGTCCGGCACATGGAGCTTCGGCATGGTGCCGCGTGCGCGCAAGGCGTTCCTGAACTCGGCGATAGCGCCGGACTTTGCATTGAAGGACCGTAACGGCGACGTCGTCAAACTTTCGGATTTCCGCGGCAAGAAGGTGTTGATCATCACCTGGGCGTCGTGGTGAGGCTGTCGTCTTGACGTGCCCGTGTGGCACTCCATTTATGAAGACATCAATGACGACAACTTCGTGATCATTTCGGCAGCGCAGGATACGGGTGGTGAGGCCGCGGCGGGTAAAATCTTTGACGACGCGAAGGTGGCTTACACGGCGATTATCGACGAAGACCACACGATCAGCACGTTATTCAATCTGGTCAACGTGCCCTCGGGTGTTTGGATCGATGAGCAAGGACAGATCGTTCGTATCAACGAAGGAACCTACGCCGCGCATCACAAGCTGGGGACGTTCGAATTTGGGTCGGACGTGTATGTGCCGGCGCTTAGAGATTGGATCGCCAAGGGATCAGACAGCAAGTACGTGTGGAATCCAAAGGAGGTCAAGGCGCACATCATCCAGCGCACGCCCCCCGCGGAGCGCGCCGAGCCCGCGTTCAAATTAGGTGTGTATTTCCATCGCCAAGGCGACGAGGACAAGGCGAGCCATTGGTGGGAGGAGTCGCAGAAGCTCAACCCGGACAGCTGGAACTTCCACCGCCAGGACTGGTCGTTTACCCCGGCCGAGGCCATGCGCAATTGGTTCAAAAAGGTCAAAGGACGCGGCGAAACCCCCTATTACCGGCCCTTGGAACTCTCCGAGGAAAAGTAGGGCTGCGAGTCGTCGACCGTTCGCAGCATGTGGCGGGCGTTTGCTTTGTGGCGTCCCGCCAAAAATGGCGGGTCTCGATTCTTAGAGTATGAAGGATGCAAGAAGACGCGGCAGGATTCGTCGATCACTTGAGCGTCGGCATGTCCGCTTCTTCTCGGGTGATGAATTCGAGCAGCGCCGGTTGGCCCTCGCGCGTCGCTTCGATTCCGCGTTCGATCGCCGGGACGATCTCCGACGGCGCGTCGATGCGCTCAGAATGGGCGCCGAGTGCTCGGGCGACCTCGCTGTAGTTGCCGCTGAGAAACTTCGTTCCGTAGCGCTCGCTCGCCTGGGGGATGAACTTCTCGTAGTTTCCCATCGCCGAGTTGTTCAGCAGCATGGTGAGAATGGGAATCTTCTCCCGAACGGCCGTCTCGACGTCCATGCCGACCATGCCGAAGGCGGCATCGCCCATGAAGTTCACGACGAGCTTTTCCGGAGCCGCCAGCTTGGCGCCCATCGCCGCTCCCAGCGAAAACCCAAGTTGCGTCGAGTGTCCCCAGCCGATGTATCCACGCGGCACCGTCGACTCATACAGTGGAATGAGTTGGTCACGGGGACTGCCGGAGTCGTGCGTTACGATCGTCGTATCGGGATCGGTCACCCGCATGAAGTCGCCGATGACTCGATAGGGGTTAATCGGCGTCTCGTCGGAGTTCAACTTTGGTTCCCACCGCTCGCGCCATGCTTGTCGCTTCGAGGCGAGCTCCGCCTCGACTTCGTCACGTCCCTGGCATCCCTCCGGCCCGTTCTGCGATCGCAATTCTTCCAACAAGGCCGACAGCACGAGTTTCGCATCGCCGAGAACCGCGACGTCGGCGCAATAATCTTTGTTGAGATCGCGCGGATCGAGCGTGGCGTGGATGATCTTCTTGCCTGCTGGAATCGGCGGGGCGAATATCGTGCGGGTTAGGCTCGCTCCGATGCCAAACAGCACATCGCACCCTTCAATCGATTCCCGAGCCGTCTGCGTGGCGCTGTACGAGCCCGTTCCCAGAGCAAGGGGATGCCGTTCGTTGAACGCGCTTTTTCCCATGAGCGTCGTCATCACCGGCGCCCGCAGGTATTCGGCCACCGCGGTCAGCTCCGCCGAAGCCTTCGCATAGAGCACTCCCTGCCCCGCCCAGATCATGGGTTGCTTGGCGGCAAGAAGCAATTTGGCGACTTCACGGATTGATTGTGGGTCGCCCGTCGTTCGCACCGGCTCGACCGCTTGATAGTCAAAGGGCTCTGACTGCTCGGCGTTGGCAACGTCGACGGGTACCTCGAGCATCACCGGTCCCGGGCGACCACTACGCAACAACGTGAAGGCCCGCCGCATTCGGCCGGAAACCGAATCAGCCGACGGGATCATGTCGGACCATTTGGTCGAATGAGAAAACTGCTTAGTCGCATCGAACGTCGGTGGGACGCCGACGAGTTTTGTGCCGGGGTGCCCCGGCAAAAAAAGGATCGGGCTCGAGTCGGTATAGGCTTGCGCGATTCCGGCGAAGGCGTTTTCTGCTCCCGCACTCTGCTGAACGGTGACGACGCCGATCCGCTCGCCGAGCGTCGTTCGCGAGAAACCATCGGCCATGTTTTCGGCGACGCGTTCCTGCCGAGCCACAATCGGGCGGATGCCCGCTTGAGCGAGGGCCTCAAGAATGGGTGTGTAGGGGAAGCAGAATACGTGTTCGACACCTTCAAGTTGTAGAATTCGAGCGATCGCATCGGAGCCGCGCATATTCACCCTCGCCACGTTGGTTCTCAAGCTGTGTCACACAACGAACCGTCATCTCAAAACTCAACTGCGGCTGCATTCGATTTAGTGAGTGCCACGTGCCTCGTTGAACGACCGACCCCGACCGACATCGTCCATCAGTGGGTTTCAAGACAAGTTCGCGTACATTGTGTCCCGCGATTGACGCGGTCGCAAGCCTTGGCCATTTGGGCGCTGCTGCGAATCGACAGTAGCCGGTCGGGCTAGAGCATGGCTAGTCATGATGTAGCGGCTTCAGACGCTATTGAAGCCGAAATACGAGTATTCGAGTCGTTATAGTTTCGCGGGGCGCGTTTTAGTCTCGTGACTTGAGACAAGTGCGGCGATCGAACTGGGGCACGCCATACACGTGCAAACATTGTCCATCGCTACTTCGACGAAATGTCGGGTTGGTCGTCAGTCATACCCTCAACGCTTGGCACGAATGTATCCGACGACATCTACAGAATGACGAGAAGAACTTACGGGATATGTGTGTCCACACTACGTCACCGTTTGGAATCTTCCTCGAACGTGTCACGATGGCCGTCCGTGACGCGCGCTGGTGTTCGAGGGCGCGTGATCGAACGCATTGTTGACCTCTTCGACCGGCGACCCCGCGTGGCATCCCGTTCTCGATGCGGATGAGCCTCGGTTCAAAAGTAGCCGACTGGAAGCATAGGCGCTCGTCTGGCGCGACGTCGAAATCGACATGGCACCAGCTACACTTCCAGTCGAGCTACACTTGTTGGGAGCGGTTTTTCAATCCACCAGCCGGTAGAAGCCGCGCCGTATTGCGAGTGTGCTTTCTTTGCCAAGCGGCCCTTCATCGACCAGGCAACCTTCATCTGCCGGGCAAGCTGTGAAACGAGTACATCATGTACTCTCAAAACTCTCGGACGGGCGATGATGTTCGCTTGGCGCGCAGGGGCCGCGTGGTTTTCAACCGAAGAGCTTTCGTCGATTCCCTATAGGCAAACGTCGTGCCGTCCGACGCTACTGCTCAGGAGTTCTTCGCAAGTGGTTAAATTGCGGGGAGATACGAGCTGTCTACTGATTGGGTCGACGCTTTGTCTCAATAGGCACTGCACACCATTTGTGCATCACGTGTCTATCCAACGGGCGATCGCGTTGGCGGGCGCGATCGCTTGACCACCTGTGCTTGATCTCCGTATTCTGCCGTTAGCTTGAGAATATAGAAGAGCGGGATATCGTCACATGTTGCACATGGGAAACGTGTCTGTGAAGCGAGGGTGAGGAACGATGTCGACGGAAAACAGCGACCAAGAAAAATCCAAAATCGTGACCGATGAGGATTGGAAGCAGCGGGTCAAGTCGGAGGATGCCGCTCTCGACGAGCAGATCAAAGTCGAACGGGCTGAGGCTCAAGATCAATCCAGGAAAGAAGACTCCGCGAAAGAAGCGCCCAACGAGCCGCCGCCGGCTGACGTCGATCCACAATCCGCCGATTCCTCGACCGCTCCGCCGCCGCTGCCACCGGCCAGTCTTTCTACGATGATCGGCATGCTTTCAACTCAGGCAATGCTCTCGCTGGGCATGTTCCCGAACCCGTCGACGGGGAAAACGAACATTCAGCCGGAAACGGCTCGGCATTTCATCGACCTGCTCGGAGTGCTCGAGGAGAAGACAAAGAACAACGTTGATTCCAACGAGCAAAGTCTGCTCGAGCAAGCGCTACACGAATTGCGCGTCATCTACGTCGAACAGACGAAGCAGCAGAATTCCGATGGGGCCTGAAGTTGGCAGATGCGCCGATCGAGCACTGGAACAAGTACACTGGGCCGGCCAACTGGTTTCGCCTCGTCTATCCACCATCGTGGAATGTTAATGAATTCGATGAGAGCGTTGAGTTCACGTCGGCTGACGGTGACGTCCTTCGAATCCAATGTTCGTGGCTCGGCGACCAACGTTTCACTGAACTGATTTCGCTAGCCAACGTCGAGGGCCTGTATCCCGGCAGTCGGCGCGTGCAACAGCGCGATACGCTCGACCTTACGTATCCGTCGCTATGTCTGTCGGGCGAGGTTCCTCGCCCCCGGTCGATGACCAAATGGCGACGGCTGTTTTCCCGGACGCCGTGGCAAAAATGGCGGATATGGGTCATGCAGTGGAAGTCGGTCTGCTTCGTGGGGTCGATGCTGCTCGTGCCGGACATCGATGAGCAGCGGCTTGCAACCGTCGAATCGATACTCAGCAGTATTCGCTTCGCGGCTGAACCGGCCGATCCCCCTCAAGTCTTTAGTGACCGAGTTTTGGCCCTGGCACGCGAGACATTTCCGCTGATCGTTTCGGAGTCCTGCCCGGGTTTTCGCATGAAATTCGGCGAATCGAATATCAGCCTGTTCAATTTTTACCGGGCCTATGTCAACGACCCAGACGCGTTTCGCGATATCGTGCTCCCGGCGCTCACGTCCGTTGTGCAGGTTCAGGAGTGGGGCCCGGACCATACCGACCCACCGCTGGAATCGGTGCGCGACAGGATCATGCCGATGATCTATCCCGAGACGACCTGGCGCGAAGATTTCTCCGGCTTCTGTAGTACGCCTTGGGTGGCCGGATTGAGAATCTTGTACGTCGTCGACGAATCGCGCACATACTGGTACATCCACAACGACCTTTTGGACGCCTGGGAGATCGATGCCGAGGAACTTCATGTGATGGCAATTGGGAACCTAGAAAGATATTTTCGGGACAACCCCATCGAGTTCACGCTCTCGGGTCGGGAGGCAGGTGACCGTGTTCTGTTTCCCATCGGCCCCGATGCTTACAACTCGGCTCGCCTACTGAGCAACGAATTTCATCGAATGCTGCGTACCATGCTCGGGTCGGAATTGGTGGTCGGAGTTCCAAGCCGCGACTTTTTCGTTGCAGCGAGTTTGGGAGGCCCGCACGCACTTGCCCAGATCAAAGAACGGGTCGCCGAGGACTTCTCCCGCATGAATCATCCGATTACGGATCGGCTGCTGCTCGTCAGCCTCGACGGTATGAGCGAGTACCTACCAGTGATGGATTGATCTGCTGCTCGGCGATGGGTTCACCCGTCCTTGCGGAAAGGTGCTGTGCCGTTCTGCTCGCCCACAAATGGCACATATGTCTGTCGGCAGCCTGCCTGGGCGACATGCCAATGGCACCGGTTACGGCCTTGATGTTCTCACGGGTAAGATCGAAGATGGATACGCCTAGTCGGCTTCTATGGAGACGACCGGCCATCGTCGTCACCCTCCCCCCGTTTTAGAATGAGTCAAAGTCGTTTCATGACTGTTGCGCGCGAACTTGTCATTCTTGGCACCGGAACAAGTGTCGGCATTCCGATCATCGGCTGTACTTGCGACGTCTGCACGTCACCGAACCCCAAGAACCAGCGGACACGGACCGGCGTGTTCGTCCCCGCGCCAAAAGGCAATTTCGTGATCGATACGCCACCGGAACTTCGACTTCAACTTGTCCGTGAGCAGGTGTCGATCGTTCACGCGGCTCTTTACACGCATAGCCATGCCGACCACATCTTCGGGCTTGACGACCTACGCATTTGCGGACACCGCCTCAATGCCGCCGTGCGGCTGTTCTGTGAACAAGCCACCGAAGAACAGCTTCGGCAGTCGTTCAACTATGCGTTTGCACCACCAAATCCCGCGCTCCACCGATTTGCGATTCCGCGACTCGAATTCACGCGGATCACAGAGGAACCGTTTGATTTGCTCGGACTCAGAATTCAGCCGGTTCGACTCATGCACGGTCGTTTGCCCGTGTTTGGGTTTCGAATGAACGACGTCGCCTATTGCACCGACGTCAGCCATATCCCAGACGAAAGCTGGCCGCTGCTCGAGGGTCTCGACGTGCTCGTACTCGACGCGCTACGTGACGAGCCCCATCCCACACATTTTTGTATTCGGCAGAGTCTGAAAGTCGTCAAACGGATCAAGCCCAAGCGGACATACTTCACGCACATGTCGCACACGCTCGAACACGAGGCGACGAACGCTCGTCTGCCAGACGGCGTCGAACTTGCCTACGACGGTCTGCGAATACCGTTCTGACCGGAGACCAACGCCGCATCACTTCTTGTCGCCGTTGGGGTTGATGCCTGGCGGCTCGGGGACGTCCTCGGTGATGATCTTCCAGGACGCGCCGTTCTCGCGGAACGCGCGGAAGTCTTTCGCCTTGTAGGCAAACTCCAATTCCGGCGTTGCGAGCGGCTTGCCACTTTCATGGCGAGAGTGCATTGACGCGTCGAGAATTCCCGTTACGAGCAGTGTTCGCTCGACCGGGTATGGCGCTTCACCGTGAATGAAATGGTGCTGGATCGCGTGGGAGAGGGCTTTGAACAAGTTCCGGTTTCGCCACGGTCCAACGTACAAGGCCGTCGCGCGAATCTTTTCCTCTCCCTTGAGCCGACACCCGAAGTTCCAGCGCGTGCTGCTTGAGCCCCACTTGAGCGCCAGTGCGCGGAAACCGTCTTTGTATTCCACAAGCACACCGTGCATTTGTTCCGGCTTTTCCAGTTCGGCCCTGAGATCAGCGACTTGGCGGCCCAACTCGGCCTCCACGGCCGCCTTGGCGACCGGCACCGACCACAGACCGTCGTCGGCCGCCTTCCAAAGGGCCTCGGTATCGAGAAACCGAACACGCGAAACACCCGTCTCTCCCCCTTTGCGGTTTTCGATCATCGACTGCAACAATTCCAGCGCGTGGAAGTCGTACGACTCGACACCGCCACCATGTATCGCGACGGCTTCTGCGAACTCGGCACCCGCCGGTAATTCGAATTCCGGTTGACGCTGTGCCAGAGGAACGGAACTACCGGCCATGAATGGAATGCCCAGCTCGGCCGTTGTGTCGTACATCTCCTTGGCCCAGTCCCAACGGTATGACAGATGTTTGTCATTGAATAACGGAACAAAGCGATTCGACCGTTTCATGACGGCGACGATCTGATCGAAGAACTGCTTGCGAGGATACATTCGCTGGCCGAGCTCGTTTTCTGGATAGTTCCCGTGTTCTCCGATCGAGAGCACAGCGTCGACGGCCAATTCTTTTCCCCCCAGGCAGAGCGCTTCATCGATCGAGTCGAACATCGGGATGCCGTAATCGGCGGCCACCTTTTTCGACATCTCGCCGGACGGCAGTTGGGCGGCATAGAACGACGCGACGTCGACGCCAGGATCAGTCAATTCTCCATTGAACAGGTAGTCTTCCAAAAAGTTTTCGAGAATGACATGGGCGTGAGACATGTACCGGAATTCGGTAAACACCACGCCGATCTTGGGACGTCGCTTCAAACCGGCGCTGGCGTACCGACCCAAGGACGACGACAGAGCCGCCGAACCCGCGGCGACACCGGCAGCCCGGAAAAAGTCACGCCGGTTCACTTTCCCGGTTCGCTCGACTGACGAAAGAAGTCGACGGCTGGTCGGTGTTGCCATTTCCTATTCCCCATCTTGAATTAACCACGATTCATTCACGTTCCTAGCAGCGGTGCGCCGAAGCGTCGTCGGCTCAGCATGCTTCCCACACGACAATTTATTGTAGGTGTTTCGAGAACGTGATGCACGGTATCATCGTACGTTCCCAGTTGGAACATCCTCGACAGAAGGCACGTATCGTGAGCATTTACGAACAACTCGGACTGGAACCGATCATCAACGCGTCCGGCGCGGTGACGCGTCTCGGCGGATCGCCGATGCCGGAGCCCGTGCTAAAAGCGTTTCACGAAGCGGCCCTCGATTGTGTGCCGCTGGAACATTTGCAGGCAGCCGCGTCAAAACGCATCGCTTTAGCGACGGGAACCGAAGCTGGGCTGGTCACCGCCGGCTCGGCCGCCGCCCTCACCATGGGAACGGCCGCCATTCTCACCGGCTACGACCTCGGAAGAATGGAGCGGCTGCCGGATTGCAACGGGTTCCCAAATGAAATTGTTATCGCCCGCGAACAGCGCAGCGGTTACGACCACGCCGTGCGCGCAGCCGGTGCGAGTCTTGTCGAAGTAGGATTCAACGAGATCGTGGCGAATGCCGGTGTACGGCGCACCGAAACTTGGGAATACGAAGCCGCCTTCGGGCCGCAAACCGCGGGAGTCGTTTACGTATTCTCACCCAGCTCCGCGCCACCACTGGAAGAGGTCGTCGCATGCGCGCATCGGCACGATCTTCCCGTATTGGTTGACGCGGCCGGTGAGCTCCCGCCACGCAGCCATCTGAAATCCGTTGCGGCGAAAGGCGCCGATCTTGTTTGCTACAGCGGTGGCAAGGCGATTCGCGGCCCACAGTCGACCGGCATTCTTTGTGGGCGATCTGAGCTGATTGGCGCGGCAGCCATTCAGATGCTCGACATGGACGATCATCTCGACCTGTGGGCTCCACCGGCCGGTCTCGTCGATCGATCGAAACTCGCCGGCATCCCGCGCCACGGCTTGGGCCGCGCGATGAAGGTCTCGAAGGAGGAGATCGTCGCTCTGCTCACCGCGCTCGATCTATTCACATCCGGCTCATACGACGCACAACTTGGCGTTTTTAGAGCGTGGCTCGAGACTTTGCAGACGGCTCTGTCATCGGCAGCAGCGACGACATCGTTTATTGAACACGACAACGGCGAAACTCCACCAAGTCTTGAAGTTCGCATTAATGAGCCAAGACTCGGCCGAACGGCATTCGAGGTCTGCCACAGGCTTCGCGCCGGTTCTCCGCCGGTCTATGTCGGACACGGCTGCTTGGGCGAGGGCAAGCTTGTTGTGAATCCAACGTGTTTACAGGAGGCGCAGATCGAAAGTCTGTCAACGCGGCTACGCGAGGAGCTGTCGTAGGTCACGTGTTTGCCGCGATCCCTAAGACGGCATCAATGGACGAATGTTGACGAGGACCCCTGCTCGGAATCGGCAGACACCGTATGTTGCGTTGTGTTTCGTGCGTCTGGAGCAGCATCGGGCGTGAACCAAAACGCTGCTGCGAAGGCGGCGCAGCAGAGAACAGCCAGGCTGACGTGCAGCGCATGAGGACGCCGATATCTGCTTTCGCAATTCAGATGCGCGGGAGGTCTCTCGGCCGTCGCGTGGCCGGGGCTCCATTCCACACCGCCGGGCAGTTGGAATCGGGTTCGCATGGACCATAGGAGCGCCAGGCTGACGACCGCGCTCAGCGAAGCCGTCAACAGCAGCAGTATTCCGGGGCCTTCGCTCTCAATGTGAATGTCTTGTCCAGCGTCATAAGCCCATTTCGTCGCGAGTACGCCGTATGTGTTGTTCATGAAGTGATACAACATTGGCGCCCAAATGGAGCGCGTGGCCAGGTAGATGACGTGCATCACGATACCCAGCGAAAGAACACCGGCTGCATGTGCCGGGTGCATATGCACGACGGCGAAGAACAGCGACGTCAGCAACACGCCGGCGATCATCCCCCAACGTGCCGTCAGCCCACGACCGATAATTCCTCGAAACAAGAGCTCTTCCCACAGCGCCGGTCCGAGCCCCAGAGCCAACACGACCCACGTCAGGGGTGTCTGGGCGACGAGCATGGGAACGATGTCATTGGTATTGGGAATTTCGAATCGAGTCAGCTCCGGTTGCAGTTTTAACAACGCATCCCATGCCAACATCGACCGGCGATAGATTTCGTTGGAAACGATTGTCATCGGTAAGAAGAGCGCTGCCAGTAGGACGACGTGTGGCAGCGACGGTCGCGCGAGTGAGAGTAGGCGTGGTGCTTCTTTTCCCAGCCGCAGCCGTACGGCGAATATGGTGACCGGAATGCAAATGAGCATCGTTCCCGCCACGAACAACGAGAGGTTGTCCTCCTGCAACTTGAGCTTGCCCGCCGGGCTCATAATATCGCTCAGCGCACTTTCGATCGTTTCTGGCGAGATCGATTCGAGGCCTAGACTTTGCACGACGGCGTACATGGCGAGGAGGGCAAACACGCCAAGACCGGCGATGATTTGCAGGACGAAGCAGCCGAACGTCCAGCCAATTGCCTCAGGCAGGCCGGGCCCCGGCAAACCTGCGTTGCGGGCAGCCGGCAGTTGGTCGGCCAATGCATCATCGGGCAGCCAGATGTCAGACGTGCGCTCCCCGTCGGGATGACCTACGGTCGAATCCGTTCGACGGCCGCTCGCGCCGGCTTCGAGTCCACGTTCGCCGGCTCGCGGGATCTGTTGAGTGGGATCCCCTTGATCTGAGCCGAGACGCGAGTCGTCGGAGAATCTCGCTGGCGGATCGGCTTCAAAGTGCGGGTCGGACATAGGCACATTCGAGTCGGGACACGGGGAGTCGCGTAGTCAAATCAGTCAGCCTAGGCCCGGGGCGGATATTTTGGTCCGCACTTGTATGAACGGCGTTCGCCAAAAGCGTTGTAACCGTTGCCAAATTGCGTCGTACCGTTGGCACGCGGTTCTAGCGAGATCCCCCGACGCGTTGGGACCTGCCGCACCGAACTGTATCCCCGAACACGAGAACGGTCAATTCGTGTTCGTGTCTGCCGAGCGGCAGCAGTCCGAATGTATCGGCTCAACGCGTGCTGCAAGACGACAATTCACGGAACTACGCAGGCGATCACGAGTATCCTGAATCGCGAACCGCCGCCGGAGACGTCCTACTCGACAGTTGCGCAAGACAATCTGTCGTGTGACTCAATCGGCTTGGATGTGACGTCAAAGCCCGTAGTCTCAGTGGGTTCCACACCCTGACCTGAGCACTCCACCACTCATCAGACTCTTCAGCACGGCACCAGCCGTGACAGTGGCTCGTTGCCGCTGTTACAATCTAGGGAACGAACTGCCGAAAGCGTACCGACGTACTCGTCTCCAAACGTCCGCCGGCGACGTGCTCTTAACCATTGTCAACGAAAGCGACGTTGTTTATGAATATGTCTTGGGCCTGGGGATTCGAACTTCGAATTCGAACGTTCTTGTTTGCCATCGGCTTGGGCCTTTTTTGCTCGAATGGCGATGCTGGCGACTGGCCCGCGTATCAACACGACAACGCTCGCTCTGGGGCGTCCAAAGAAGTGTTGCCGACCGAACTGGCCGAAGCGTGGGCGCACGTCTCTGCTCACGAACCACACCAGGCTTGGCCGGGACCCGCCAAATGGGACGGCTGGAACAAGGTCTACAATCTCAAGGATCGCATGATCTTTGACAAGGCCTTCCAAGTGGCCGCCGTCGGAGACGCCGTCTATTTCGGCTCCTCATCTGACGACCAGGTTTATTGCTTGGACGCCCAGACCGGAGCCGTGCGATGGACGTTCTACACCGAAGGTCCCGTACGACTGGCTCCGTCGGTCAGCGACGGCCACGTCTATGTCGGCAGCGACGACGGTTACGTCTATTGTCTTGATGCCCAGAACGGGCAACTCGTGTGGAAGCATCGCCCTGGGCCGGCGGACCGGCGCGTTCCCGGCAACGGGCGGATCGTCTCGGTCTGGGCCATTCGCAGTGGAGTGGTACGCGTCGATGACACCGTCTACGCGTGCGCCGGCGTATTTCCTTCCGAGACTGTTTACGTCTGTGCGATGAACGCCCACACCGGCGAAGAAATCTGGAAAACTGAAACGAAGGAGGTTCCGGCGCAGGGATATCTTCTCGCGTCGGGAACCCGGCTGTACGTCACGACGGGGCGGAGCACGCCTGTCGTACTTAATCGCGCGACCGGCAAGTTTCTTTATCAGGCCAAGGGCGGCTCGACGGGGGGAACGTTCGCGTTGCTCACGGGCGACCAATTGCTATACGGACCAGGCAAGACCGGGCAGATGGCCGTTGTCGGTGCCGACAACCCGGACCACCTCGCAGCCTTCGACGGCAACCACATGATCGTCACTCCGGCAATGTCCTACTTGCATACCGACACTCAATTGTCGGCACTCGATCGAAACACCTACATCAGGCTCTATTCGGAACGCAAAAAGCTGTACGCCCGCGCCCGCGCCGTTCAAAAGGAGTTGAAGAAGGTCAAAGGCAAAAAAGCTGCCGAGTTGACGGCGGAGTTGAAATCGCTCGCTCCGAAGATTGAAGGCTACAAGCAGCCGATGCGTGAATGCGTTAAATGGAAAGCCTCGTGCCGGTACCCGTTTTCTCTGATTCTCGCCGGCAACAAACTCTACGCCGGAGGTGCCGGCGAAGTCGCCGCGTTCGATCCGAAAAATGGAGAACAGGTCTGGCGGGGTGAAATCCTAGGCAACGCGTACGGGCTCGCCGTCGCAAACGGCCGTCTCTTCGTGAGCACAGACCGGGGAACCATTCATTGTTTCACGAAAACCTCTCAGGCGGAAAACACAGAATCATCAGATCTTGCTTCATCCTCGGCGGCGCCGGCTCCAGAAATCGAAGAACTTGAAACTGCCGATGCGATACCGGCTTTCCGGCCGAACACTCGCGGGTCGTACGACGTCGTGCATGGGCCATTTCTCGAATTTGTGGCTCCCGAGACGGTCGAGGTGAGCTGGCAGACGACCGAGCCGACCACTTCGATCGTCGATTTCGGCCGCAAGGGCAAGCGTGCACGCCGATACGAAAACGGTGAACTGGCGACCGAGCATCACATCACCGTGAGAGACGTCGCCGAAGACGCGGCGAATGTGGTGCGCGTCGGCGGGCAGACGGAAGCAGGGCAATCTTTTCAGACCGCTGCCTACGATTTCGATTCGACCTTCGAATACCTGCCGGTTTCAACGCCCGAGCACCCGTCACCGTTCGACGCCGATGTGTTAGACGCGAAGTATGATCGCGTCGCTCAAGCGATGCTCGATGAAGTGGGCCACGCGCGCGGTTACGCGTTGTTGATCGGAGCAGGCGATGGTTGTCTGGCATATTCTCTTGCCAAACAAACAGATATGCGGATCATCGTGGCCGACACCGACGCCGACAGGGTGGCCCGGGTTCGGCGTCTCTTGAGCGACGCAGGCCTGTACGGCCCCCGGGTCGCCGTGCACCTCGTCTCATCATTTGATCGATTGCCGTACGGTGACTATTTCGCAAACCTCGTCGCGATCGACCCGGCTCAGGCGGCCGGTCCCTTGAGTGTCCCGGCCGAGTCGGTCTTTCACGTGCTTCGCCCCGCGGGGGGAGTCGCGTTTCTCGGTGGCTGGAGTAACGCCGGCGCAAAAACGTTGTCGCAAGAGTCGATCGACGCTTGGGCGGGCGCCATCGACCTTGACCCCGCTTCGAGCCGCTTTGTTTCCGTCGGCGGGCGGTTTTGGGTCCATCGGCGCAGCGTTCTGGAAGGAGCCGGCGACTGGAGCCATCAGTACGGCTCACCGGACAACTCGGCCTGCAGCCAGGACGACCTTGTGCGAGGAGACCTCGCCGTGCTTTGGTGGGGTCGCCCCGGCCCGCGCCCCATGCCCGACCGTGGTCCACGCAATCCTGCACCCGTTTCGAAGAACGGCCGGCTGTTCGTTCAAGGGAATCGAACATTATTCGGCCTCGATCAATACAACGGTACCATCCTGTGGTCCAAGCAAATCCCAACCATGCGGCGGGCGAACGTGCCCCGCGACGGCTCGAACATGGTTGCTTCAGATGATTTTCTGTACGTCGTCATCCGCGACGTCTGCGTCGGCTTTCAAGCGGGTACGGGCGAACGCACGCTCAATTTTCCGGTCGCGCAGCCCGACGAGCAGCAGCCGCTCGACTGGGGTTACATCGCTTGCGTCGACGAGACGCTCGTTGGGTCGACGGTCAAGCGAGGCTCGCAGTACATCGGCGACGACGGCGAATGGTTCGAGGACTTCAAGCCGAACGAAATCGATCGAGTGACGAGCACATCACTGTTCGCGCTCGACCGGCATTCCGGCGAAGGAAAGTGGACGTACGATCGAGGCGTGATCATGAATTCGACGATCACGGTGGCCGACGGACTCGTCTATTTTGTCGAAAGCACCAACGAACAAGCGAAATCGCAGAAGACGGGCCGTCTGTTCGATCTTGTGCAAAAAGATCAGCGGCTCGTGGCCATCGACTTAGAAACAGGCGAAGTCCGCTGGGAAAACCCGTATGACTTCAGCAAATGTCAATTCATGACCTACATGAGCTATGGCCAGAACACACTGATTGTCTTAGGCTCGGACAAGGACAAGGTGTTTCACACGTACGCCTTCGATAGCCGAACCGGCTACCCGCTATGGCAAAATGATTCGGCAGCCAAGAAGACACATCACAGCGGTCAGCTTGCCCATCCGACGATCATCGGCGACAAGATTTACGTCAACAAGCAGACGTACGAACTCTCAACCGGAAACGTCATCGCCACCGACGATTTTAAGTGGCACGGCTGCGGCGTGATGTCAGCCTCGAAGCACACCATCTTCCATCGTTTTGAATTTCATGGAATGCTCGACCTGCACACGAACAAGCGGACCGAGTTCTTGGGAATTCGCAGCGGCTGCTGGCTGAGCCTAATCCCCTCCGGCGGCGTGCTCCTCGCCCCCGAAACGAGCGCCGGCTGCTCCTGCGGCCACCCCATTCAGACGTCGATCGCCTACGTGCCGCGAACAAAGGCGAACGAGCCGGGGGCGAAGCCATAGTATGCGCAGAGTTGGCGTCCGGGAAGCAACGGCTGCCTAGAGACCGTCAACTGAATCGTGCCGCGACTGGGCTTTGAGACGATTAAATTGCCAACGGGCAGCCGCTGTGGCGAGCACGCCTGCTGCCGCTACGACAATCAGCCATTTGGCTCCGGCGGCACACGATGTGATCAAGTTCGTAACCGGATCGGCGGCGCCTCGCACCCACAGAAACATTCCCACGTTTTCGAGTGCGTCCAACGGGCAGGCTGCCCAGACCCAGATCGAAGCAGACCGGCTGATTCGCCCTCGTGAACACCCATCGTTCTTCGGCGGCGAAAAATGGCTCAACAGCAATGAAAGAAACGCTGGATAGAACATTAGAAACGCGAAATCAATACCCAAACCGAGTACAAACCGGTCTCGCTGGTGGCTGGTCCAACGTTCTGGGTCGGCAGTCGTTAGGGATGGAAACTCGAGTTCAAACCAGCATTCCGGCGGAGTCAACCATGTCAAGCTGGCGACCAACACGAGGCACACTCCGGTCGTCAGCCCGATGGTCAACAGGCGTTTTGATTCGACGATCCACGTATAGGGTTCCATCGTTGTCGCCTCGTTACCCGGAAGAGGCACCGATTGTTCAGAGGGTGTCGTTGATGTCTGGGCATCGCGTTCGCACATAGGGAATTACTTTGATCGCATGAAGTCCCGCAACATGTTTAACTCGTTCTGATTGTGCTGGTGAGCCGCATCACGGGCCGGATTGCATTCTTCTCCGGTCGACTTGTCTTCCCCGAGTGACCAGTGGGATCGAATCAACGCCTTTTCGTCGTCTGTAAGATGCCAGGAGAGAGGCCCGCTGCTCAGATAGAATACGAAATGTCTGAGCGTCACATCATTACGTTTCTTCCACAGCTGTCCAAGCCACTTGATCTCCTGACGGTTACGGGACGATTGGGAGTTGAACTGCACGCTAGAGACAGTCAATAACGGTCCGAACAACTCGTTGACCAATCCGCCGCTGGCGGCCTCTGGAGGCTCCGCAAAATCACCCGGAGCTGCGCGGATCTCGACCAGTGCGATCCTGCCGGGCGTTTGTGTCTTATTCTGTGTCTGTTTTTCCAAGTAACGATCGAGCACTTCGATCGTCGTGAGCAATCCCGAGTTGTCAGCGTATCCTCCGTCGGCTGCATGGTAGAACTTTGTCTTCGCACATGTCGATGAGGATGAATCAAATTCGGCTCGGGCCTGCGGTGATACATAAGGGAACGTAGCCGAGAGTCGAGCCGCCGTGACGACCCGCATATCTCCATTCAAATCAGTCAAAAGGTCTTGAAAGGCAGGTTTGGGTTTCGCCTTCGCCGAATTTCCGGACGGCGCGGAACCGGTTTCGGTCAGGGGGCCGGTCAGGTCGATATCCGGAGCGAGGATGTGTACCGGCGACATGACGTAGCGCTGACCCGTTTCCTGGAGGCAGGCGTTGAAGATCGGCAGCGGGTAGCGGCCCTCCATGACTCGGTCTGTTAGACTCGAAAGCGTTCGATCGGCATCGCAGAGCAGTTGGCCCCATGTCGCTTCTTGCGCCCAGCCGCGGTCAAGCTTGCCGAGTGCGTTTCCGAACACGAGTCGTGGCGTCTCGAGATACGTCAGGCCCCAAACCGTCGCCGACAGGCTGGACGTTCCAGCCGCCACTGAGGCCCGCGGCTGGCCGTGCGGATCGAAGACGTTTCTCTCCAGATAATACATGCTGCCCAGAGAACCACCCGACACGGAACTGATCAGAGCAATCCGATCGAGAAAACCGGGTTCGTTCTCTACATCGGAGTCATTACCGTCATTCTGATCGAATTCCGCATCGTTATTCAGGTGC